>JAEIGA010000429.1_pt1 | contig 61410 bp, 43 predicted proteins | sample 9270691 | NCBI WGS metagenome assembly JAEIGA01 (sample SAMN17057246, study PRJNA624740) | gut metagenome | biome: biome; isolation source: fecal sample | host: Bos grunniens | place: China: Xizang | collected 2019 | reverse complement strand
CTTCTTTGCAAGAGAAGCGAAAATAAGCATGATAATCGGGGTCAATGCCACAACGAAGCATGGGTTGAACTGCTGGAAGATAGGAGCCTCTACGCCAACAGAGCCAGTAACGTTCATTGCTCTGTAAACGAGAACACCGCCTGCGGCAACAAAGAGAGCTGCAGCAATGAGCTTGCCCTTCATTGTCTTTGACTGGAAGATGTTGAGAACACCGTAAACGGCGAGGATCACACAAACAAGGTTCCAGATGCTTCTCATATCGGTAAAGCTCAACGACTTACTGAGGAAAAGGCTCATGAAGCCTGTTTCTGATGTTGCAGTATATTCACGTGCGAACTGATTCATTGTAATACCGTTCTGGTGGAATGCCATCCAGAAGAAGATAACCACAGCAAACACAAGGCAAAGACAAATGATACGCTCCTTTGTCTGCGCAGGAGTAAGCTGCTCCTCTACTACCTCTGTAGCGTCCTTTGCCACGACCTTGGCACGGTCGGCATGAGCGAATGTGCTGCGGAAAGCGTAATAGATAATGATTGAAACAATCAATGACACACAAGCTACAGCAAATGCAAAGTGGTAAGAATCGGCTTTTGACACACCGTATTCAGTCTGCATCCAAGCCATAATGCTCAGCGCAACTGCCGCAGCGAACATTGAACCAATGTTGATTGCCATGTAGAAGATACTGAAACCCTCATCGCGCTTTGCCGCATATTTGGGGTCGTCATAGAGATTGCCCACAAGCACTTGCAGATTACCTTTGAAAAGACCTGTACCGACGCATATGAACAGCAAGGCAAGAATCATAACAACAAGTGCCATAATACCTGCGCCCATTGGCAATGCGAGAAGAAGATAACCCAAGAACATTACAATAATACCTATGGTTACCATTTTTCCAAAGCCGAATTTATCGGCAAGCATACCTCCGAAAAGAGGCATAAAATAAACTAACGCAAGAAAAGCACCTTGTACTTGACTTGAGGTTCCCATAGAGAAACCGAAGTTGTCCTGCAAAAAGAACAGGAACACAGCCAACATGGTGTAGTAGCCGAAACGCTCACCTGTGTTGGCAAGGGCTAACGCCCATAATCCTTTAGGATGTCCTTCAAACATAGATTTAGAATTTAAAAGTTAAGTTAATAAATTTCATGTAAGTCCCGACAAGTGCCGCCATCTTTAAAAGTGTGCCTTCGGGGCATGTAAACAGACTGTTGTCTTGCGTTCTCCATCCGGCAGAAAGATGCGACATGACAGTGTCGGCAAAATTGACCGCAAACATAATAAAAAAACACCGAAGAACAAAGTAAAATTATATTTTTAAGCAATGTCAGACTCTATATAAAGGCATATTTAAGCAAAAGAAATAAAGATTCTGTTGTCATTTGTTATATATCAAAAATTTGCAATCTCTTTTGTCGATTCGTTCCCACCTTGCCTGTTCAATAAATTCTGTATGTTTTCAATTCGCCTACGGTCAAAAAATCCTCTTTTATTTTGCCTTTCACACGTTTTATACTATCTTCGCAAAATAAATGAAAACAAAAAAACAACCACATAAAGATGAGTGACCAAAGATACATGCTTAGAGGCGTGTCGGCATCAAAAGAAGATGTGCACAACGCCATAAAGAATATTGACAAAGGACTTTATCCCAAAGCTTTCTGCAAAATAATCCCTGATATTTTGGGAGGCGACCCGGAGTATTGCAATATAATGCACGCCGACGGTGCAGGAACAAAATCGTCTCTTGCATATCTTTATTGGAAAGAGACCGGTGATGTGAGCGTATGGAAAGGCATTGCACAGGATGCACTTATAATGAATATCGATGATCTGCTGTGTGTGGGTGCGACAGACAACATTCTTGTCTCGTCCACTATCGGCCGCAACAAACTGCTCATTCCCGGGGAGGTCATTTCTGCCATAATAAACGGCACTGATGAATTGCTTGCCGAACTTCGCGAGATGGGTGTCGGAGTATATGCCACCGGTGGCGAGACTGCCGATGTGGGCGACCTGGTGAGAACAATAATTGTAGACAGCACCGTCACCTGCCGCATGAAACGCAGCGATGTCATAGACAATGCGAATATTGCAGGCGGTGATGTCATCGTCGGTCTTGCGTCATATGGCCGTGCAACATATGAGAAGGAGTACAATGGCGGCATGGGCAGCAATGGACTGACATCGGCACGCCACGACGTATTCGCCAAATACCTTGCCGAGAAGTATCCCGAGAGTTACGATGCCGCCGTTCCCGACGAACTGGTATATTCAGGGGGGCTTAAGCTCACAGACAATGTCGACGATTCTCCACTTGACGCAGGAAAACTCGTGCTCTCCCCTACACGTACATATGCTCCCGTTGTCAAGAAGATTCTGGACTCACTCCGTCCGAAGATTCATGGAATGGTACACTGTTCTGGCGGTGCACAGACCAAGGTGATGCATTTTGTAGAAAACAAGAGAGTCGTAAAAGACAACCTCTTCCCCATTCCACCGCTATTTAAGGCTATAAAAGAACAAAGTGGAACAGATTGGGCTGAAATGTACAAAGTATTCAACATGGGACACCGCTTGGAGGTATATGTCAAGCCGGAGGATGCTGAAGAAATCATTGCCATAAGCAAGAGTTTCGGAATTGATGCACAGATTGTAGGCCGCGTTGAGGAGTGTGACCATAACGAACTGATAATAGAAAGCCCTTACGGCACTTTCAGATACTGATGGAAAACAACTCACTTCTGATAAAACTCAATGACCTTGAGGCAAGGTTCCAGGAGGTATCGACACTCATCACCGACCCTGCCGTTGTTGCCGACATGAAACGGTATGTCAGGCTCAATAAAGAGTATCGTGAACTGGAGCAGATTCTTGATGCACGTAAACGCTACGTGCAGTTGTTAACCTCACTGAGCGAAGCCAAGGACCTGCTCGCCAACGAAAGCGATACCGAACTTCGCGAAATGGCACGCGAAGAGATTGAGATGTGCGAAAATGAGATACCGAAGACCGAAGAAGAGATAAAGTTTCTATTGATTCCTGCCGATCCCCAGGATGACAAGAATGCAATCCTTGAGATACGCGGCGGCACAGGCGGTGACGAAGCTGCAATCTTTGCAGGAGACCTGTTCCGCATGTACAGCAAATACTGCGAGAGCAAAGGATGGCGTTTGGAGGTTTCAAGTTGCAGCGAAGGCACATCGGGAGGCTACAAAGAGATTATCTGCACTGTAAATGGCGAAAAGGTATACGGCACGCTCAAGTACGAATCGGGAGTGCATCGCGTACAACGTGTTCCTGCCACAGAGACTCAAGGACGTATACACACCTCGGCAGCATCGGTTGCAGTTCTTCCCGAAGCCGAAGCTTTTGATGTTGAGATAACCGAAAGTGCAATCAAGTGGGACACATTCCGTTCAAGTGGTGCAGGAGGCCAGAATGTCAACAAAGTCGAATCGGGAGTACGTCTGCGCTACCCCTGGCTTAACCCAGAGACCAATCAGATTGAGGAGATATTGATAGAGTGCACCGAGACCCGTGACCAGCCGAAGAATAAGGAGCGTGCACTTGCACGATTAAGAACCCTCATATATGACCGTGAGCATCAGCGATATGCCGATGATATTGCCAACAAGAGAAAGACAATGGTATCTACAGGTGACCGCTCTGCAAAGATACGCACATACAACTACCCTCAAGGACGAATAACCGACCATAGAATCAACTATACCATATACAACCTCAACGCATTCGTGAACGGTGACATACAGGATTGCATCGACCACCTTATCATTGCCGAGAATGCAGAGAGAATGAAAGAGCAGGAATTGTAATAAAAAAATAAGAGTCATGAACAGACAAGAACTTATCAATCAGATTAAAGAGAAACGTTCATTCCTTTGTGTAGGCCTTGACAGTGACATCAAAAAACTGCCGGCTCACCTTCAGAACAGCGAAGATGCAGTATTTGAGTTCAACAAGGCAATCATCGATTCCACTGCACCATATACTGTTGCATACAAACCCAACCTTGCTTTCTATGAGGCATGTGGCGTGAAAGGTTGGATAAGTTTTGAAAAGACAGTAAATTATATAAAGGAAAACTATCCCGAGATATTTATCATTGCCGATGCAAAGCGTGGCGATATCGGCAATACATCGTCGCTATATGCACGCTCGTTTTTTGAAGAGATGAAGGTCGATTCAATAACAGTTGCGCCATATATGGGCGAAGACAGCGTAAAGCCATTCCTTGCATATGAAGACAGTTGGGTGATTGTGCTTGCACTTACTTCCAACCCCGGCTCACACGACTTTCAGCTCACAAAGGACGAGAATGGCACAATGTTATTCGAGAAAGTTCTTGAGACATCAAAGGGATGGGGCAATGACGAGAATATGATGTATGTCGTTGGCGCGACACAAGGCAAGTCGTTCGAAAACGTGCGCCGTATTGTTCCAAGCCACTTCCTCCTTGTTCCGGGTGTCGGCGCACAGGGCGGTTCGCTCGAAGAGGTATGCAAATATGGTATGAACAGCGATTGCGGCCTGCTTGTAAATGCAAGCCGTGCAATAATATTTGCCGACAGTTCTGAGAACTTTGCAGCTGTAGCTGCCGAAAAGGCACACGACTACCAAATGCAGATGGAAAAGGAACTTAAGGCGAAAAATATTATTTAATGTGTTCATTTTCGCATTTTTTGCATATTAATATACAAAAACACAACTTTAATTAGAGTGAATTGGTTATCTTCGCGATACTAATCACAGTAAATATACATCTGATATGAAATTCACGGCAAAACAGATCGCTTCATTTATCAATGGTGAAGTAATAGGCAATGAAGATGCCGAGGTTTTTACTTTTGCAAAAATAGAAGAAGGAGTACCCGGAGCCTTGTCATTCCTGGCAAATCCGAAATACAAAGAGTACATATACAGTACGCAATCATCGGTTGTGCTTGTAAACCGTGACTTTGAGCCAGAGAAAGAGATTGCAGCTACACTCATTAAGGTTGACAATGCATACGAATGCCTTGCCAAGCTCATGATGATGTACGAATCGAGCAAACCCAAGAAAATGGGCATAAGTTCTTTGGCCTCTATTGCAGAAAGTGCAAAGATTGGCAAGAACTGCTACATAGCACCGTTCACTGTAATAGGTGAAGGATGTGAGATTGGCGACAACTGCTGCATACACGACGGAGTATCGATTGGTGACGGAGCAAAGATTGGCAACGACACGCTTATATACGCCCATGTTACCGTTTACCACGATTGCCGCATCGGAAACGGCTGTATACTGCATAGCGGTTGCGTAATAGGTGCCGACGGATTTGGTTTCGCCCCCACTGCCGACGGATACAACAAGATACCGCAGACGGGAATTGTAGTAATTGAAGACAATGTCGAGATTGGTGCAAATACCTGTATCGACCGTGCCACTATGGGCTCCACAATTATCCACAGCGGAGTTAAGCTCGACAACCTTGTACAGATTGCACACAATGATGAGGTTGGCTGCCACACCGCTATGGCCGCACAGGTGGGAGTTGCCGGCTCAACAAAGATTGGCCAGTGGTGTATATTCGGAGGTCAGGCCGGCATTTCGGGACACAGCACAATCGGTGACCGCACAACAGTAGGTCCGCAGTGTGGCACGATTGGCAATCTCAAAGGCGGTGAGACACTCCTCGGTTCTCCTGCAATAGATGCGCGCGAATATATGCGCATATCGGCATATATGAGACGCTTGCCATCCATGGAAAAAAGAATCAAAGAACTTACAAAAGAACTCGAAGCATTGAAAAATAAATAAAACTACTTATTATGAATAAGCAGAAAACACTTAATGGCAGTTTTTCACTTTTCGGGAAAGGATTGCATACAGGATTGAGCCTTACGGTGACATTCAATCCTGCACCCGAGAACTATGGATACAAAATACAGCGTATCGACCTGCCCGGAGAGCCTATAATCGATGCTGTTGCCGAAAATGTCACAGAAACCACACGTGGTACAGTCCTCACAAAAGGAGATGCACGTGTCAGCACCGTGGAGCATGCCATGGCAGCCCTCTTTGCGTTGGGTATAGACAATTGCCTTATACAGGTAAACGGTCCGGAGTTCCCCATTCTCGACGGAAGCGCAAAACTGTATGTGGAGAACATTGAAAGGATAGGACTCAAAGAGCAGAATGCCGAAAAGGATGTCTTTGTCATTAAATCAAAGATAGAAATCAAGGATGAGAATACAGGAAACTCGATTATAATCCTTCCCGACGAGAACTTCAGTCTAAATGTGCTTGTACATTACGAAAGCGGAATACTCTATAACCAGTATGCCACTTTGGAGAATATGGAGGACTTCAAGGATGAAATTGCATCGAGCCGTACGTTTGTTTTTGTGCGCGAACTTGAACCGCTGTTGCATCTTGGGCTTATAAAAGGCGGTGACCTCGACAATGCCATTGTCATATATGAGCGTGAGATGCCACAGGACAAATACGACCAGCTTGCCGATGTTCTTGGTGTTCCGCATATGGATGCAAAGAAACTCGGATATCTCAACCACAAACCACTTGTGTGGAACAATGAGCCCGCACGCCACAAGCTGCTAGACATAATCGGAGACCTTGCCCTTATCGGCAAGCCATTACAGGGTCGCATCATTGCAACCTGTCCGGGACATACAATAAACAACAAGTTTGCCCGTGCAATGCGCAAGATTATCCGTGAGCACCAGATTCAGGCTCCCGTGTACGACCCGAACCGCGAACCGGTAATGGATATAAAACGAATCAAGGAACTTCTGCCCCATCGCAATCCGATGCTCTTGATAGACAAGATTATTGAACTTGGTTCAAACTATATTGTCGGAACGAAGAACGTAACAGCGAATGAGCCGTTCTTTACCGGACATTTCCCGAGTGAGCCGGTTATGCCGGGAGTACTCCTTGTAGAGGCAATGTCGCAGTGCGGAGCGCTGCATATTCTCAACATGTTTGAGGATGCAAACCGTTACTCCACATATTTTGTAAAGATTGACAGAGTCGTATTCCACAAGAAAGTTGTTCCTGGCGATACTCTCGTATTCAAGATAGAACAGACTGCACCGCTTCGTCACGGAATAGCCATGATGAAGGGATATGTATTCGTCGGAGAAAAAATGGTAGCTGAAGCGCAGTTTACAGGCCAAATTATTAAGAATAAAGAATAAAAAGAACTATTACTATGATTAGTCCATTGGCATATATCCACCCTGGAGCAAAATTAGGCGAGAACTGTATCGTCGAACCGTTTGTATACATCGACGACAATGTTGTAATCGGTGACAACTGTCACATTATGGCACACTCATCGGTATTGAGCGGTACGCGTATGGGCAACGGCAACAGAATATTCCAGGGAGCGGTAATCGGTGGCATACCGCAAGACTTGAAATTTGTCGGTGAAGAGACGACACTTGAGATGGGTGACAACAATACTGTACGCGAGAATGTTACACTGAATCGTGGTACAGCTTCAAAAGGCAAGACCGTGATTGGAAGCAATAACCTCTTTATGGAGAACTCACATATTGGTCACGACAGTGTTATCGGCAGTGGCTGCATCATCGGTAATTCCTCAAAGATTGCAGGAGAAGTTACAATCGACGATTGTGCCATACTGAGTGCCTGCGTACTTGTTCATCAGTTCTGCCACATAGGAAGCTACGTGATGATTCAAGGAGGAAGTAGACTCAACAAGGATGTACCACCATATATTATTGTCGGCCGCGAACCTGCAAGATACAGCGGACTGAACATTATAGGTCTCAGACGCAGAGGATTCAGCAATGAGGCTATAAAAAGCATACACGATGCCTACCGTCACATCTATGAGAGCGGAACGATCGTCTCAAAAGCTATCGAACGTATAAAAGAGAACATGGAAATAGTTCCCGAAGTAGAAAAAATCTTGAGATTTGTGGAGAAAGAGGCAGAAAGAGGTATTATAGGTTAAAGTAAGGATTATGGTATACAAATTCAGACTGTTATCTGATGAAGTAGAAAACTTCAGAAGAGATATTGAAATAGACTCCGATGCCACATTTATCGAGTTGCACAATGCCATTCTGGAATCTGTCGGATATCCGGATGACCAGATGACATCATTTTTCATCTGCAATGACCGTTGGATTAAGGAGATTGAGATAACACGTGAGGATATGGGACGCATGTCCGAAGAGGACAATTACATCATGGATGAAACAGTTATCGGTGACCTTGTCGAGGATGAAAAGCAGAAACTGATGTTTGTGTTCGACCCGCTTGGCGACAGGGCTTTCTACATGGAGCTCAGCAAAATAGAATTCGGTAGAGATATCGATTCAGCCGAATGCATAAAGAGTGTCGGCGATGCGCCTTCACAGACGCTCGACATCGACGAGTTGCTGAGCAAGTCTCCTGCGACTACCGAAAGCGATGAGTTCAATGATGAATTCTATGGCAGCGAAGGATACAATGATGACGACCTCGACCCGGACGGGTATAACATGGGGGACATTGTAGACATAAATTCCATAGACGATGTATATTGACACACTCCGCCTATAAAGCATACAATGAATAGCCTTGTTGTACTTATTGGCCCTACAGCTGTCGGGAAGACAGCTACCAGCCTTGCTGTTGCATCACACTTCGGCTGTCCTATAATATCGGCAGACTCAAGACAGATGTACAAAGGATTGGAAATAGGTACAGCAATGCCCGAAAAGGATGAACTTGCCCGACAAATGCACTATTTTGTCGGGCAACTCAATCCCGGGGACTATTATAGCGCTGCACGTTACGAAGAGGAGGTCATGGCATTGCTGGAAAAGGAATTCTCTTCCCACAGGCTGATGCTGCTTTCCGGTGGCTCAATGATGTACATAGATGCAGTGTGCAAAGGCATTGACGACATTCCCACAGTTGACAATGAAACGCGCGCCATGGTGTTGGAAAAGTATGCCGAACACGGACTCGAACAACTTGCTTCGGAACTGAAACTTCTTGACCCGGTCTACTATTCCGAAGCCGATATAAAGAATCCGAAGAGGGTGATGCATGCACTCGAGATATGTTACATGACCGGAAAACCCTACAGCTCATTCCGCACAAAGGAGAAAAAACAACGCCCATTCAATATTATAAAAGTTGGGCTAATGCGCGAACGTGAAGAACTTTATGAACGGATAAACAGGCGTGTTGACATAATGATTGAAAGGGGGCTTGTCGAAGAGGCACAAAGATTCATTCATCTTAAAGACCACAATTCACTGAATACCGTAGGATACAAAGAGATTTTCAAATATCTCGATGGAGAGTGGACACTGCCCTTTGCTATAGAAAAAATCAAGCAGAACACCAGGATATATTCACGCAAGCAGATGACCTGGTATCGGAAAGACAGTGATGTCAAATGGTTTCATCCTGACAATATCAAAGGAATAATCGAGCACATCGAAGCATGCAGCATGCATGATAACTGCATGAAAGATAGTGAGTGAAAACAGAACTGCTATTGGACTGATTTTTCTAAGTTGCACTAAACAACCGTCCTTGCCATGTTCCACGCTCACGCATACGTTTCTTTATCTTTTCGACAAGTTCATAGTTCTTTACACCCCAGTCTGGAGCAATAAGCAATTCTTTGGGCGACTGCGAAGCAAAACGTTCAAGAATAATATCGGGTCGCAGACGCTCCATAAAATCAATTACCGTCTCAATATAATCATCCATTGCAAAAAGTCTGAAATCTTCAGGCGATTCGGCATATTCCATAGCCATACGTGTACCGCGTATAAGTTGCAACTGGTGAAGTTTGAGTGTTGTCAAAGGAAGTTCCGACAGAACACTCGCCTGGTTTCTGAATGTATCTGTATTCTCTCCGGGCAAACCGATAATCAAATGTGCTCCTACCGGAATACCGCGTGCGGCAGTGCGCCTTACTGCATCGGCAGCACAGGCAAAATCGTGCCCTCTGTTTATGCGTTCGAGAGTGACATCATCGGTACTCTCAATCCCGTACTCAACAAGCACGAATGTGCGCTTTGCAAGTTCCTGAAGATAATCGAGCAGTGCATCGGGCATACAGTCGGGACGCGTACCTATTACAATACCTACACAATCTCTGACCATAAGCGCTTCTTCGTAACATCGCTGCAACTCATCAAGAGAACCATACGTATTTGTATAGGCCTGGAAATATGCAAGGTACTTCATGGACGGATATTTGTGTGCAAAGAAAGCAACCCCTTCTTTCATCTGTTCACTCACGCTCTTGTGCCTGTGGCAATAGGAGGGATTGAAAGTCTGGTTGTTGCAGAACGTACATCCTCCCCACCCTTTTGTTCCGTCACGGTTAGGGCAAGTGAATCCGCCGTCAATGCTGATTTTCTGTACCTTGCATCCGAAAACAGAGCGCAGGTAAGTACTGAAGTCGTTATATAAAAAGCTATCTCCGTCCATAAAGACGAAGATAGCAATAAATGAGCGAGAAATATCAAACTTGCTTGAATATTTTTCACTGCGAGTGCAGATATTAGCTGCACCGACAGGTGAAAACAATAATCGCTATTACATCCTTTTTCATTCCCGATAGACTACTCTTCGGGAACCATACTCACCTCAATGAAGTTGCCTTGTGCAAGGATATACTTTGCAAGTTGACGGATATCGTCTCCTGTGATACTCTTTACAAGTTCCATGTAACCTGTGTGGCAATCCTCATTCTCGAAGTAGAAGCTATAGAGCCAATTCATCCATGCGCTATTCTTCTTCTGGCTCTCCTCGAACGACTTGAGCATATAGCTGCGCACCTTCTCGACATGCTCAGCTACAGGACCTTGTTCTGCAATCTTCTCAAATTCGCGTGTAACGATTGATGCAAGTTCCTCACGACGTTCAGGAGCCATCTTGAAGTTTACCATTAGCGTATACTCGCCCTCGGGAAGCTTTGATATTGAGCCACGTACACCGACACCGTATGTTCCACCCTCCTTCTCGCGTACCTCTTCGGTATATACGATATTCAGCACCTGGTTGAGGTAGCTCATTACAAGCCTGTTTTTGAGAGTCGGTTCGATTTTACCGCTATAGATAATATTCTCGGTTCCGGTCGGATTCTCCATCTTGTTCCTGAAATTGTTGCGGTACACACCGGTACGGGTCTCTACAGTCGTTTTCTCAATCTTTTCTACTCTTCCATTGCATGGCAATGCTCCGATATAACGCTCAACCAAAGGCTTGATGGCTTCCAGATCTACATTTCCTACAATGAAGAACATATAACCGGTGGCATCACTCGTGCGGTCGTTATAGATTTCAAGAACTTTGTCATAGTCGACCTTGTCAACATCGGAGGCTACAAAAGGCTGCACACGCGGATGATTGCCGTACATAGCGACAACCATAGTATCGCTAAGTGCTGTATTGGGGTTGAGGTTTCTGTCCTTTAGACTGTTGCGCATGCGTGTCGTGTAAGACTCGAATGCCTTCTCGTCCTTGCGTGGCGATGTGTACTTGAGGTACATGAGCTGGAACATTTCCTCGGCATCCTTTGGTGAACACCCTGCACTTATCACGTCGTAGAATGGGCCACTGCCTACATTTGCCGATGCGGTGCTGCCACTGAGTTTCTTGCCGAGCTGATTTGCGTCGAACGCGCCGAAACCGCCTATTGAAGAGAGAGCCGATAACATGCCAATATTCACCTTCTCACTGTCGGGATAGCGATTTGTACCACCTACCTTGTATCCTGCAAGACTTATCCTGTCTGCCTGGAAATCGGTCGGCTTTACGACAACCTTTATACCATTGGAGAGAGTCCACACTGTTGCGCCCCACTTTCCGTCTTCACTGTTGACAACCTTTCCGCCTGACGGGATATTTTCAAGCAATGGTGCATCGACGGCATTGTCTTCATAAGCAGATATCCTTGCATTTGCAATCATATTAAGCAACATCTCAATATCCTCTTTTCCCGGATATTTCATATCCTCACGTTCGGGAGCGAATGAAACGGCAATGCGGTTATCATCACGGTGGAGAGAAGGAATCACCTCGTTTATCTCATCCAGTGTAAGTGAATTGATGATATCGAGCGACAATTCGTATTCCACTTCCGGTGCCATCATATCAACCTCGTCAAGGAAGTGACGGATGCAATTCTGTACATAGTAGTCGTTTGTACGCTTATCGCGTTCGGCATACCACGACTCCATTCCGGCAAGCATACTCTCTTTGATGCGCTTGAATTCCGGTTCGGTAAAACCGAAGCGACGTGCACGTTCAACCTCTGTGAATACCATCGGTATAGCTTCGAGTACCTGTTCCGGCTTGCACTGCACCATAACAGTGAATGCTTTCTTTGTCTGTGTGACACCGAAACTGCTGTATCCCACACCGGCACGCAGATATGGTGGATTCTCCTTGCTCATTATCTCGGAGAAGCGGCTGTTGAGCATTGAAATTGCAGCAGAGCGCTTTGTATTGTCACGAAGATATTCCTTAGTGTTACGCTGGTCACGTGAAGGGACATCGTGCTTATACATAAACTGCAGCATGTAGTTCTGCTGCTCCTTGTCTATCTGCTGGGAGAAAATCATCTCCTTGTTATCCTCCACACCATAGTAAACACGTTCGGCAGGATTCTTGGCCTTCTTGATTTTCTTGAATATCTTCTTGATTTTCTTCTCCACTTGGTCGACATCGATGTCACCTACAACAACTATGCCCTGAAGGTCGGGACGATACCACTTCTCATAGTAGTCACGCAATGCCTTATGAGGAAAATTGTCCACAACCTCCATTGTACCTATCGGCAGTCGTCGGCCATACTTGTTGCCGGGGAATATATCGGCAAGCATACGCTCCTGCATACGCATCATGGCAGTGTTGCGTCCTCGCCACTCCTCATGGATTACTCCGCGTTCCTTGTCAATCTCCTCAGGGTCAAGCGTAAGACCATCTGCCCAGTCGTGGAGTATCCAAAGACATGAATCTATAGCTCCTGCAACATTTACAGGTACATTATTGATGTTGTAAACAGTCTCGTCGATAGATGTGTAGGCATTGAGGTCAGCACCGAATTTCACGCCTATACTTTCGAGATAGTTAATCATCGACTTACCGGGAAAATGTTCCGTTCCATTAAAACACATATGCTCAAGGAAATGGGCAAGACCGCGCTGATGCTCTTCTTCTTGAATTGAACCCACCTTCTGTGCAATGTAGAAGTTCACAAGTTTCTCGGGATTGCTGTTGTGACGGATATAATATGTAAGTCCGTTCTTCAGCTTGCCAATCCTTATTGAAGGATCGACTGGTAACTGTTCTCCGGCATTCTGCGCGATGACAGGCACCGACACAATTATAAGCAACAAGAACAGCAGTGATTTAAAATAAGTTTTCATTTATATATTGAATTAGGTATAACCGTTATGATTTGCAAATTTAAGCAAAATGGGTAAGCCTATAAATAAAATTTAGATTATTTAGTAAAATAAATGGACAGGAACGGTTTTTATGTTTATCTTCGCAAAAACAACCCGACACATGATACGTTTTGATTCTGACTACATAGAAGGGGCACATCCTTCGATTATAGAAGCTTTGGCTACGAGCAACTTTGAGCAACATATAGGCTACGGCTGTGACATATATTGCGAAAATGCCCGCAATATTATACGCGAACATTGTAGAGACATGAGCCTTGGAGTTGAGTTCCTCGTTGGCGGCACACAGGCAAATGTAACAGTCATAGATGCCTTTCTGCATAGCTATCAGGGAGTGATATCGGCCGAGAGCGGACATATCAATGTGCATGAGACCGGTGCTCCGGAAGCCACAGGGCACAAAGTAATTGCACTACCCTCGCCCGACGGGCGATTATCGCTTGAGCTTATAGCGGAATGTTACCATAGTCATTGGAGTGATCATTCACACGAACACACAGTACAACCGGGAATGGTCTACCTCTCATGTCCTGCCGAAAACGGTCTGATATATTCAAAAAAGGAACTTGAGGAGATATCTGAATTCTGCCATGCCAACGGATTGTATCTCTTTGTCGATGGCGCACGTCTGGGATATGGTCTTATGAGCGACTGCTGCGATTTTACACTTGCCGACCTTGCCCGTCTGTGCGATGTTTTCTATATTGGAGGTACAAAGGTGGGGGCCCTATTCGGCGAGGCTGTTGTATTCAAGAGTGAGGAGATGCACCGCAGTTTCCGCTATGCAATCAAGCAGCACGGCGGAATGCTTGCCAAAGGACGCTTGTTGGGCATTCAGTTTGAGCAACTTCTCAAAGGCGGTGACGAATGTCTCTATTTCGGGCTTGCGCGTCATGCAAATGCCCTTGCAGCAAAGGTGCGTCAGGCATTCGAAGCAAAAGGCATTCCAATGTGGAACAATTCACACACCAACATGCAGTTTCCTATACTTACAAAAAAGCAGCAGGAAATCCTAAGCCGCGAATATATACCTGAGTATTGGGGAAAATATGATGACGAGAGAGACATAGTGCGTTTCTGCACAAGCTGGGCAACAAGGACCGAGAACGTTGAAAAGCTTTGCAACGACATAGAAAGACTTCTTTAAGAACATATAGGATATGAACAAAGAAAAAGTAGAGAAAGTCCTCAATTACCTCGACAGCAATTCTTTGGAATATACGTGGTATACACACGATGAAGCGCCTACAATAGAGATAGCCAGACAGTATTGGAGGAAAGACGGGTCGAAGCATTGCAAGAATCTCTTTTTCCGTAACCATAAAGGCAATCGCCACTATCTCGTTGTTCTCGACTGCGAACGCGACCTCGACATACACGAACTTGAGAAACGTCTGCATCAAGGCAAACTATCATTTGCCTCTCCGCAGAGAATGGAGAAATATCTTGGACTGACACCCGGTTCCGTGTCACCTTTCGGTCTTATCAACGATACGGAAAATCATGTGCATCTCTTTCTTGATGAAAATCTTCGTAATGAGACTGCGCTCAGTTTTCATCCCAATGACAACCACGCAACAGTGGTAATTTCACAAGAGACGTTCCGACGGTATCTTCAAATCATCGGCAACAGCTACGAATATATATCAATATGATTTCTACCATAATAGGGTGCCCCTTTCGCAGGAGCGCCCTATTATAAGAATAAAAGATTAATGTTCATCAGTAAGCGAACAACGGGAATTCTTCCATAGTCTCATTGACCTTGCTGCGGACAGAAGCAATCACCTTCTCATCCTCCGGAGCATTAAGCACCGTCTCAATCATTTCAGCAATGAGCGGCATCATATTCTCCTTTACTCCACGTGTTGTAATTGCAGGAGTGCCCAGACGTATACCCGATGTCTGGAATGCACTACGGGAGTCAAACGGCACCATATTCTTATTCGCAGTGATGTCGGCAGCCACAAGAGCCTTTTCAGCTACTTTACCGGTGAGGTCGGGATACTTGCTGCGTAAGTCGACAAGCATCGAATGGTTGTCCGTTCCACCCGACACTATGCCGAATCCCCTGTCTATAAGTTCTTGTGCAAGAGTTACCGCATTCAGTTTCACCTGTGACTGATACTCTTTGAATTCCGGTTGCAAAGCCTCACCGAAAGCTACAGCCTTGGCAGCGATAACGTGCTCAAGCGGACCACCCTGAATGCCGGGGAACACTGCCGAATCGAGCAGTTGCGACATCATCTTCACCTCCCCTTTCGGAGTTGTCTTGCCCCAAGGATTTGGGAAATCCTTGCCAAGAATGATTACACCGCCACGTGGACCACGCAGAGTCTTGTGCGTTGTAGAGGTAACAATGTGGGCATATTTCACAGGATTATCGAGCAAGCCGGCAGCAATGAGACCTGCAGGATGCGCCATATCTACCATGAGTATAGCACCCACCTTGTCGGCAATCTCCCTCATGCGTTTGTAGTCCCATTCACGCGAATAGGCAGAACCACCGCCAATAATCATTTTCGGTTTCTCACGCAAAGCAATCTCTTCCATGAGGTCATAGTCGATACGACCGGTTACAGCATCCACATTGTATTCACAAGGAGTATATATCAGACCCGAAGTGTTCACCGCAGAACCATGTGAAAGATGACCGCCATGAGCAAGGTTAAGCCCCATGAACTTGTCTCCCGGATTCAGGACAGCAAGGAACACTGCAGCATTGGCCTGAGCGCCCGAATGAGGCTGCACATTGACCCACTCCGCATCGTACAGTTCTTTCAGCCGTTCACGCGCAATGTCCTCAACAATGTCAACAACCTCACATCCGCCATAATAGCGTTTGCCGGGATATCCCTCGGCATACTTATTTGTCAATACAGAACCCATCGCCTGCATAACCTCATTGCTTACAAAATTCTCAGAAGCGATAAGTTCAATACCTTTCAACTGTCGGCGATACTCAGTCTCAATCAATTGGAAAATATGTCTGTCGCGTTTCATAGTAATCCGTCTTTATCTCAATTATACAAAATGAACTTCACTTCCGCGAAGATAATGATAAACGAGCGAGAAATATCAAGCTTGCTTGAATATTTTTCACAGTGAGTGCAGATATTAGCTACACAACAGGTGAAGTAATGATAAACGAGCGAGAAATATCAAGCTTGCTTGAATATTTTTCACAGTGAGTGCAGATATTAGCTACACAACAGGTGAAGTAATGATAAACGAGCGAGAAAAAGGCAGGAAATTGGGAAAGTATGAAGAAAAAAGTATTATTCGCGCAGTATTTATGCTGCAACAGTAGATGCTTACGCACAAAGTGACGGTATCGCGATTGGGAAGCACCATTAGATTTGAATTATTTAAATTCTGCAAGAAAATCTGCTATCGAGTGTCGGAACTTTACCTTGATACTTGCCATAGGCTCACGGTTTTGATTTTTTATTTGTGTTATCAGAACTATCTCAGTCAAGTTATAACTGACATTGCCGGCATTCACAAGGCTTCAGAATCAAGTTGAATCCTGATTATTGATTTAAAGCCCGAATATCATAGTCGAAAGTCATAACCGGGATGCATTCATAGTTTATTTAATAACTTTTATTACATTTGCAGTTTAAGGTAACAGAACAAACAAAAATAATAGTTATGAAAAAGAGATTATTGACGACATTGCTGTTTGCAACTGTACTGTTTGCAACAAGCGCAAAAGAGAGAATGGATACCATATCATACATGACCGGTCTCCAGGTATCGTATGACATAGAGAACAACATCTTGCCACAGCTCAGGCTCGACTATGGTGTAATTACCAAGACTATAGAAAAGCTCTTTGCTTCGGAAAAGCAGATTAAGGTTGAAGGTACTGTAATAAGCCCGCAAAACTTAATGGAGGTTGGCTCTAAATACCTTAATAAAGACATACAAGTAAAGGTTAAGGCTGCAATGAATGATACAACCGGCAAGACTGAGGTGTTTCCCGACCCGAAAGAGAAGAATATTGTATCGGCCCTAATTGGAGCCGACTTTGCCTACAAGATGGCAAAGGCCCCCTACAAGGTGGAGAAAGCATCATTCATGAAAGCACTCGATGACAACCACAACAAGAAAGCGAAATTTACAAGAGAGGAGTCGATGAAATACATGAACATGTACTACTCTACCGTTATTCCTGAAAACAACAGGAAGGAATCTGAGAAATGGCTTGCCGAAACCGGGAAGAAGAAAGGTGTAATGAAGACTGCATCGGGAATACTCTACAGGATTGAGGTAGAGGGCGACATGAACATCAAGGCAAACAAGGACGAAGATGTCATAAAGGTATTATACACCGGAACTACTATCGACGGAAAGGTATTTGACAGCAACCGTTGGAGCGATATGTCCAAGGAGCGTCAGGAGCTTATAAAGAATCACAATCCCGAGAATGCCGGCAAGGACAATCCTATTGAATTCCCTTTGAACAGAGTGATAAAAGGATGGACCGAAGGCATGAAACTCATTGGAAAAGGTGGCAAGATAACCCTATGGGTTCCATCAGAACTTGCATACGGTGAACGTGGTGCCGGCAATGACATAGGTCCTAACCAGGCTTTGAGATTTGACGTTGAGTTGCTTGAAGTAACAGCAAAATAAGATTTTGATAATAACTAACCAGAAATAAAACAGCACTTTATTATGAAAAAGAGAATTTTTGGAGCATTAATGCTCTGCTTGGGATTCCTATCCTGTTCCGAGAAGAGTTCTGTTGCCGACTACCGTGTCATTCCACTCCCACAGGAGATAGTTAAAGAGCAAGGCGACGGCTTCGTTCTTGACAAGAGTACAAGCATTGTCTATACCGACGGTGCAGAGATGAAACGCAACGCGGAGTTTCTTGCCGAATTCATAAAAGAGAATACCGGTCTTGAACTTGCAACTGTAATGAGCAACAGCAGCATGCCGAAAGCCATTAATCTTGTCATTGGCAATTCTGTCGAAAACATGGAGGGGTATTGCCTGACTGCCGACAATAACCGCATTGAAATAGTATCGTCTTCACCTGCCGGAGTATTCTATGGAATACAGACACTCCGCAAGTCGCTTCCGGTTACAGAGTGCAGTGAGATACTGATGCCTGCAGTGACGATAAAAGACAGTCCGCGTTTTGCATACCGTGGTGCACATCTCGACGTATCGCGCCACTTCTTCACCACCGACTCAATCAAGCGGTTTATAGACATGCTTGCGCTACACAATCTTAACCGTTTTCACTGGCACTTGACCGATGACCAGGGATGGCGCATCGAGATAAAGAAATACCCGAAACTCACAACGGTCGCTGCAGAGCGTGACGAGACTGTCATAGGACGTAACAGCGGAGAGTATGACGGAGTGCATTACGGGCCATTCTTCTACACACAGGAGGAGTGCCGCGAAATTGTAGAATATGCAGCCGAACGGCACATAACTGTGATTCCAGAGATAGACCTTCCGGGACACATGCAGGCAGCCCTTGCTGCATATCCCGAATACGGATGCACCGGCGGACCATACGAGGTGTGGAAGATGTGGGGTGTTTCCGACAATGTTCTGTGTGCCGGCAATGATGCTACCCTTTCGTTCATCGAAGATGTTCTGAGCGAAGTGATTGAGGTATTCCCGTCGGAATATATCCACATAGGAGGTGACGAATGTCCGAAAACACAATGGGAAAAGTGTCCTAAATGTCAGGCACGCATAAAATCTCTCGGCATCAAAGGCGACAAGAAACACAGTGCCGAGATGTATCTGCAAAGTTTTGTCATCAACCATGCCGAGAAGTTCCTCAACAGCAAAGGACGTAATATCATCGGTTGGGATGAGATTCTTGAAGGAGGGCTTGCACCCAACGCAACAGTGCACTCATGGCGCGGTGTTGAGGGTGGAATCGAGGCTGCGAAGCAAGGACACGACTGTATAATGTCTCCGACAACATTCATGTACTTCGACTACTATCAGACCAAGTACACCGATGACGAACCTTTGGCAATCGGCGGATATGTCCCTGTAGAGAAAGTATATTCGTTCGAGCCTGTCAACGACACACTATCTACAGATGTAAAGAAGCACATAATAGGTGTGCAGGCAAATCTATGGAGTGAATATGTCCCCACGTTCAGTCATGTTGAATATATGGAGCTGCCACGTATGGCTGCACTTTGTGAAGTACAGTGGTGCAAGCCCGAAAACCGTGACTTCCAGGACTTCAAGCAGCGTCTGCTTCCACTGTTCGGTATTTATGAGAAGAGGCAGTACAACTATGCAAGACACATCCTCGACATTGAGGAAAAATTCACAACAGATTTGGAGAAAGGAGCGATAGTCATTGAGCTCAAGACACTTGACAACATACCAGTCTATTACACTCTCGATGGAAGCGAGCCTACAACAGAATCGGATAGATACACTAAGCCTTTGGAAATAAAAGAGAGCTGCACTCTAAAGGCAAAAGGAATCGGAGAACGAGGCGAGACACGACTTTTCAGCGAAGAAATCAGTTTCAACAAGGCAACAGCAAAGCCTATAACGCTGTTGCAGGACATACACAAGAACTATGTATTTGACGGTGAGATAACACTTGTCGATGGACTTAAAGGAAGTCCTAACTACCGCACAGGCCGTTGGCTCGGATTCTGTGAGACCGACCTTGAAGCCGTCATAGACCTGAAGCAAGAGGAGGAGATAAGTTCCGTATCATTCAACACGAGTGTCGACAAAGGAGACTGGGTTTTCGATGTATTAGGAATAACAGTATCGGTATCCAATGATGGCAAGAACTTTACAGAGGTATTCAACGAAAGCTACCCCGACCTCACAGCTGAGGATGAGAACAAAATCTACAGTCACAGAGTTGAATTCACACCGGTAAAGGCAAGATTTGTCAAGATTCTTGCATTGTCCGACCGTGACATGCCTGAATGGCACGGCGGTAAGGGATACCCTGCTTTCATCTTTGTAGACGAACTCGAGATTAACTGATTTCATTAGTAAAAAATATAAAGGTAGCTCTCTCAAATTCGGGAGCGTCTTTATTAAATATACACCGGTTGTTATTATGAATATTATAAAGAAATCATTGTCGGGAATAATAATGCTTTTTATATGCGTTGTCTCGACAGCACAGGAAAATATTTCGGCACTGTTGCCTATCCCCTGCAAGGCAGAACAGCGTAGCGGCAAGATGTTCAACATTGCAAAATCGGCAGTTACAAGAAACGACTGCGAAGAATCGCAATATCTGTTGAAAGAACTCACAAATATAGTTAAAGAGCGTACCGGAATAGAGATTGCAGGCAATAGTGGCAAAAACAGAATAGAGATAGTCATTTCAGAAGACAAACGTGCACAAGAGTACAGCATAGAAATAGATGCCGGGCATCTAAGGATTACAGGTGGAAGTGAAGCCGGGGTATTCTATGCAATAAAGACCCTTGACCAAATTCTTCTTGGAGATGCGACGAACAGCCGCAAAGGGGAAATAGCACCGATATATATCGAAGACTCTCCACGATATGACTATAGAGCTGTAATGCTTGACCCTGCGCGTCATTTCCTGCCTCTGGAAGATGTGAAGTTCTTCATAGACCTAATGTCGCGGTACAAATATAATGTGTTGCAGTTGCACCTCACCGACGACCAGGGCTGGAGAATCGAGATAAAGAGCCACCCCGAACTGACAGAAAAAGGAGCATTCCGTAATCCAAACGGAGGGAACAACGGCCCGGATAACGGTTTCTACACACAAGAGCAGATTAAGGAGCTCATAGAGTATGCAGTGGAACGACATGTAGAGATTGTACCGGAACTTGACATTCCGGGGCATTCGGCAGCGATATTGGCAGCATATCCGGAACTCGGTTGCTCTTTCAGACATGGTGAAGCCAAAGAAATAGGCAAAGTCACCAACATGATGTTATGTGCCGACAGCGAGAAGGCATATGCTGTGTACGGAGATATCATAAAAGAGATTGCAGAACTGTTCCCCTCAAGGTATATTCATTTAGGTGGCGATGAAGCCGCAGTCAAGGATAATTGGGCTAAATGCGACGACTGTATTGCCTTAATGAAAAAGGCAGGATATGAAAAACCGTCACAGCTCATGAACATATTCTTTGGCCGTATGCTCGATATCGTACGCCACAATGGAAAAGAGGCAATACTGTGGTGCGAACTCGACAACATGTGGCCACCGGCAAACGACTATCTGTTCCCCTACCCCAAAGATGTCACACTTGTTACATGGCGCAATGCGCTCACTCCAAAGTGCATAGAACTCACACGTGACAACGGGCATAAACTTATAATGGCACCGGGCGAACACACATACCTTGACTATCCACAATGGCAGAACGATTTGCCTGAATTCAATAATTGGGGAATGCCTGTAACCACATTGGAAGAATCTTATATGCTCGACCCGGGATACAGTCTTCCGCAAGAACGGCAGCAACACATAATGGGAGTTATGGCAACCATGTGGGCCGAAGCAATAAAGGATATCAATCGGGTGAACTACATGTTCTTCCCACGCGGATTGGCTATAGCAGAAGCAGCCTGGAGCGAAATGGAACAACGCAGTTGGGACTCTTTTGTAGAGAGGCTCTACCCGAACCTTAACGACCTGATGAGACGAGGAGTCTCATTCCGTGTTCCTTTTGAAATAGGTAGAAGAAAGTGATATAAAAAGAATGAATCCCAAAAGCGCGCTTTTGGGATTCATTCTTTTTATATCTATCAATACTGCTCTTTCTCATTCGGGAAATCACAAGCCTTCACATCACTGACATAACTGCCTACAGCATCAGTTATGATTGTATTGAGGTCGGCATAACGACGCAGGAACTTGGGAGAAAAGTCAGCTGTCATTCCAAGCATATCGGCATAGACAAGTACCTGACCATCGACCTTGACACCGGCACCGATACCTATTACAGGAATAGAGATTGAACTTGCGACCTTCTCGGCCAAAGCGGCAGGAATCTTCTCGAGTACAAGAGCAAAGCAGCCTGCCTCCTCAAGCAGTTTGGCATCGTCCAGCAATTTGGCAGCTTCGGCATCGTCCTTTGCACGCACTGCATAAGTTCCGAACTTGTTAATGCTCTGCGGAGTGAGTCCGAGGTGTCCCATAATAGGTATTCCGGCATCCAGAATCTTGCGTACGGATGGGAGAATCTCCTCACCACCCTCAAGTTTGAGAGCGTCGGCATGAGTCTCTTTCATTATCCTGATAGCATTCTTTACTGCTTCGTCAGCATTTACCTGATATGTTCCGAAAGGCATATCAACAACTACCAAAGCACGCTTCACGCCACGTACCACACCTTTGGCATGATATATCATCTGGTCGAGAGTTATTGGAAGTGTGGTGACATTACCGGCCATAACGTTAGATGCAGAGTCTCCTACAAGCAACGCATCAATACCGGCATTGTCGAGAATGGATGCTGTTGTATAATCATATGCGGTGAGCATTGCAATTTTCTCACCCTTGCGCTTCATTTCAATAAATCGGTGCGTAGTAACCTTGCGTGTGTCTTCCACCAAATACTTTGACATGATTTCTGTAATATTTTATATTAATATAAATTGCCATTTAACGGCATTGAGCCGATTATGCAGTGCAAATTTACGCCAAAAATATATATTTAAGCAGAAAGGCAACGGAAAAAGTTTTACCGCACAGCAATAATACAGAATAAATCTGAAACATATTGTCAAGAATCTTAGGTTGTGCCCGGCATCGGACAGCAAACCGGCCGAGTTGCTTTGCCAGCCTGCCAATGCCTCCGCTGCTACAAACAACGGATTAATTATAAGGCATACATACAAAATGCGGACAGGAGTATTCTTCAACTCTCTGCTCTGGTTATGATTATGAGAATGTGACATAACAACAATTATTTATAGTACAAAGATATCATCTCATTTATGCAACCCGGTTGCAAAATGAGATGAAGAACCGGATTCGGCAAATAATTCAAATCTGTTTCTTGAATTTTTGCACCGAAAATACTATTTTAGCAAGTTATAACGAAGAAATAGATTATGAAGATAATACACACCGCCGATTGGCATCTTGGGCAAACATTCTACAACTACAACCGATACAAGGAGCATGCTGTATTCCTTGATTGGCTCTGTTGCACAATTAAAGAACGCGGAACGGATGTTCTGCTCATTGCCGGTGACGTATTCGACAACCCGAATCCTTCGGCCGAAGCGCAGAAGATGTATTATAATTTCCTCAGAAGAGTGACCGGAGAGAACGAAGACTTGAAGATTGTAATTATTGCCGGCAACCATGATTCGGCCGCACGCATTGAGGCTCCGTCGCCGTTGCTCGACATATTCAACGTTCATGTATCGGGAGTGTTGCACTATGTTGATGGCAAAAGGGATTACGACCGTATGATTGTTCCCCTCAACAGCAATACATGCTGTCTTGCCGTACCATATCTGCGCTATAGCGACCTGTCCGACAGCGAGAACTATAGTAAGGGGGTTGCAGATTTCTACGCAGAACTTTACAGGCGTGCAAAAAAGAAAGGCTATTCTACAATAATTGCAATGGGACACCTCCAGGCATCGGGTGCCGAAGTCTCTGCAGGTGACCATTGCGAACATGCCACTATCGGCGGCATGGAAGGTATCGATGCATGCTTCTCCGATTTCGGGTTTGCTTACACTGCACTCGGTCATTTGCATAAGGCGCAAAATGTCGCACACAAGGAGAACGTAAGATATTCCGGCTCTCCGTTGCCTATGTCCTTTGCCGAGGAGAATTACAGACATAGCGTTACCGAAGCTATAATAGACGAGAATGGCTGTTCCGTAAAAAAGATACCGTTCCAGGCACCTGTCGCCTTAATATGTATTCCCACCACCCCACAGGCTATAGACATTGTGCTCACGGAACTTGAAAAATTGCCCGATGGTGAAGCCGACGACACCTCTCCATTCCTCAGGATAAAAGTCCTGGTCCAATATGTAGACCCGAACATTCGCCAGCAGATTGAGACTATACTCGAAAAAAAAGCCGTTAGGCTTGCCAACATAGATACAGTCTCAACCTTGAAAGAGAACGGAACAGAGGAATGCACAATGACATTTGACGAGTTCAGGAAAATGAAACCGCTCGACTTGATGGAGGACATATACAAAAGGAAAAACGAAGAAGAGATGAGCGAAGAACTGAAAGTTTTACTTATGGAAGTCATGGAGGAGGTTAAAGAATGAAAATACTTGCAATCAGAGGAAAGAATCTGGCTTCACTGAAAGGTGAATTTGAAATTGATTTCCGTAAAGAACCTTTACTTTCGTCGGGGCTGTTTGCAATCACAGGAAATACAGGTTCAGGCAAGACAACCATACTGGACACGATGTGTATTGCCCTGTATGCGACATCGCCACGCCTCGAAAAAATCAAGGACTGCAGCACCATCGAGGGTAGCGGAAGCAACAAGGTTACAGAGAACAATCCTAAGACAATTCTGAGGCGCGGTTGCAATGAAGGGTATGCCGAGGTGGATTTTCTTGCAATTGACGGCAATGAGTACAGGACAAGGTGGAACGTTTCGAGAAGCAACGGAAAAGCCGACGGTAACTTCCGGAAGACAGAATATGACCTTTTCAACCTCACAACGGGAGAGCACACATCACTAAAGGCAAAGGAGTTCAAGAGCACAATACCGTCGTTGATTGGACTTACATATGAACAGTTCACACGCTCGGTACTCCTTGCACAGGGAGAATTCGCGGCATTCCTCAATGCGACAGAGAATGAAAAGGCAAAAATTCTGCAGACTCTGACCGGCACCGGAATATACAGCAGGATATCTGCTGCAATTTACAGGCGTTATACAGAAAGCAACAGAAAACTGGAACTTATCGAGGCAAAGAAACAGGGACTGGAGATTCTCACCGAAGAACAGAAAGAGGCATTGCTCAAAGAGCGTGATACGCTGAATTCGGAATTGCAGCGATACGACACCTTGCTATTGCAACTGAACGCAAAGAAAGAGTGGATAGAGCGTGCCGAACAGTACAGTATGCTATATGCAGCAGCAAAGGAAGCGGTTGCAATGATTGAACAACAGAAAAAGGAGATGGAGCCGGTTATAGCAATGCTCAGGCGCATCGACAGCATACAGGATATACGTGACAAGTTTAACTTGATGCGGAGCATTGCGCAGCAACGCGACAGCAGAACCGCAACATTGGCAAAGCTGAAAGAGGAACTGAAGGCAATGGAGACAAAATATTCTGTTGTACAGAATGATGTAAAGACTGCCAATGAGAAGCAACAGGAGATAAACCGCGAATGGGACAGTATAAAACCATTGATAAGGGAAGCTGCAAAGATAGAAGAGAGCATTGCTGCACACATAGCCGGTGCAAATGAGATTACCAAAGGCAAAGAACGCATAAAGGATGATATAAAAGGATTGGAACAAACGGATGCACGTCTCAAGTCAAGGATTAACACCCTTGGCGAAGAACAGGAAAAGATTACAGATTGGTTCAGGAATAATTCAGGATACGAAAGTATTATATCTGTAATCCCGAGCATAATTGCAAATCTGCAAGCCATAGAAAATGCAAAGTTGCATATTGAAGAGAAGAGTAAATCCTACTCAAAGGCAAAAGAACTTCTAAGCGAATATGAAAAGAGGAAAAGCGAAGTTGACATACGCAAGGAAGAACTTGAAAAGACTCTTGCGAGCGAAATCGCCGAACTCCGCAAACAACTCGTCGATGGTGAACCTTGCCCTGTTTGTGGAAGCAGACACCACGAAACCACTGTTGTAACTGGTAACACTCTTGCCGAAAAAGAACTCGCAAAAGCCAAAGCGGAAGTAAAGGCAACTTTGGAATATCTTGTTGCAAGCATTGAAGGATACAGAAGTGAAGCCGACAAATTGCAGAGTGCCATTGAAACATATAACCACTCTATCGAGAACTTCGAGAAAAACAATTACGGTATGCTTGGCAGTAATGCAGATGCCATACTCACAGACAAGAATGTTGTGCAGACACTCACACTGCTCGCAGCCGATTGGAAAAGTAACAATGAGCGGTTGGCATCGATAAAGGAAGAAATGTCCGTAATTGCAAATTCACTGCATACAACGCAAAAACGGATGAGTGAGCTTGCCGAAGAGGTTGCCGAGAAGGAAGGACGGCTGAAGTATATAGCAAAAGAGATTTACGGTCTTAAGGAAAAGATTGAAGAACTATTGGGTAGCGGCAACACAAGCGAACTGCTTGAGAAGAGATATGGTGAACGTATTGCAGAAACAAACAGACTGTTCAGCGATTGTGTGAACAGAAGGTCAGCTGTTGCCGATGAATACAATCGTCTCAAAGGCGAGACTTCAGAAAAGGAACGATTCAACCTGCAACAGGAAGATTTGTTCGCCTCATTGCATGAAGATGTTGATAAGTATCTGAAACAACGTGATGACTGCATGACTTTCGCCTCGCTTGAAGAACTTATAGATATTGACAGTAATTATGTAGCGTCGATGCGTAAAAGGGTGGAACAGGTCAACAAAGCTGCTACAAGCGCCATTGCCACAATGCTCGAACGTAAAAGGAATATGGAAGAGCATGAGAAGTGTGATGTGCGCCCAAAAGAGGGTGAAAATGCCGTTGAAATAAACGGTAACATCGAAAACACGGCAGCGCTACGCAACGAGGCAATGGAAAAGGCAAGTCAGATAAATGCCACACTCATCAAAGACAACGAGAACAGCAACATATTCGGCAAGTACAAGGAAGAGCACAAAGAACTGTGCAAGATTACAGAAAACTGGCGGATACTAAACAACACATTCGGTTCTGCCGAGGGTGATAAACTGATGAAACTGACGCAAGAATACACTCTCGACATTCTTCTTGATGTTGCCAACAGACATTTGCAGCAGTTCTCGGGCCGATACAGGCTCTCGCGCATATCGGCTGGCTCCTTAGGAATCAAGGTAATCGACCTTGAAATGATGCAGGACAACCGTTCGGTGCATACACTTTCGGGTGGAGAGACATTCATTGCTTCGCTTGCGTTGTCACTTGCACTCTCATCAATATCCTCGAACAGAATGAGCATCGGCTCTCTGTTCATTGACGAAGGATTCGGAGCACTAGACAGTGAAACACTCCGGGCTGCAATAGATACGCTCGAAAAGTTGAAGGAAGATGGACGCAAGATAGGTGTAATATCACACTTGAGCGATATGCTCGACCGCATTCCCACAAGAATAAAGGTCATCAAAGGATACAATGGAAAAAGCAGAATAGAGATTTGACAATCAGAACCACTGAATATTTATGGAAAGGACACTCAAGATATACAGGGCCTCGGCCGGTTCGGGCAAGACATTCACACTTGCACTGGAGTATATCAAATTGCTTGTAGAAAACCCATATGCCTACCGCAGCATTCTTGCAGTAACATTTACCAACAAGGCAACAGCCGAGATGAAAGAGCGCATTTTAGGCAAACTGTATGGCGTGGCAAACAGGTCGGAAAGCGCAAAGGGTTATCTTGATAAGTTAAAAGAACAGTTACCTGGAATAAATGAGGAGACAATTGTATCCAATGCCGGGAAAGCTCTCGAGTTGCTGCTTCACGACTACGGGCACTTCCGCATCCAGACTATTGACGCATTCTTCCAGTCGGTTCTTCGAAGCCTCGCAAAAGAGCTCGATTTGAATGGTGACATGGAGATATCTCTCGATGGCGTTGAGTTGCTTGAGGATGCTGTCGACACATATATCAGGAATCTTGAGCCCGACACAAGAAACATCGCACAGGTGATACACTTTGTCGAGGAAAAACTTGAGAAGAGTGAAAAGTGGAATGTAAACAAAGATATAAAACACTTTGCAAGGAATATCCTTAATGAAGAGTACCAGCAAAGATGCGACAATCTGCGCAAAGAGATGGAGATAGATAATGGAGCGCTTCTCTCTGTTTTCTACGACAAGATAAATGCACGGAGAAAAGGACTTATAGAGAAAGCCAAAGCTATTGGCAATGATTTTTTCAATCTTGCGCAAGGGTACGATGCTACCGACTTCATTGGCAACAGTAGCGGTATATGGGGGAACTTTAAGAAGATGCGTGACGGTGAGATTGTAGAATGGGCAAAGACAAAGGCCGCACTTGCCGACACTCCTGAGAAGATTTCATCGGTATGCAGTAATGTAAACGAAATTGCCGATCTCATAAAAGAGGCCACACCACTCTACAGCGAGTTCATAAGCTGCAAGATGTCACTCGAGCACTATCACCAGCTTGGGATGCTGAATAACATCGCTGCCACGTTAAAGGACGAAAATGCACGTGAGAACCGTTTCCTTCTTGCCGAGACCACACATCTTCTCAGTTCTATGATAGACAAGAACACGACATTCATATTCGAGAAACTGGGAACTGAGATAGACCATATTTTCATTGACGAATTCCAGGATACATCAAAATTGCAGTGGAACTGTTTCCGTCTTCTGCTCGAAGAGGTTCTTGCACGCGGGAATTTCAATCTTATCGTCGGTGATGTGAAACAGTCTATTTACCGCTGGAGAAACAGCGACTGGAACATCATGAACAATATCGGTTCATACTTCCGCGACGACATGTTGACTTTTGCCAGTCAGGAGGTAAAGGAGAACGGGAGCATCTTCAGGTCGACAAACTACCGTAGCGACAGACGCGTCGTTGAATTCAACAATGCACTCTACCGCGCAGCAGTCAACACCATATCTGCAAGTTACGATGATAAACTCGACAAGGCTGCAATAAAAGAGATTGCCCAGGCATACGAAGATGTCGAACAGGCCGTTCCCACGAAGAAACCTCTGCAAGGATATGCCGAGGTAAGGATGATAGACAAGCCGCAGAAAAGCGACAAGTTCATGGAACTGGCAATCGGTGAACTTATGGCGACATTGCACAGGTTGCTAGAAGAGGAACATATTGCTGCACGGAACATTACCATACTGCTGAGAACAAAAAAAGGAAAAATTGAGCCCATCGTCGAAGCATTCAACAAGGAATTCCCAGGCATGAAGATTGTTTCGGACGAAGCATACAAGCTCTCGTCGTCACTCCTGATACAGTTAATCATTGCCTCATTGCGTTACATCGAGATGCCCGAAGACAAACTCAATATGGCAAATCTTATAAGGCTGTATGGCAACATTGTGGAGAAGCAGGAGAATACATTCGGAATGGGTACTTGTGAAGAGATTGCATCTATAGCTCCACAAAAGTTCTGCAATGCACTGATAGAACTGAAAGGATTGCCTCTATATGAACTCATTGAACAGGTTATTGCACTGTTCGACTCCGAGTGCATAAAAGATGATGAAGCGTACATATATGCTTTTCTCGACCACGCATCACAATACATAAACAGCCGCAGTGCCGATATTGGAAAATTCCTCACGGCATGGGACGAGAACATCAAGGACCAGAATGTGCCGGCCGAAAGCATAGACAGCATACGCATAATGACTGTGCACAAATCAAAAGGTCTTGAATTCCACACTGTAATTATTCCCTTCTGCGATTGGCTGCTCACAGGTGACAGCGACAATCTTCTATGGTGTGAGCCAAGTGAGGAACCATTCAACACCTTGAGTCTGCTTCCTATATCCAGCCGAAAAGAGATGGCACAATCCCTCTTCAAAAAAGAGTACTACGAGGAATTCATGTACCAGATTGTAGATAATCTGAATATACTATATGTTGCAACAACACGTGCCAAGAGTAACCTTATAATGTTCACCGACAAGAGTGGAGGGCGTGGAGAAACAGTATCCAAATTGCTGAACAGGCTCCTCGATAACATAGTCTATCTCAATGGTGCTGTATATAACAAGGAGAAAGGAGTATTTACATACGGAGAGATTGTTCACGGTGAGGAACACAAGGAGGAGAAGAATAAAGAGGAAAATGACAATCCTTTCGAGACAGAACCTGAGACCGTAAACCAACCGTTCATACACCACCGAAACAGGATAACATTCAGGCAATCTAACGAACTGGAAAGATTCCTCACAGTCGACAAAGAAGAGAAAAAGCAGTTCGACTACATTGCCGAGGGAGAGCTCATGCACTTCATCATGTCGGGAATTGAACATGCCGAAGATGTCATTAAGGTTCTCGACCGCACGATGATTGACGGACTAATCGCTACAGAAAGCCAATACAATCGTATAAGGAAGATAGTCACAAATGCGCTCTCAAATCCAGTGGCAAAGGATTGGTTCAACGGCACCTACAGGCTCTATAACGAATGTCCTATTCTAAACAAGAACGGAGAGACTACAAGACGACCCGACCGTGTGATGGTAAATGGTGACGAAGTAATTGTGGTTGACTACAAATTCGGAAAAGAGAACGAGGAATACAACAAGCAGGTAACACGTTACATGAACCTTCTCAGCGACATGGGATACAGAAATGTGAAAGGATACCTGTGGTATGTTTACAAAAACAGGATTATGGAAATCCCAAGGCAATCCTGACAACCTTAACAATATTAACCGTAATATCAAATAACACATTTCATAGATGACACCATTTCTAAAACTTGTTGCCGACGACCTTTACATGCGGTTCAACGGCCGTCTCGAAGATATAGCAGTCGTGTTTCCCAACAAACGCGCAGGGCTTTTCTTCAGCGAATACCTGCTTCAGAACAGCGGAGACAAGCCCATGTGGAGTCCACGTTACATGACAATAAATGAACTATTCCAGCAAAACAGCAAACTCACAATAGGTGACCCCATTGTTCTTGTCAGCAAACTCTACAAAGAGTATGCAGCAACAATGGAAGGAAGCAAGAAAACGACCGAGAGCCTCGACAACTTCTACTACTGGGGCGAAATGCTTCTGAAAGACTTTGACGACATCGACAAACACCTTGCTGATGCCTCGCAACTTTTTGCCAACCTGAAAGAACTGCGCGAGATAGGCATTGCAAAGGAGACCCTGAACAGGGAACAGGCCGAGTCTATAGCAAGATTTTTCAAGAACTTCAACATCGAGGAGGAGAGTGAAATCAAATACAGTTTCTCCGAAATGTGGGAGAAACTGTACCGAATATACATAGGTTTCAAGGAGTCACTTCGCTGTAGCAACATCGCATATGAAGGAATGCTGTACCGTGATGTCATTGAAAACCATGACGACATAATCTTGAAACACGACAAGTATGTATTCGTGGGATTCAATGCCCTCAACGATGCAGAAACAACTCTTTTCGAGATAATCAAGAAACGTGGCAAGGCACTCTTCTATTGGGATTACGACAAATACTACATACAAAGCAGACACCACGAAGCCGGGTTGTTCATGCGTCTGAATTTAGAACGTTTCCCGAATGAGTTGCACGAAAAGAACTTCGACAATCTCTCTCTGAATAAAGAGATAACAATTGTCGAATCAAGCAGCGATAACATGGAGACGCGTTACATATCGCAATGGCTCGACAAGAACATGACAAGCAATGAGATTGAGACAGCCATAGTGCTTTGCGACGAGACTATGCTTGAGCCGGTTCTTCACACTATACCGGGAAGTGCCAACGGAAACAAACTCGAAGAGGTAAACGTCACAATGGGCTTTCCGTTGTCGCATACGCCCATTTTCAGTTTTGCAAAACAGTTTGTCGAATTGCACACACGTGGCTGGAGTACAAAGCATAATGCATACACACTCTCTGCAGTGAGTGAAATACTGAACAACCCATATGTCGTAAAGTGTTGCCCCAAAAGCACCGCACTTCGACAGGAACTTCTCGGCAACAAGACATTCTTTCCCACAACCGAGAAACTCAGCCAAAGCAATTTTCTTGAAAAGATATTCAGCAACACAAACGACAACAGAACATGGTTTGCCAATCTCTGCAGCTGCATCAAGGATATAGCTCTACTCTACTCACAGAGTGATATCGAAAAAATGCAGATGTACGAAAAACTGTTCTGCGAAGCTATATATAAAGTTTACACACAGGGAATTCGTTTCAGCATGCTGCTCGACAGCAGTGAACTTGATGTAAACCGGTCGACACTCGGCCGCCTGTTCATAAAGATGCTTTCGATGCATAGTATGCCATTCCATGGTGAACCGGTTGTGGGACTGCAGATAATGGGATTGTTGGAGACGAGAAACCTCGACTTCAAACATGTGATTATTTTAGGTGCCAACGAAGGCAATATCCCCAAGAACCTATGCGAGAGTTCATATATCCCCTACAATCTGCGCAGGGCTTTCGGATTGACGTTGAGCGAACATCGCGACTCCATATATGCCTATTACTTCTACCGTCTGCTGCAACGTGCCGAGAAGGTTACAATTGTCTACAACAGTTCAAGCGAGAGCAAGACTCGTGGCGAATGTTCAAGATATATATTGCAATTGCTTGGCAGCAAACTCTATAAAGTGAATAAAATTGCTCTTACATCGCAACACAATAGCCGTGAAACATCATTCGGAGCTGTAGAGAAGAATGCTGCTATGGTAAAGAAACTGCGTAAACGTTTCGATACAGGGTTCAGCAATAATGCATCGACAATGACACCCTCGGCCATAAACAAATATATCGGGTGCGGTCTCTCATTTTTCTATTATTATATCCTTGGAATCAGAAAGCCCGAAGAGGTGAACGAAGAGCTGCAAAGTTATGATTTCGGAAACATATTCCACTGTGCAGCACAAGAACTCTATGAGAAGATTACACAAGAGGGAGGAAACATTATAACAAAAGAGAAACTTGATTACTATATAAAGAACAGTGCCCTGCTCTACGGTTTTATCGACAAAGCCTTCAAGAAGGAGTTCTTCAAGAACAATAGGCCCGAATACAACGGCGAACAATTTATTAACCGTGGAGTACTTCACCACTTCCTTCTTCGCTTGGTGAAACTCGACAGTGGATATGCCCCGTTCAAGTACATAGGTTCCGAAAAAGAGGTGAGCATTCCATACACAATAAGAGCAAACGGTACAGAGATTGAATTGAGACTCGGAGGGAAAATAGACCGTATAGACACTAAGGGAGATACAATAAATATTATAGACTACAAGACTGGATACAGCAGCACAGAGACAAAGACATCACTCGAGAACATCTTTGCATTCGAAACAAAATCGGCAGCAAACCGTCTTCAGGCTTTTCTCTATTCTGTTGTAATAGAGGAAATGCTTTGTGGAAATGCGCCTGTACACAAAGAAGAAAATTGGTTGCAGGAACTGAAGATGCATGACACGAGAAAAGTATCTCCTTCACTTCTCTACATCCACAATATGGAAAATGTAAAACGCGAAGAGTACACTATTGATATATTGAAGAATCCGGTTACAGACATAAGTACAATAAAAAAAGAGTACATGGAAAAGCTTACAACCGTGATTGAAGAGATTTTCGATGTCAACACACCATTTTCACCTTGTGACGACAAAAAGAGATGCGAATATTGCGACTACCGTAAGATATGCGGGAAATAACATTTTTTAACAATTACACCATGAACATTTATTCATGTACGGCTGTTAATATAGTGTGTTTTTCATAGTAATAGATTTTACGGTAGCGCCCACTTGTGAAAGCCGGTGCCCGAACGGGTAAAAGCGTTTACTCGGACCTAAAAGCCACGTTGTTCCCCTAAGACGTGGCTTTTGTTATAAACGACTATCCATTCATAAAGTTGAGCTATTAAACAGAATCAGCTCTGTCCATAGAGGACAGAGCTGATTCTGTTTAAAACTTATATTGCTATTACTTTGCAAGATTCTTTACACCGTTCTGAATGTAGATTCTGCCAGAAAGAACCTCATTTACACGAGTACCGTTGAGGTCGTATATTGCGCCATTCCCTTTCTGTACATCACCTGAAACAACAGGAGCAATCGCTGTTTCTGTTGTGAAGTCAATTTCAACGACATCGTCCTTAGCGCAAGGAATAGTTACGACACCGTTCTCCACTGTAACTGAAACCTCTACGCCATTTACTGTAATCTTTGCCTTGTCAAGTTCCATTGCACCACGTGCGCAACGTACCTTCAGTTCTGCACCTGCATTGCTTACTATAGTAGCTTTCTGGCACTTGCCGTCAACCCAGTTGAAGTCAACTGTGAAGTTACCCATTGCCTTCATGCCGGTAACAGTACCGCCCTTCTCCCAAACTGCAGGAAGTGCAGGAAGGATATTCACGTAACCGTGTGCGCTCTGCAGCAACATTTCGGCCATACCTGAACATACACCGAAGTTGCCGTCAATCTGGAACGGAGCATGGCTGTCGAACAGGTTGTAGTAGATACCGCCTTGACCCTGGTCCGTACCATAAGTTGTAGAGTGCTTCAAGGCGTTCTTGATGATGATGTGAGCGTGGTCACCATCCTGAGCACGTGCCCAGAGGTTAACCTTCCAACCCATTGACCAACCTGTAGCGGCATCACCACGATGTTTCAAAGCGTTAACTGCAGGAACGAAATACTCGCTCTCGGGAGTAATCTGATCCATTGGGAACAGAGCCATCAAGTGTGAAATGTGACGGTGACCTCTCTCACCTACACTGTAAGGAGAGTATTTCCACTCGCGGAGCAATACATCGCCCTTCTTCACTCCGTTGAAAGGATTACCCCAACCACCGTCGTATGTCTCGGTGTGGAGACCCTTGTCAGTCTTCTCAAGATAGAGGGCAAGTTTCTCTACATCGCCCTGTGAAAGACCAGTGTTCTCGACACCGAGAATCTCGATAGCATCGGTCAGGTTCTGGAACAGATAGCTGATCATCTGCTGTGCGTGCGCTGTACCGTCCTCGCTTTCGTTTCCATGCTGCTCGGCACTGAACTCGTTAGGAGCAACGAATGTACCGTCCTTTACCTTGCGGTCCTCAATCAGGCGGTGGAACCAGAACTCGGCACAGCTCCACATTACAGGGAACGCCTTTTTCAAGAACTCCTTGTCTTGAGTGTAACGGTAGTGTGTCCACAGGTGACTTGTGTACCATACATTGGCAACGAGATAGTTGCTTCCCCAAGTACTCATACTGTTGTAGAGAGAAGACTCAGTCAATACGCTCCAGCCGTAGCCGCCATTGTACTGCTGACCAACCTTTTTCCAGCCATCACTCTGCGCACCACGGATAATGAAGTTCACGTATGGTTTGTGAAGGTCAGAGAGGTTTGTAATCTCTGTCGGCCAGTAGTTCATTTGGATATTGATGTTGGTGTGGATATCAGAGTTCCATGGAGAATCTGCACCCTTGTCATTCCATATACCTTGGAGGTTGTTAGGAGCAGCTATAGGCTTACGGTTAGAGCTGATAGCCAAGTAACGTCCATAGTGGAAGTAGAGCTGCTCAAGGAACAAGTGGTCATTTGCCTTGCTGTTCGCACCGCTGTTGTTAGGATAGTAGCTGTCGATCAAGGTCTTTGTATCAATAGTAGGAGTTGTAAGGCCAAGGTCGAATGTCATACGCTTTGTAATTGCAGTGAAATCGGCAACATGGTCAGCCTCAAGAGTTGTATAATCCTTTGCTGCTGCAGCTTCAATCTCACCCTTTACACGTGCATTGACATCGGCAGGTGTCTCTGTTGTGAAATAGTTGTTGAGAACCTCCATGTCGCCGTTGAAGTTTGTAGCACCTTTGAGGAAGAATGTAACTTCTGTTGCATTGCTTACTGTAATTCCGTTGCCGGCACTTGTAATGGTAGCACCCTCGTTGGCAACCACGTGCATGCGTGCAGCGTAATTTACAGATGTCATTGCACCGGTAAACTCGGCCATGCCATCGGTATATGTAACATCGCTTGCACCGATACCTGTACCCGGCTGGAGACGGAATGTAAGGTTCAGAGTCTCATCACCCTCAACTGTGTAATGACCTACAATAGTCTGGTCGGGAGCCGAGCTGAAGAACTTGCGTACCTGCTTTGCTCCATTGGCATTCTTGAACTCAACGCCAGCGATACCCTCTTCAATGTCGAGATAGCGTACATAATCTGTTACACCGTCCCAGATTGCGTTATCGTTGTTCTGGATGATGAGAGAACCGAAGTTCATGAATGTGCGGTTACCGCCACCTGCACCTACAGTGTTTGAAGGACCGCTCCAAAGAGTCTTTTCGTTGAACTGGAGTTCCTCATTGTGGACACCACCGAATACCATACAGCCAAGTTCGCCGTTACCGAGTGGCAATGCATACTCCATCCATGGGTTGCTTACGCCTGAAGCCTCGGCAGATGTTCTGTACCACAATGTATTAGGATTCTTGGGTGAGAATGCGGCAATACCCTCGATTTCAGAAACCTCATAGAAGTACTCATCGGGGAAGTCTGCATAATTGACCTCTGTGAGGAAGAACTTGCTGCCGGTGTCACCTATCGCACCTGTGCTGTTCCAAAGAGCGAGGTAACTGTCGCGGTCATTCCAGTACTGGCTTGTTGTACCCTTCCACTTGATATAAGAAGGCTCGCCGTTGCCGAAGTTGAATGTACCGTCAAACTCTGTTGTGTATGCTGCGTCATCTGCAGCAACCATCTTTGCACGTGCACTTGCCTCACTGCCGGTCATACCAAGAACCTTTACAAGACCTGTTGAGTAGTTGTATACCTTGTATGCGTTGCCGCTCTTAACGAACGCCCATATACCCTGGTTGTCCATTGGAGCATTTTTGTTGGCCAATGTCAAGGCACTGCCACTCATATATGTCGGGTTGACACTTACATAACCACCCTTACCGTTCTGGATTGTGTAGAACTTTACAGCCTCGTCAAAGTAGCTTACGTAGACTGTTGTGCCGTCAAGAGTAACAATAGCTATCTTTCCTGTGACAGCATTTGCTGTGAAGTGTGACTTCTTTACGACAGCCTCTGTTGAGAATGTGCCACCGTCTTTGTAATCATTACCTTCATAAACAACACCTGCTGCTGCATCGTCTGTACCAAGTACCTCGATTGTATAGTCTTTAGGACCTGTAACAACCTCATCAATCATATAGCAGTTACCCGGGTCTGTTGTTGTCCAGCTGTTGACTACTATACCTGCATCCATCTGGTTCGGCTCCTGAGAGTTCATACCATTGCCGCCGATAATGAGTTTCCAAGGATAGCTGCCGCCTACGTTGGTTATGGTCATTGCAGAAGTTGCAGTAGCGGAATAGTTACCGTTTGCATCGACATACTTCTCAGCACCCATACTGTAGAGATAGTAACTGCCGTTCTTGCTCTCGATGCGGAACTGCTGGTTAACATCGTACGGGTCCTGTGTTACAGTGCCCACAAGTTTACCGGTACTTGAACAGATCTGACCAGAGACACCTGATGCAGAACTGTACATCAAGAAAGCGCGTGCACTACGGATAGTGTACACCTTGTCATTGCTCAACTGTGAAAGATCAGTCACAGTCACTGTCTCTGCCTGTACCGCAAAAGCCATACAGATAAAAGAGACAAGCATTAGATAAATCTTTTTCATTTGATAAGTTTATAAAGTTAGTAAAAGTTTAGTCTTTGCGATATTTACGCATTATACATTGTTTTTACAAAAATAAGAAATAAAAACAAATAATAAACAAGAAGTTTCTATTTTTTTTGAGAAGGCAAGAAGTCGTCAAAAGAGAATAAACCGCATAATAATGGAAGTGACTGAAAAGCAAAGTCAAAGGTCTGATATCCGGATTTACTTTTCAGTCACTAAAAAAGGAAGCCTGCGCCTACCTCACAAAACTTGTCGATATAGGTTCTTCACGCTCCGGGTGCCCGATGCCTTCTGCATTCAGAGCCTTAAGCGTCCATGCCATATTGCGTGCGAGAGTACGCATAGTCTGCAAACCTTCTGCATCCTTTTCGGCCTCGCCCGGCAAGAGTCCGTGCACACTGTTCCAATACTGCGACGGAACAACAGGCATATTGCTTATTGTAAAATATTTGTTCAGGCGGTCGAATGTCGCACTCGCACCACCCCTACGGCACACTGCAACTGCAGCTGCCGGTTTGTACTGCAAGTATTGCTTGCTCGAAAAGAAGAGCCTGTCGAGCAGAGCACAAAGCGAGCCGTTAGGGCCGGCGTAATATACCGGAGAACCGACAATAAGACCATCGGCATTTTCTATCTTCTCACGTATGGTCACATACGGAGTGTCATTGAATACGCAACGCCCAAGTCCCTTGCAACGGAAACAGGCAATACATCCTTGTATTGCAACCGGACCGATATGCACTATCTCACTTTTGACCCCCAATGTCTCAAGGGTGTTCGCAACCTCTGTGAGGGCGCAGAATGTGTTTCCCGCTTTACGTGGGCTTCCATTTATAAGTAAAACCTTCATAGAATACCTATTATAATCAAAACATCAATCCAAGAATCTCACTTTCCCGAAATCGCGCGACTTCGCTGCCGGAGTCTCGTCGGGATAACCCATTGCAATACACAAGCAAAGTTCATATCCTTCGCTGAATCCCAGTTTTGAGAGCACTTTCTCCTTTTCTGGGCTTTCGAGGATAAAACGCACGGGACTGCCAAGACAGACAGAACCGATGCCCAACGAGTGTGCAGACAGCATAATATTTTCTGCAAGCAGCCCACAATCGACTGTCGAGAAATCATACGAATTGTCACGAGCGATGAACACCCACACAGGAGCATTGTAGAAACAACCGGCAGCACGTTCTCCGCTCGTGGCAGCCATAACGTTCTTTATCTCGTTCTTAAACTCCGGGTTATCTACGACACGCACTTCCCACGACTGTTTGTTCTGTCCGTTAGGGGCGTTTATACCACACTCCATAATCCGTGTGAGCAACTCACGGCAGACAGGTTGCTGTTTATACTTTCTTATACTGCGACGTGACATGATATTCTCTATTACAGAATTTTCATGGCAACATGCACTATCGTACTTGGATGTGCTATCACGAGCGGTAAATTCATTCACGGCAGAATCTACAGAGGAATCCGGACCGGCACCACACGACACTAAAGCCATTAATGAAATGGCTAACATCAAATTTGAGAATATTTTCATGTGTAAATATTTAAGTTACATTGCGAAGATAACAACCTTTCACATTCCGTTGCAAGAAAGGAACTTATTTTTTGTTAAACATAAGCATCGGTCGATAGACAACTTTTATCGTTAAACAATATTAATTTTATTGTTTTTCTTTATTAATTTATCGTTTTCCAATAAAAACATTCTTACATTTGCAATGCCGGCAACAACTATTTTACACAAAAAAATCAATTAAGTCATGAAAACAAATGGTTACAAAGGAATGGTGTGGACGACAGTCTTCGCGTCATTGTTGTGTGTTATAAGCATAGTTTGGATATCAGTCCAGAGTTATTTCATCTATAATGAAAGCGGTAACGGTTGCATTGTGTGGCATGAGGAGCTCTACCCCCTCCAATGCGGAATATTCATTGGGCGTTCGCTGTTCAAGTCAATGTTCTATGTAATGATTATCGTATTCCTCATCAAGCAACTCAGGGCTATAAAAAGCGACGTGCCCTTTCCGTGTGTCAATGTAAAGATTCTGTACTCAACAGCAGCCTGCTACCTCATAGGCAACATCTGTGACGACAACATGTCAACAGCTCTTATGTATAAAGAGCAAGGTGCATTTGTCATCGATAGTGACACCATACTTTATACAGCATTGCTTATTCTGTTTGCATTAATATATAAGGTTGCAGTAAGAATCGGCCAAGAGAACAGCTTGACTATCTGAGCAATCACAATAAAGAGAATATTTAAAAGAAAAGCAAAAGACGAATAGTACTTCACTACATAATCTTAATCGTATGGCTATCATAGTAAACATCGACGTTATGCTTGCCAAGCGCAAAATGAGTTCGGGCGAACTTGCAGAAAAAGTTGGAATCACACAGGCAAACCTCTCGATTCTAAAGACGGGGAAAGCCAAGGCTGTGCGATTCAGCACCCTTGAAGCGATTTGCAAGGCACTGGATTGCCAGCCGGGCGACATACTGGAGTACAAGGAATAGACAGACTATGCAATGAAAAGAATCTTTTTATCCATTGCAATGGCATTTGCAGTAACGGCACTTACGGCACGTGAAGGATACAATGTCATGAGCAACAATACCGGATGTACAGCATACAATGTCCTACACGACCTGAAAAAGCATCAAGACGACACAACTGCGGTTGCAATAAACCCAAAGATGCTCGATGAGGTAATCGTATGCGACAGAAAAAAGAGAAAGACAAAGTTCGGAGAAAAAGGAATAAAAATACCGGGAGGCGTAACATCGTGGGAGAGAAACGACATAGGAAGCGAGGTGGGTTATGTAATAAAGTCAGAACGGCTGTTTGAGGTTTCGGAAATCAGTTTCTCAGTGCTGCAGAACAGTCTGAAAGGAGCTAAAGCAGGTATCAATCTCTACATTATCGACAACGGCACATTCGTAAATGTCCTACAAAATCCCATATATATATACATCCCTATCAGTGACAACAAACAAGAGTTCTGCATTGTACCCGACGAAAGAATTGTTATCGGCAGCGGAGAATACTATCTCTCGCTCATGTTGGTTGATTACGACCGGACAACATGTAAAGAGAGTGAAAAAATGCTTTTTCCTCTCTACCTTAAAAAAAATTATATAAGGAACAGTGGCAAAGATGGACTTAAGAAGATTTCTGTGGGGCTCGGGATAGAAGCCAAAGGCTTTGAATACAGATAGCGGTTGCGCAATTGCGCAACCGCTATCTGTATTCAAAGTTCAAATTACTTGAACTCGTCCCAACTCTTAACCGGCAATTCATCAACATCGATGCTGCAGAAGGCATTTATAAATGCACTTGCAAGACGAGCGTTGGTGATGAGCGGAATGTTATGGTCTATGGCTGCACGGCGGATACGGTAGCCATTGGTAAGTTCGCGCTTTGTATGGTTTTTCGGGATGTTGATGATAAGGTCGAAACGGTGGTCGGCAATCATCTGCATCACATTGTTCTCGGCATTAGGGTCTTCATCGGGCCACATCACCGGTGTTGCCTTGATTCCATTCTCGTTCAGGAACTTGGCAGTACCCGATGTAGCGAAGATATTGTAACCTTTCTTTTGGAGAACCGCCGATGGTTCAAGCAAATCAGCTTTTGATTTTGCTGCACCCGAAGAGAGCATCACGTTCTTTTTAGGAACACTGTAGCCCACTGCTATCATTGCATTCAACAATGCTTCATCGAAGTCATCACCGATGCAACCGACTTCTCCTGTCGATGACATATCCACACCAAGTACCGGGTCGGCCTGATGCAGACGGCTGAATGAGAACTGCGATGCCTTGACACCAATCCAGTCGATATCGAACGCCGATTTATCGGGTTGGCTGTAGGGAGCACCGAGCATGATACGTGTAGCGGTCTCGATGAAATTGCGCTTTAGAACCTTGGAAACAAACGGGAACGAGCGCGATGCACGCAGGTTACATTCAATTACCTTGACCTCATTGTTCTTCGCAAGGAACTGAATGTTGAAAGGACCGGATATATTGAGTTCCTTGGCGATACGGCGACTAATTTTCTTGATGCGACGTGCAGTCTCAAAATAGATTTTCTGCGCAGGGAACACCAATGTTGCGTCACCCGAGTGAACTCCGGCAAACTCAACGTGCTCCGAAATTGCATACTCCACCACTTCGCCATTCTGCGCCACTGCATCGAACTCAATCTCCTTGGTATCCATCATGAACTGTGAAACCACAACAGGGAACTCCTTGGATACATCGGCTGCCATCTTAAGGAATTCGTAAAGTTCATCTTCGTTGTAGCATACATTCATGGCTGCACCTGAAAGCACATACGAAGGACGCACGAGAACAGGATAACCAACCTTGTCTACAAACTCCTTCATGTCATCAAGGCTTGTTAGTTCTTTCCATGCAGGCTGGTCAATGCCAAGCTGGTCGAGCATAGCAGAGAACTTGTGACGGTTCTCGGCACGGTCTATGCAGAGAGGCGATGTGCCAAGTATGGGTACTGCCTGACGGTGGAGTTTCATGGCAAGATTGTTAGGAATCTGACCACCGACCGAAACAATAACACCACCCGGTTGTTCAAGGTCGATAACATCGAGAACACGTTCAAGCGAGAGTTCGTCGAAATAGAGACGATCGCACATGTCATAGTCGGTTGAGACTGTCTCCGGGTTATAGTTAATCATTATCGACTTGTAGCCGAGCTTGCGTGCTGTCTGGACTGCGTTCACTGAACACCAGTCGAACTCAACCGATGAGCCTATGCGATAAGCACCCGAGCCAAGTACAACTACCGACTTGTCGGTCTTGTAGTAGTTCACATCATAACCCTTTACACCGTATGTCATGTAAAGATAGTTTGTCAGTTCGGGATGCTCCGACGCAACAGTGTTTATACGCTTTACTGCCGGCAGAATGCCAAGTTCCTTACGGCGTGCACGCACTGCAAGGTTTCCGGTCTCCATATTTTTCTGTTCTTTGAGAACAAAACGTGAAATCTGAAAATCGGAGAAACCCAACACCTTTGCCTGACGGAGTACCTCTTCGGGAAGTTCCTCAAGAGTGTTGTACCCCTCAAGAACTTTCTTGTAATCTACAATATTCTTCAGTTTGCCAAGGAACCATGGGTCTATTTTTGTCAGTTCGCTGATACGCTCAACAGTGTAACCCTCCTCAAGAGCCGAAGCGATAGAGAATACACGCATGTCGGTGGGGTTGGCAAGTTCCTCATCGAGGTTATCGAAGTGTGTATGCTCATTGCCGACAAAGCCATGCATTCCCTGCCCTATCATACGGAGACCCTTCTGGATTACCTCCTCGAAAGAACGTCCGATAGACATGATTTCACCTACCGACTTCATACTCGAACCAATCTGACGAGACACGCCTGCAAACTTTGTCAAGTCCCAACGTGGAATCTTGCATATCAGATAGTCAAGGTCGGGAGCCTTGTAGGCGCTGTTAGGAGTGCCCATTTCTCCAATCTCGTCAAGTGTATAACCAAGAGCAATCTTGGCTGCAACAAATGCAAGAGGATATCCTGTAGCTTTAGAGGCAAGCGCTGAAGAACGGCTCAGACGGGCATTCACTTCAATCACACGGTAGTCGTTGGTCTCTGCGTTGAATGCATATTGGATATTGCACTCGCCAACAATACCAAGATGACGTATTGCCTTTACAGATATCTCCTGCATGAATTTAACCTGTTCCTGTGTCAAAGAGCAAGTAGGCGCAACCACAATAGACTCGCCGGTGTGGATTCCGAGTGGGTCAAAGTTCTCCATGCTGGCAACTGTGAAACAGTGGTCGTTGGCATCACGGATAACCTCAAATTCAATTTCTTTCCAACCTTTGAGGGATTCCTCTACAAGAATCTGATTTGAGAAAGTGAATGCACTCTCGGCAAGTTCCTTGAATGTTGCCTCATCCTTGCAGATACCGCTGCCAAGACCGCCAAGTGCATATGCCGAACGCACCATGACAGGGAAACCTATTCTGTGGGCAGCAGCAAGAGCATCTTCCATGCTCTCTACAGCCTGGCTCACCGGTGTCTTCATCGGTATCTCATCAAGCTTCTTCACGAAAAGGTCACGGTCTTCGGTATACATGATGGCCTCGACAGATGTACCGAGAACCTTCACGCCATATTTGTCAAGAATACCCTTCTGATAGAGTTCTGTACCGCAGTTAAGTGCAGTCTGACCACCGAATGCCAACAGAATGCCGTCGGGACGCTCCTTCTTTATAATCTCTTCGACATTATGAATGTCTACAGGAAGGAAATAGACCTTATCGGCAATACCGTCCGATGTCTGTATCGTCGCAACGTTGGGGTTTATGAGCACCGACTGTATACCCTCTTCACGGAGAGCCTTAAGTGCCTGGGAACCGGAATAGTCGAACTCACCGGCCTGTCCGATACGCAATGCGCCCGAACCGAGCAACAATACCTTTTTCAGTTTTTCTTTCATGATTATATAATGTTTGTTCTTTATTTATAGAGATATTTCTCGTAGTGGTACACAAAAGCCTCGTTCACAAGACGGTTGCCTCCGGGAGTAGGATATACTCCACTGAAGTACCAGTCGCCCAAATGATTCGGACAAGCATCATGGAGTCCTTCAAGGCTCTGGAAAACAAGTTCAAGTTCTGCATTGAGGTCTACAGGCTTCAACAAATCGGCAATCTTGCGCGAAATCTCGTCTGCCGTGAACTGATGATATATTGCGCGGGTACAGTTGACCTGTTCTGTGTCGGGTTTCTTCAATTCTTCGAGACAAGCACGGTATGTTTCATCAATAAGTGAGCGTTTGCCATTCTCATACAACAGTTCGAGTGCTGCCTTGAATGCCACAAAGTGGTCAAACTTCTCCATATCTATACCGTAATAGTCGGGATAGCGTATCTGCGGACTCGAAGAAACAACTACAATCTTCTTCGGTTCAAGTCTGTCAAGAATATTCAGAATACTCTGTTTCAATGTAGTTCCACGCACGATGCTGTCATCGATGACAACAAGATTGTCGACCTTTGGCTTTATAGTCCCATATGTAATATCATAGACATGCGCTGCAAGGTCGTTGCGTTTGTCGCTTGTAGAGATGAACGTACGCATCTTGATATCCTTATTGGCAACCTTCTCCTGACGCACCTTCTTTGTCACAATAGCATTCAGTTCCTCTGTCGTGAACTTCTTTCCGGAGTTTATCTCTCGCATTTTCCACTCATCAAGATAATCCTGCATACCTTCGACCATTCCATAGAAAGCCATTTCGGCAGTATTAGGAATAAAAGAGAACACAGTGTTGTCGATGTCATAATCTATTGCCTTGAGAATCTGCTCTTTTAGGTTTGAACCCAAACGTTTTCTCTCCTTATATATATCGCCATCATTACCACGGCTGAAATATATTCTTTCGAAAGAACATGGAAGGAATGCTTTTTGTGGGATTATCTGGATACTGCGCAAATCACCGCGCTTGTTCATGATGAGAGCCTCGCCGGGTTTCATCTCCACTACCTCATCAGCCTTCAGATTCATGGCAGTCTGCAATGCAGCACGCTCGCTTGCTACAATAAATATCTCATCGTTAGCATACCAGTATGCAGTACGCACTCCCCAAGGGTCACGCATGGCAAACATTTCTCCGCTTCCGGTAACACCACAGAACACATAGCCACCGTCAAGCATAGGGGTCGATGTGCGCAATACATTGGCAATATCGACACGTTCCTCAATGGTATTGGTTATATCCATTCCCTCAAGTCCTTCCGCTTCACAGTCCTTGAATATACGTTCAACCTCACGGTCGAGACGATGTCCCATGAGTTCGAGCATTATATAGGTATCGGCATGTACACGCGGATGCTGACCGTGTGAAACAAGTTCATGAAAGACATCCTCCACATTTGTTATATGAAAGTTTCCGCACAGTGCAAGATTCTTTGCTCTCCAGTTGTTACGGCGCAGAAAGGGATGTACATACTGCATTCCGGTCTTCCCTGTTGCCGAGTAGCGCAGATGTCCCATATACAGTTCACCTGCAAAGCCAAAATGACGGTAGGCATAATCGGCATTATTTTTCATCTCTTTGGGATGAGAGGCTATGCCTTTGTTTGCCAAATCGAAAACATCGGATATTGCGCCTGAGCCCTCTGCCCTTTCGCGGAACATGTAATCTTCTCCGGGCGAAGCCTTCAACTTCACACAAGAGATACCCGCACCTTGCTGTCCACGGTTGTACTGCTTGTTCATCAAAAGGAAAAGTTTGTTCATTCCATAAGCCCATGTACCATATTTTTCCTGATAGTAGTTCAAAGGCTTACGCAAGCGAATCATCGCAACACCACATTCATGTAATAGAGGTTCCATAAATTCTTGAATAATTTCTGCTAATATACAAAAAAAAGTCGTTTCAAACGAAACGACCACAATAAAACTATAAAAAATAAATATCAACAACAAAATACATAGGAGTAAAAGCAACAACGGGACATTTTGCATTGCCCGCCATGACCCTGTTTCCAAACTCCTTGCACTTCATTTTGAAAGGTATTAAAAACTCTTTATCCGAATTCAGACGCGAAGGTAATAAAAAAACACGACACATTTATCCGCGAACATAAAAAAATCTTACAAAAAACAGCCATATCACAACAGCCGACAGACCTAATTGCAATAAAAACAGAAAGAATTTGTTCTGCATCAAAAAAAAACGGCAAAACAGACATTGCTTATTCAATAAAAGCCGTATCTTTGCAGAAGTCAAACGCGGTAGTAGCTCAGTTGGTAGAGCATCAGCTTCCCAAGCTGAGGGTCGCGGGTTCGAGCCCCGTTTACCGCTCAAAGGCAGGCCTACATAATGGTCTGCCTTTTATTTAGCCTCGGCTTGGGAAGCTGCGTCGTGGATTCTCAAATCTCAATTTCCAACGTATCGTAGGCCAAAAAGACACCATCGGGCAAGCATTTGCTTATTTTGGCGTGCAGACCTATATGGTGCATCATATGTGTAAAGTATGTTCTTTGCGGTTTAATGCAATCTACAATCGAAAGGGCCTCAAGGACAGTCTGGTGCGTTTTGTGAGGCTTTGAATAGCGCAAAGCATTAATTACAAGAACCTCTACCCCTTTGAGTTTTTCAAGTTCACCTGGTTCGATATAGCTCATGTCCGTTATGTAGGCAAGCTTTCCAAAACGATAGGCCATAATAGGAAACATTCCATGAAATACACGCAAAGGCACAATTTCAATATCACCCACCTTAAAAGGAGATTTGCTATCTACCGAGTTTACCGCTATGTTTGCCACGCCGGGATATTTGACTTTGCCGAAACAATATGGAAAGAAAGAGCGTATCTGCAGTTCTGTCTCTCTGTCGGCATATATCGGAAGTTCTTTATCACGTGTATAAGGGCGCAAATCATCAATGCCCATAAGATGGTCATAGTGCTTGTGCGTGAGCAACAACGCATCGATTTTCTTCACATCGGAACGCAGCATCTGTTCGCGGAAATCGGGACCGCAGTCTATAAGCAATGTGGTGTCAGAGGTCTGCAGAAGAGCAGAACTGCGAAGTCTTTTGTCCCTAAAGTCTCCCGATGTACAGACTTCGCATTTGCACCCAATCTCCGGCACACCTGTAGATGTTCCCGTTCCAAGAAAAGTCAGCTTCATTACATCACTCAATTACATTAACTTCCATTTTGAGTTCTACCCCAAACCTGTCCTTTACCGATGCCATCACGGCATAAGCGAAGTCAAGAACTTCGCGACCGGTTGCTCCACCGCGGTTTATAACCACAAGTGCCTGCTTGCTGTATACTCCTACATGTTCATGTGGCATCTCTTTCCAACCGCACTTTTCGATGAGCCAGCCGGCAGACAGTTTGACAACACCTCCCGGCAAAGGATATTGTGGCATGTCGGGATAAGAAGACTTAAGAGCAGATGCAATATCGGCATTCACGACCGGATTCATGAAGAAACTCCCGGCACTACCAGTCTCTGAAGGACGCGGCAATTTGGAATCACGTATGGCACACACAGCACTTCTCACATTGAGGAGCGTTGCGCCACCCATTCTATCCACAGTATCCTTCAGATTCCCATATTCGAGCCTGAAGACGGGTTTCTTGCCCAATCTATATGTAACATAGGTAATTATATTACGGCCTTTTTCCTCTGCTTTGAATATACTGTTACGATATGCAAAACGGCACTGCTGTTTTGTAAACATCCGTTTCCTGCCGGTAGCAATAGAGACTGCCTCGACTTTCTCTATAAGTTCACCGGCCTCCACACCATAGGCACCCACATTCTGTACGGCGCTTGCACCGGCCTCACCGGGAATTGCAGACAGGTTCTCCATGCCACACCACCCGTGCTCCACTGTATATGCAACAAGTTCATCCCAATTGACTCCGCTGCCGACACGCAACAGTACATCATTATCTGATTCATCCACGACCTCAATACCTTTAATTGAGGAATGGAATACCGTACCGCCATAATCACCGACAAACAGCAGATTGCTTCCTCCTCCAATTACCATACAAGGCGAATCATATCCGTTTCCGAGAAACGTAAGCAGTTCACTTTCCGACGAGAAATCAACAAATTCCGATGCCACAGCATCAATACCGAATGTATTATGTTGTAGAAGTGAATATGAGGTATATTGTCTTAACATCTTTTCTGTTTTTACAACCAGACAGGTCTATGAATGCAAATGTACCCATTTCTTGTCAAATATACAACAAACGAGCGAGATAAGCAAAGCTTGCTTTGATATTTCACAGCGAGTGCAGTGTATATTCGCGGTTTACCGCAAAAATGCAACAAGTCAAAAAAAGAAGCTGTTCGCAAACAGCTTCCTGAAAGTAATCATTGTAAAAGTTTCCACACCGCAAGCATATGGCACACCGTACCCAACAACACAAACAGATGAAACACCGAATGCATATACTTGATTTTGTGAAAACTATAAAGGACCGCACCTGTTATGTAGGCAACGCCCTCGCCCACAACCCAGAGAAATACAGACAACGACACCGCTTCGTAAAACTGTTTCATAGCAACTATTATGGTCAGCCCCATTAGTACGTAGCACACAGTTTCAAGCTTATTGTGTTTCTTCAGACTATACAGGCTTATAGAGGTTCCGGCTACAGCGCATAACCAGCAGAAGAGGAATATTCCCCACCCCCAATATCCGCTGTCGCGCATTGCAATAAGAGTTATAGGCGAATAGCTTCCGGCTATATGCCAGTAAATTGCAGAATGGTCAAACTTGCGGAGCAAGGCACGTCTTTTCGTATCAACGGGCGAAGTCGCATGGTACAAAGTTGAAAACAGATACGAACTGAGCATTCCGAAAATGTACAGCAGAATACTTATTATTTCAACAGCATCACCACCCAATGCCCAACAATTATAGAGGAATAATGCACCGACAACCACACCCAACAGAATTCCTGCCGCATGCGTAATAACATTCCAACGCTCTTCCTCTTTACTATATATTTTCACTTTAGATTGCATGTTTGCAAAATTATTGCAATTAATTTGATTGATTTCCGCAATAACAAAATTTAACATAAATCAATGTGGCACTTTTTCCTGTCCATAGAACTGTTTCTTCTCCACATTCTGTTTTTAAACAAGCCAAATATGACAAGAGAATGCATCATCATGAGCCTGAATTGAAAATTCCGACTCATTCCCGTTTAAAATAGAGGAATTTTAAACTGCGTCTTAGAGAATAGTTGTGTAAATGTTGTATATTTGCCAAGCAGAAGGCGGTTCTTTAATTATTAGTATCCATACCGCCATACAATAATGAACAAGCCAGAAAAACACAAACACCAATGCTGAAAAAACTTTTCGGTTTCGACCCTGAAAAAACCACAATCAAAACAGAAATCATTGCAGGAATAACAACCTTCCTCACAATGTCGTACATTCTTGCAGTAAATCCCGACATCTTCAGTGCGCTGAAGGAGAATCCTATGCCTATGGGTGCAGTCTTCACAGCTACTACTCTTGCTGCAATAATCGGATGTTTGGTAATGGCTTTCATCGGAAAACTTCCGTTCGGTCTCGCACCGGGAATGGGACTGAATGCATTTTTCGTATTCACAGTATGTAACGGCATGGGGTACTCATGGCAATTTGCCCTCACGGCTATTTTCATTGAAGGTCTCATCTTCATTCTTCTCACTGTAACCAATCTGCGAACGGCAATAGTAAATGCCATACCCATCAATTTAAGGTATGCGATAGTAGTCGGAATAGGCCTTTTCATTGCCTTTGTAGGGTTGCAGAAAGGCGGAGTCATCATCGCAAATCCCGATACACTTGTAGAGCTTAACAAGATTACAGAAGGGCCGGCTCTTCTTACTATAATCGGTCTCTTCCTCACAGGTTTCCTTTATGCAAAAAAAGTAGGCGGTGCATTATTGCTTGGTATCCTCATCACCACTGCAATAGGCAGTCCTATGGGAGTCACCGATTTCAAAGGCTTGGTTGCAATGCCGGAATCGATAGAACCGATATTCTGTCAATTCGAGTGGGAAAATATATTCACGATTGACATGATTATCGTCGTATTCACATTCCTTTTTATAGATATATTTGACACTATCGGCACACTGATTGCCGTGTGCACCAAGGCAAAACTTGTTGACAAGAACGGCAATGTAGAGAGAATGACACCGGCTTTCATGGCCGATTCAATTGCAACAACTGCCGGAGCATTGCTCGGAACATCCACAACAACCACATATGTTGAGAGTGCAGCAGGTGTTGACCAGGGAGGACGCTCTGGACTTACGGCATTTGCAGTTGCGTGCTGCTTTACAATAACACTGTTCTTGTCACCACTGTTCCTGTCAATACCATCATCGGCTACAGCACCTGTACTTATTCTTGTCGGTCTCCTTATGGTTGAGCCTATAAAGAAAATACCGTTTGCCGATTTCACAGAATCCATTCCGGTATTCATCTGCATAATAATGATGCCGCTCACCTACTCCATTTCCCATGGCATTATGTTGGGAATGATAAGTTACGTGGCGCTCAACATGCTTTGTGGCCAATTCAAGAAAATCACAGTCACAATGTATATACTTGCCGTGCTGTTTGTGCTAAAATACATCTTCCTGTAAAGAGAGATACCAATATGGAATTCCCGTCACTTCAGAGGGCTACCCATCTTCAAAAATGGGTAGCCCTCTGAAATAATATGATAGCCTCAATCGACAGAGCATAAAAACAAATCACTCAAGTTCCTCGGCCATGTTCCCGATATCATCTTCCAAGTCTTCGGTAAGAGTCTCAATTTCCATCTCGAATTCCTCGGCAAATCCCTCCAGTCCAGAACCTAACGTTATTGCCATGTCACGCAAACATTTACCCAACAGTCTCCCTTTCATGCGTGCCTCTTCGTGCAAAACCTCATCAATATCTGTATCAGATCCACCAGATAGAGCATCTAATACACCTTCCATTCCACCCATAAGTCCTTGAGTAATCTCTCCAAGTTCCGAACCGGCACGTTTCAAGTAAGCCTTGGCAAGGTACATGCTGACCCTGCCGTTCAAACGACCGATTACACGCAGTTCCTCACCGGTGTACTCATACTGCTGCATCTCCGTGTCAATACTCTCCAATTTTTTCAACACATTCTCAATCTCCTCATCGGTGTAAGAATCATAATTCATCTCAACCTCGTCGGCAAGTTTCCTAAGCTCCTTGACAGGAGTCTGCGGGCCACTGCATGCCGTTAAGATGAATACAATGAAGGAAACAAATAATATTGATACATTTTTCATATTCTGAATATGTTTGCTATTAAAAACATCACATCCTGAAAGTGCCGATTTTCAACTGCTCAAAAACCTTTCTGCAGCTTCCGCCACCGACAAGAATCACATTCTTCCCTATTTTCCTGCACTCTACGCGTGCAGTACCATCGAAAAGCCATATTCTGTTCTTCTTGTCAATAGTGATCAGAATCGCCTCCTTGCCGTCATAATCGGCTATCTCAACATCGGTGTAGGTAAAATCGTAGTGCTTTCCGCCGAGAGCCACCTGTATGTGACATTTGCTGTCGAAACTTATGCGTGCAGAATTGTCTGTAAGCATATAATTATCCTTTCCTTTTACACGGGCACTCTTCTCATAATAATAGCTATAGAGATATGTTGCTGAGCGGTCATAGACAGCCTGTATCGAATATCCACCGGTCCAATTCTTGTTACTCTTATCCTTTATTACAATGTCATCGTCCGTTGTCTTTGGAACATATACGATATTGTTGCTGCTCTCAAGTGTGAAATACTTCCTGTCTTCAGCAGTCTGCTTGAACTCCGCCCAGACACCGCTTTTGAGCCTCGGACGGTATTCACGCCAGTCCATGTTGTCACGCACGAAATATCCATCATACTCATAATGTTTCATACTGTGATTCCTATAGGTGTAGTATAGGGCATCGCCTTCCGGACAAAGAAGGTGCACGTTCAATGTGTTGTATACCACCTCCCAATTGCCGTTTTTCTTGCGGTCGACAAAAATCTTGTCATGGGATATTTTGGGAATAGCAACATTGCATCTTTTACTTTCAATGTAGAAAAACTTGTCATCCTCCTTGTACTGTCTGTACTCATTCCAAGGCTCCACTTTGTCGGCCGGGCGGTATTCAATCCACTCCTTGCCTTCCTTAATGAAATAACCGCCTTCATAAGTGACAAGTGCTGTTGTCTGTGCTTTGAGCGACACCATGCCTGCAATGGCAATCATAAGTGTCAGTAAAATTCTTTTTTTCATTGTAATATGGTTTTATTCAGTAAATATTCTTGCATAGCCAAAATCTATGTGTACACCGTTCTTATGCGACTTACCTGCATATAAATATTCATCGTTGACAAAGTGTATTCCGTATGAATTGTCTCTGAGGTCGCTGTCGATTATAATGTTGCACTTCTTTGCAAAGTCCTTTTCACCACCAAAGCAATATTCATTAACCGCCTGTTCAAAGCCGCTTACACCGCCGATTATTATGCTCATGTGGCAATGTTTGTCGACAGGAGAGTCGAATATGCACATGAGTACACCGCCCTCGCCCCACAGCTGCACAAAGCGTTTGCCATTGTTCTCGCTCTGCTGTGTAACCTCAAGACCATTATGCTTCTCGCCTAATTTAAGATTGAAGAAGTATCCGAGGTCCGACAGCATCTGATTATATCCTTTCTCATTCTGCGAGAAGCGGTAAAGGATGGCAGGCATGCTGCCCTGATACTCCGTAACCGCAATTTCCTTGTATTCAGGTGTGAAGCCATCGTCGTACCATTTGTTACGCGGATAGTGCCTGATAGCATACTGTTTTGCCACATCTTGTGGGGTAATTATGCACGAAATCTGATCGGTATAACCCACCATGACACCACGGGTGAATCCTGTAAGGTTTATCCAGTCATATACGCCATTGGCAGCGTAGGGCTTCATTTTTCCTTTCAGATGCTCCGGAACTTTTGGTATTGCCACAAAATATTCGTCTGTCCCCGGAACGACTTCGATAAATGATGGTATATCAAGATCGTTGAGTTCCTCTTCAAGGTCACAGAGTACCTTTTCTTCATCCTCCTTGAATGCGGCAATCTCTGCAGTCAACTCTTCTCGTTCTTCCTCACTCACAGCCTTTGCAAGTCTGCTTTCAAGCAGTTCCGTATTGTCCTTGAAAATCTTTTTAGCAAGCGCCATAATCGACTCGCTGTCGGCACTCGGGCAATAAGGATTATCGGGGTGCCTGCTCAACGCATTCATATTTACATGTACTCCAAAATCGATTCCGCCAAACATCTCGACATCGACATAATCCTCATCAGCAATCTCTGCAACCGATCTCAAAACATTCTGCAATGTATTCAAAAGGTTGAAGTTCCCATAAAGAAGTTCTACATCTTCACCGTCGTCTCTTATTAGCAGAGTGTTGTTTTCGTCCATAAAAATCGTCTGTTCCTCACCGTCTTCACGCTTGCATGCCATGAGCGGAATTCCAAAAACATCTTCCGACTCACCATCGTAATACTTGTCAAAGACACCGTTGATGAGATTGTAGCCAATATCATCGTTCGATGTCAGATGGACGAAACGAAATGTAGTATCAGCTCTGTAGATACCAGCAAGAGGAATTTTCCCGTCACGCGTATCGAAAGTTACAAGATCGGTGGGAAAAGCCAAATGCGCAGAGAGCACTTGTGACTCATCGGTTGCATAAGAATTGAAATTTTCGCTTAAACACTCCACATGTTCGCCACGCAGGCCTTTAAGGTATGATATGAATTCATCTATTCTCTCCTTCTCCACCTGCTGTGCCTGCATATTCACAGCAAGCAGCAACGCCATTATTATATATATTGTCTTTTTCATAATACTATTCTATCATATATTTCAGAATCCGATTCGCATACCGTTCTCGCCAAGGTTCTTGAATGAATCGTATGAAAGCCCTGCAATGAATACAACATTCATTTCATCGTCACCCTCATCATTTATCACAAGTGTGTTCTCCGAATCACCGTATATTGCAGTAATTGTTCCATCCTCTCTGTTCAGTGCCATAAGTTTCAAGCCCATAACACTCTCCTCTTCTTGCAGGAAAGGGGCCATGGCCCTTGAAAGCAACGTATAGCCCTCGGGACCTGTCGACATAAATTGCCGCATGCATCTTATAGAGGTCAATGGCAGAGGACTACCGTTCAACTCCATATCTGCACCAAGCATATTGAACATCTGTCTGAACACGCTCGATGATATGTATGCGTAATCAATCTCATCTGACTTGATTTTTGCAACCTTCTTTATATACATCTCGACCTCGTTTTTTCCATCATTTTGCGGTATGCGCCCGGTGGCGAAGGCTGAACCGGCAAAAAGCACAAGTGCAAACAATGTTATCAAAATATACCGTTTCATAATTCTATTATTAAATGTTGGTGTTAATCTTTATCATATTCTTGTACGGAGCAACAGCCTCTTTCAGGGTGTTCTCCATTTTACGCGAATTTTTCTGCGTTGCGTTTACCGCAAACATCACATTACCAAGTGCGCCTTTGAAGCACTCCATTGCATCCTCGGGATTGTCGAATGTATCCTCATCCGCAAACTCGACAACAGCAGTCTGCTGCTGTTCATACGAATGGACATTTTCATCCATAAATATGTAGCCCGCAGCCAACAGAGCAACGGCTGCCGCACCATGCCACACAAAACGGGGAACTTTCAGAATGCGTCTTTTTGTTTTTGGGATGCTACGCTCATTTTCAACTAACTGTTCTTCATTCCCGGCAATAGCATCAAGCATTGCCTCAAGACGTGCTTCGGCACCGATGGGGATATCCACCCCATATTCCTCACCACAAAGAGCGATTATAGTCTCTTTGTCCTTGCGGAGTTCGTCAGGAACATCATGTTCGCGCAGGAAGCAGCACAGTTCGCGCTCCTCCTCGACAGACAACTCGGCATCAAAGAAGCGCTCAATCATTATTTTAAGATCTTTCTCTTCCATAATCAAACTCCTTTATACTATATTTTATCGTAGAACTCACGGAATTTCTTTCTTATTCGCGATACTATCACTCTTATATTCACTTGTGACAACCCTGTCACGTTCTCTATCTCATCAAAATCACAACCGTTCATCCTCATCTTCATTACTCGGCTATGCAGGTGCGGAAGGCCGGCGAAAAACTTTTCCAGACACTCATCAGCCTCAATCCTCTCAATCTCCGGAGGTGAATTCCCGGCAACATCATCGGCAGACATCTCCCTTACCTCTTCATTACTCATTATTACTCTCCAGCGGTCGATACATATATTCTTCAACAGAGCACGGCAATAAGCCTCAGGAACTACAATGTCATTAAGTTCATCCTTTCTTTCCCACAACTTGAGATAGAGATTTTGCACAGCATCCTCTGCTTCGAACTTATCGCAAAGCATTCTGAATGCCTCACGATAGAGCATCTTTTGCAGCGGCAAAAACCGACTTTTGAATTCTGTGTGTGTCACTTTATCCCAATGTTTGTGTTTTCTTTCACTGTTATGACGGATAAAAGTCCGATTTGTTACAAACAAATATAAAAAAAAATAAAAAAAACATCAATTTGGGGAAATATCGCATTTTTGATATAACTTAGCAGAAAAGAGTGAGAAGAGTAAAAAACAATCAGATATAGACATGAAGACAATCAATGTACCCAAGATTACTCCGTCCGGAGATTTAGAGAAAATATTCGGCACACTTCCCGAGCATGCAATCGACAAATGCAACTGGCCAAAGGAATTCCCCTACTCGCCGAAAGCTGCATTCAAGCTCTTCCACGACGGTGCAAGGCTCTATATAAAGTTCATGGTAAAAGAGAACGACATCAAGGCTGCCGTAACCGAGGACCAGGGCCGCACATGGACCGACCCGTGCGTGGAATTTTTCGTATCTCCCGAGGGTAACCTCGACTATTATAATTTTGAATGTACATGTACCGGTAAGCTTCTGCTTGCGTGGCACCCCGACGGTGCTCCAAAGGAGTCGGCCGGCAAAGATACACTCGACAGTGTAGAGCGCATGCCGTCGCTCGGCACAGAACCTTTCGGGCTGCGCAAAGGCGAGCATGAATGGAGCGTGATAGAGATTATCCCGGCAACAGCCCTATTCCGCAGCGATGTGGAATGCTTCTGCGGCAAAGAGATGACAGCCAATTTCTATAAATGTGGCGATGAACTCCCCACCCCTCATTTCCTGTCATGGAATCCAATCAAGTGGGAGGGACCGAGTTTCCACCGTCCGGAACAATTTGGAAGACTGATATTTGAATAGAAAGAATCAGGACACATTCCATCGCAACCTTTACCCTGCTACAAAAGACAAGCCGGCAGGGACGCCACGACAGTAAAGTAATGAGAAAATTTCTTATATATCTGTTCTTCTCCGCATTAATACCTTCGGTAGTGAGTGCACAGAAAGTAGGTCTCGTCTTGAGTGGAGGCGGGGCACGTGGTCTTGCGCACATAGGAGTAATAAAAGCTCTTGAAGACAATAACATTCCTATCGACTACATTACCGGCACATCAATGGGAGCCATAGTCGGAGCGCTCTACTCCATGGGATACACCCCCGATGAGATGATTGAGAAAATCAAAAGCGACGATTTCCAAAGGTGGTACACCGGAACAATGGACCAGAACTATATGTTCTATTTCAAAAAGAACAGAGATGTGCCCGACCTTGCAAGTCTGCATTTCGACATAAAGGACTCGCTACACATTGTAAAGCCATCGATAAACCTTGTAAATGCAACCCCCATGAATCTTGGATTCATGGAGATCTTCGCAAGAGAGAATGTCGTATGCAATGGCAATTTCGACAGTCTCATGGTGCCGTTCCGCTGTGTTGCGGCCGACGTGTACCACAAGAAAGAGATAGTCTTCTCCAATGGAGACCTTGGCGATGCAGTCAGAGCATCTATGAGTTATCCGTTTTTCTTCAAGCCAATAAGGAAAGACAGTATACTGCTTTACGACGGCGGTCTGTTCAACAATTTCCCGGCAGACATCATGGAACGCGAATTCAACCCCGATATCATTATAGGCAGTGTCGTCACAAACAAGCCCTCACCGCCCGATGAAAGGGATATAATGAGCCAGGTAATAAACCTTGTGGTTGACAGGAACAACTATACTATACCCGAAGGGAAAGGAATAACACTGAACATGTATATAAAAGGAGTGAACCTCCTCGATTTCCATAAAGCCGACTTCCTTACTACAAACGGTTACAACATAACCACAGAATACATGGACTCCATAAAAAAGATTGTCCACAGGCGTGAAGAGGCAGCCACACTCACGGCAAAACGCAAGGAGTTCAAGGAACGCATCCCTGAATTCGTCTTCAATGATGTTGTAGTACACGGAGTGACCAAAGAACAGGAAATGTCGATAAAACGTATATTCCTGCACAACAAGAAACAATTCAACTACGACGACTGCAAGAAGGGATACTACAGTCTTCTATCAGGCGATATCATAGAAAGCATCGTACCGCATGCATTGTACAACAGCAAAGACAGTGCCTACACCCTGCACCTCGATGTCACAGTAAACCCGCCATTCACTCTGAAACTCGGAGCAGGAATTTCATCAAGCATATCAAACCAGATATATTTCGGTATACACTACCGCAATCTCAGCAGATATTCCAAAGAGTTCATATTCGACGGACAGTTGGGAAAAGTTTATAATAACCTGCAACTTTCGGGACGGTTCGACCTGTTTCAAAGCAATCTGCCCGTTTCGTTAAAGTTCACAAGCTCATATTCCACAATCGACTACTACAATATGAAATACCTTTTCTCAAAGGAAAATTCTGTTGCATTGAACCATCAGAGAGAAGTTTTTGCAAAGGTGAAACTCATCCTGCCCTTCCTCACCAAGAAAAAAGCAGAAATAGGAATTGGTATCGCCGACATAAAGGACGAGTACATGCCATCAAACATACTGAATCTTGACAACCCCAAATTCGACCGCAACGACATGACGCTGTTCGGTGGAACAATCAAATTTGAAGGTAATACCCTTAATGCAAAGGTTTTCCCCACATCGGGAACATACGAGTCTATTGTATCGCAGTTCATAATCGGCAAAGAGAAATACCGTGGTATAGTAGATGTCGAGAATCAGACACAAAGACAATCATGGCTGCAAATAAGTTACACACGACGCGACCATTTCAAAATTAGCCAAGGGCTGACAGTGGGGACATTATTGCAGATGCTCTACTCCACAAGAAGACTGTCAAAGACCTATCAGGCAACAATGATGCAGGCAGGTTCATTCACACCAACAATGAACAGCCTGTTCAATTATGACCCCAAATTCCGTGCCAACCAATACATTGCCGGAGGTATAACACCTATTATAAAACTCAACAGTTTCATGCACCTCCGCCCAAGTTTCTATGCCTTTGTACCATACAGGATGATAAAGGAGAACAGTGACGGCACGGCAGGATACAGCAGAAAAAGATTCAACGATTTCCAATATATAGGTGAAATAGGCCTTGTAGGACACTTTTCAAATATCTCGGCATGCCTGTTTGCGAACTATCACAGTTCCAGAAAGAACAATGTACATTTTGGAATCACTCTTGGATGGTTCATGTTCAACGAAAGATTCATTGAATAACAAAACTCTGTTTTGTTATCGGCGAGTTTTGCAGCAAACGGTCGCGTTAAGCACAGACGCAGTTTGTGCCACGCGGGTTGCGAAAAACAAAACGAGCCAATGACACACTGTTTTGTTATCGGCGAGTTTTGCAGCAAACGGTCGCGTGAAGCACAGGGGTCAGCCCACCCTTGACTATATTAATTGCCGAAATAAGGTGTTTTACACTATTTTGTCATCACGACAGGCCTGTTGCGGAGGGAGTTCGCCCCATTAACATCCATTAACATGGCGATATATTAGCTGGAATCAGGACGTGGGAACAAGAATTCTGGTAGGTATATTTATACGCGAGGTGAGGTGGCAGTTAGCCGTAGGGGCTTCAGCTTCCCAAGCTGAGGGTTACGGGGTCAGCCCATTGTTGTTCTAGTAAATAAACAGCGTCATTCTTTGTTTACCTGTGGCAATGGGTCACAAAAAGTCTTGTTTACTACCCTATCGCGCATGAGTTGTGGATTGGTAAAGTTGCGGGAGATATTCTGTACTATATCTAGATAGTTGTCCTTGCCTTGCTCATTCACATAGTAATAAGGCTTAATTGAAACACAATTCTCATGCTCGAATAAAGTGTTGAGCATAGTCCTGTCTGACAACCCACATGAATGTCCCATAATGACAACTTGGAATGGTCCAGATTCAACAAACTCCAACATCCTTCGATAATTGTCAGACTCGAGATAGCGTATAGACTTTATATGACGCATACACTCGTTATCATTCATATCCTGAAGTTTCTTAAAACTGGAGTCCAGTTCATCGCCATAACCAAATATCACATTCTCAGGTTTTGTAAGTTTACCATGTATATTATTAAGAATGAAAGAGGGATGGTCTGGGAAATAAAAATCAGCAGTATTTGTATAATTAAAGTTCAAGAACATAATCCTATCCGGGTACAACATATCATGCGGCAAGACATCCCCACCAATTGACTCAACTCCCATAAACTCTATTTGGTCTTTATAGGCATTTTTGAATTCATGTACTCTCTTAACTCTTTCCTTTGCATCAAATGGTTTATATAGCTTTATATTATCAATCAAGTCTGAATCACCGAATCTTCTTTTAAGAAAATCAATCCACTTATCTTTGGCTTTTACTGAAATATCTTTGGCCTGAAATGGTGCGAACAAACAAGCGCTTATTAATTTAAAATAAGAGTTATCAATATCCGCAATCTGCACAGACAACAAATATTCGATAAGTAAACCTTGAATAACAGCAAAATCCTTATTCAACTTTTCAAGCTCATCTTTCTTCCCTTTGCGCTCGACAAGCATTGCATAATAATCGGCCTCTATATCGGCCCAACCTTTTGTTCTTATGGACAACAAAATACGTTCAATCAATTTCGATGTCTTTACATTATACTTTAAATATTTGTTTCCACTCTCAAAATATAAACACAACTTGTTGACAATGTTATTCTTTAACTCAATCTCTATCAACCTGTCGCCTCCCTTTGGTATATTACCTCTATTATTCTTTTCTACCCAGGTCATTATATACCATTCTATAAAGTCTTTATAACAAGTTTTAAGGCCATGCGCCAAATCAAAGCCATTTCCCGCTATAATTATTCTGTTCATGCTGTTTGTATTCGTGATTCACAAAGATAACCTCTCAAGCACTCTTTGTCAATAGAACAAAGCCAAAAGATATCAACTTATAAATGGCAGTTTTAAACAATATGTACAATAAATAATCATTTAGACAGCGCAAAATATACTATTGAAAATTAGTTGTAATTTATTTGTATCACGGAAAATATTGTATCAATATTTCAGGTATGACATCTAATGAGTATATTTGTAAATATACATTTATACTCAACATACCATGGAAAAAGAACGAATCATATTTTATTCAACGTCCGATTTAGCCGTTTATAGCATAAGAGAAGATATTAAAATTTTCATTGACAAATTTGATCACAAAAAGAATTATAATGACATAAATGATATAATAGAGCTATATAACATCAAATTATATATTGATTGTGGGAATATCGAAAAGTTCCTACGTGATACATGCAACTACTCCTTAAGCGAGATTAATAAAACAATTTGGTCAAAAATCAATTTGTATTTCAACAATGTTTCT
>JAEIGA010000428.1_pt1 | contig 61456 bp, 72 predicted proteins | sample 9270691 | NCBI WGS metagenome assembly JAEIGA01 (sample SAMN17057246, study PRJNA624740) | gut metagenome | biome: biome; isolation source: fecal sample | host: Bos grunniens | place: China: Xizang | collected 2019 | reverse complement strand
CTCTAAAAAGGCTCCGGGGGTTGATTTTTCAAACCAATTCCTGGACCTAAAACTATGGTAAATAACATAAAAAGTGCCTAGAAAGGCATAAAATGCACTAAAAAGGAGATACAAAAATGCCAAAACACGATAAAAAGTCTCCGGTTCCATATGACATTGCTACTCGGGAAGCCTATCTGACCGGTTTAGCCATGGATATGGCGGAAAAACAGCTCCTTGAAGGCACTGCTCCAGCCAGTACAGTCAACTATTTCTTAAAACTTGGCTCCGAAGAGCAAAGAATTAAGCAAAAGTTGCTTGAAGCACAGGCAAATCTAGCAGAAGAGAAGCGCAAGAACATGGAATGGAGTCAAAAAGAGTACGATTTGTATCAAGAAGTCATCGATGCGTTCTCGTCATATGGTGGCGGAACACTATGCTAAAGTCTTATCTTGAGTTGATGAGTCTTGAGTCGTACGAAGAACGATTAAAGTACCTTAGATTATATTCCAATAATCCTTCAAACACCAATAGAGGTATGATGGGAAGATTTTACAAATCAAATGCTTGGCGAAAAGTTCGTGACGCAGTTATCAAGAGAGACCTCGGATGTGATCTTGGAGTCAATAGGCTATACATTGATGGTGAAATCATTGTTCACCACATCAATCCAATAACCGAGGAGGATCTCGAGAAAGGTTCTGACCTATTACTGTCAATGGATAATCTGATAACTGTGTCTTACGATACTCACAACAAAATTCACTATTCTACCGAAGAGGATTATATTTGGAAGGAAAGAAAACCAGGCGATACAACGCTATGGTAGGAAGAAGGTGGTGCAAATTGGACAATAAAATTTTAGAAGATGTAAAACAGAATCTATCGGACGTTGTAGGCGATGCGTTTGATTCGGAACTATTACAATTGATCGATGGTTCTATCTTGGCGTTGTCTCAAGTTGGATGTATCGCTGACTTTGAGGATCTAGATGAAGATACCACCTGGTCCGACATTATAGCAACGCCTCCCAATGATGTATACGATGCCGTTTCAGCAAGACAGGTGTTTAGAGCGGTAAAGCATTATATTTACTTAGACGTACAAATGCTTTTCGACCCGAATTCTGTACCTTCAACTGTCGTACAGATCATGAGGGATAAGCAGCAAGAACTTCTTTGGAGAATTGAGGTGGCATACCATGTATGATAAAACCAAAATTACTCATCATGGTGTTCTAGGACAAATCTGGGGTGTAAAGAATGGTCCACCATATCCAATTAGACCTCGAGCAATCGCAAATGATCCTGATGCTGGGGAAACCGTTGCTAAAGGTACTACTATGTATCGAATTAGTGGTAAAACAAATGACCAAGGTCAAGATACCATGTATGTCACATATAAGAAGTATGATAGAGCGTATTACAAAGCTGCTTGGGGAGATGTTGCTAAAGGAAACGGTGGCAAAGTATACGAGCACGAGTTCACATTAAACGAAGACCTTAAGATTCCTTCATTGAATGAGAGAAAACGTATGTTGTGTGATTTGGTAGAAGAAGCCGGCGAAGCTTGCGCCGATGGGGCAACTGTTACCGAGATGTGTGGGTTTCTAAATGGTAACGGTTTTAGATGTTCGTTGCAAGATTGCAAAGATGCATACTATGATGGCAAACCATTTAAAGGTATAAGTAAAGAGGAATCCGATGATTTCGTTAAATCTGCCAAAGAGCATTGGAAAGGCGCTTTTCTAGAACAATTAAAGGAAGATCCTACTGGTGCTGCTTCAACTTTAGAATACTCTAGCGAAGCAATGAAAAAGTATAAAGAGATAAGTCTTAGAAACGGATACAATGTAATCTATGATGACTATGCTTGTTATACAGATGGTAGTAAAGGATATCTTGTAAGAATGAACGATAGCGCTTTGATCTTATTGGATCCTAAGAATCAAGTTACTCAGACAAACTGTCATGAGGTTACTAAGAAAGAAACTGATATGGCCATAAAAGAATATTGCCAGTGGCAAAACGGTAAACGAAAAGAATGTTACAATACACCACTCTCTTTAAATTATGGTGGACCTTATGACTTCAAGAAAGGAGCGAAAAAGTAGCATGGCAAAAACATTTAAAGAACTGATAGCTTCCGTTAAAGACCATCCTGTTGATATTGGTAAGACTCGCTACTTTAACAGTCCTTTTGTAAAGAATCCCTTTGGCGAAGAATACATTCAAAATCATGATGAAACCGAAATTACACATTACGGCGTTAAAGGGATGAAGTGGGGGGTAGTCCATGATTATATTGCCGAGTGGTTACAGCAACAAAAGCAACAGCAGACAACCACGTCAACCCCAATAGCAAAGAAACCATCTCAGCCAGTAGTTGCCCCCGTGGCCCCAATGACCACTACTCCAACAGATAGCAAAAAAGGCGGAGGCGGAGGTAAAAAAGGTGGCAAAGGAAAGAAAGGCGGAGGCGGTGGAAAAGGTAAAAAAGGTGGAGGTAAAAAAGGTGGCAAAGGAAAGAAGGGCGGAAAAGGTAAAAAAGGTAGAGGAGGTAAACTTGCTACTTCTGCTTCAAAGACTGCCGCTAATCAAACAAAAGAAAAACCAACCGAAGCCGACTACAAAACCTTTGACAAGTATACCGGAGATGCCGCAACATTTGCTGATGCAATTAGAGATCTTGGTGTAGACAGTTCTCTCGACACTCTAAAGATTATTGCAGCAGCCAATGGTATTACTGATTTCGATGGATCTGAAGAAGATGCAAACAAATTATTAGAATTGTTAAAACAAGGTCAACTGCAAACAGGAGGTGTGTTGAAGATGTCCGAAGATTTAACATATTCGTTATTGTTGTCTTGGATGGAAGATGATGAATCTTTAACGCATCACGGACGCCCAGATCAAAAGTGGGGTGTTAGAAACGGTCCTCCTTATCCTTTAAGTCGACAAGTTATAAGCAGTGTGTATGGTGCTGCTAAAGCTACTGGAAAAGCTGCAGGTAAAGCTGCAAAGGCTACTGGAAAAGCTGTAGGTAAAGCCGCAAAGGCTACTGTTAAGGCAAGCAAGAAAACTGCCAATGCAATTAAGAAGTATGCCAAAAAGCGCAAAGAGAAGAAAGCAGCGAAGAAGCAAGCCAAACTCGAACGTAAGCTGGCAAAGCAGAACAATAGCTTTGAATACAATCTTAAGAACATGTCTGATGAAGATTTACAGAAAAAAGTTACAAGGTTAGAGCTTGAAAATAAATATAGAAAAGCAATGGAAAAAGATCCTTCTATTATAGCACAAAGAGAAAAAGAAGCCTTTGTCAAGAAGATGAAGAGCGATGCGTACGACATTGCTATTTCCTCTTTGAAGGATGTTGCAAAGAATGCCGGTAAAGAATATTTGGACAAGAAGGCGAGAGAGATTCTCGGTCTTCCTCCAGCAGAAACAAATAATCAAAATGGAAACAATAAAGGCAAGGGTAACGAGATTAAGATTACATTTGATACAAACGGTAACATGAAACTTGATACTGGCAATAAGAAGGATAAGAAAGACAAAGATCCAAAACCTACTAAATCTAACGATCCAATGCAAACTCCTCAGGAAGGTGAGTATGTGGAATCTAAAAAGAAACCGTCAGGTCAGATTTGGAACAAGGATAAAATTAAAGAGGCCGCCCCTAAAGTTAAAGAAGCGGCCAAGGAAGCTGCAAAAGAGGCTGCTCCTGTTGTTACGTCTGGAGTAAAACTGAGAATAAGAGCATTGGCTAATCGTGGAAAAACACAGGCGGAAATTGCAAAAGCTCTTGGTTTAAGCCAATCTACAATTTCTTCTGTGGTAAGTGCGTCTCCTCAAAAGCATCCAGACAGTGCTAAAGTAGACAATGAAGTTGGAAAGAACATATATTCTGTAAAAGGTGCAAATGTTAGAGTATATGAAAATGCATTAGGCACTTTTAAGAAAGAATCTAATGAGTCATCCAAGGTGCAGCCTAAGGTGTCACAAACGACTGAAAAACCAAATAAGACACCTTCTTCTGGATCGGAATTTAATAAAACCGATGAATGGAAAAGAGCCAACACGCAGTATCAAAGAGAAGCAAGAAAACGATTAAAGGCTTTAAAGTCCAAAGGCATTGACATTGATCCAAATGACGTGACCGTTAAAAGAGGTACTGATTGGTTCCCTGATATCGATACCGGTCGTACGTTGAAAAATGCCAAACTTAGAAGACGAAAGAAAACAAATGGAAAGTAACAAGAGAGGAGAAATAGAATGTTAAAAAAAGTTGTTACTTACACAGACTATAATGGTGAAGAAGTGAAAGAAGTATTACTGTTCAGTATGTCAGTAGTAGATACTTCAAGATTTGTTTCAAAATACACAGATTTTTCAAACATCTCAGGAGATGACGAAGATAGCATCAATAGAGCATTACGTCAGTATCTGAACAAGATTACATCAGCCAAAGACTTACCAAAGATTATTGCATTCATTGAGGATTTTATCCTGTCTTCATACGGTGAAATTTCACCAGATGGAAGAAGATTTATTAAGTCTAAAACTGCCAGAGAAGAGTTTGAAGAATCCATTCCATATGCTGTATTATTCGAGGAATTGTTAGGCACTGAAGGTGCGATGAATAAATTTATGTCTGCTGTATTGGAGGAAAAAGGAAAGTCTAACTCTGCTCCTGCTGTACAAGTAGTCAAATAAAAGGTGTGATTATATTTGAACAATAATGATTTAGTCCATTTCGGAATTAAAGGTATGAAATGGGGCAGGCAAAAAATGCTTGATAAATTAAAAAGTGTATTGTACAGAAGGAAGCAAAATGCTACAGTTCAACCTATGAGTGCGCCTTCTGGTGGGCGAAGACCTCTGAGAAGAAAAAAGAGAATTACTTCTGGTGGTGGAAACGTGTATATCCACCACCATGATGATCCTCTTGATAAACTCGTTTATACCACTTTAACGCACCATGGAATTCCACATCAAAAGTGGGGAGAGAGAAATGGCCCTCCTTATCCTTTGAGTAGAGAAGTTAAATCTAGAGTTTACGGTACAAAACCAAAACAGAAACAAAAATCATATGATGATAAGACTCAAAAATTAGTTAGTAAGTATAATGAGTATAAAGTTAAGAGAGAGCCGTACTTGCGTTTAAGTAACACTCCAGGCATCGAAGGAGACGATTACAAATATTCATGGCAAGTTGCTTGTTTTTATGAGTTTAAGATGGATAGACTAAAGGATCGCATAGGTAAAAACGACAGTCAATATAAAGATTCACCTATAAAGGGTTATAGAGAGGCTAGAAATGCGGGCCATAAGGTTATTAAAGAACTTACCACAGATGAACAACGTGAAAGTTTTAAAGATGAAAATATTGAAAACTCAGAAGCAGGTAAATACTTTAGTAAAACTGGTAAAGTTCTTCAAAATAAAGAGTTTAACGACGCAGTCCAGAAAGTTAAATCTTTATTTGAAGAAGCTGGGTTAGATTCCTCCGTCCCTTATAATGGGCTTTATGAGGAACTAATACCAAAAGAACGCATGCAAATACAGGCTAAATGCAGAAAAATGGGCCAAGAATATGGTCAAATCGCACGAGACATAAATTTTGGTTTAATAAACCCTAACGATCCACAATATGGGGGCAAAAGATATACTCAAGATAGCTTTAGAGCCGAGATGAAAGCAAAAAGTCAGGAATATTTGCGTAAAAAAGAAAACGACATTCGGTCAATAGGTGATTCGTTATCTAAAGAGGAACTTGGTAAAATCACCCAAGGTAAACATTATTCTCTTGCTGAAGACTCTGTTTATAGTAAAGTCGAATATGTTGATGGTAAGCCAGCAGCATTTATAGAACTATACAGAGACGAGGGATATGAAAAGAGTCAGGTTTCTGTAAATATAGCAACAAACCCAAAATATAGAGGACTCGGCTTAACTAAGAAATTGGTTAATGCTGCGATTGAAGAAGCTCCTGATGAAGTAAAAGAGATTTATTGGGAAACAGATACATCAAATAAGGCGTCGTCTGGGCTTGCAAAAAAGATGGGGTTCACAAAGGCAGAAGACTATTCTGAAGACGATGATAACTATGTATTATATCGTCCAGATAAAAGAATTTCTGATAAAATTATAAATAAAAATAACGGGAAACTTAAAACAGTTGGATATGTAAAAGAACTTCTAAAATCTAAAACCTTGGATGATGCGGAAGCTGTATATGGTGTAGCGTATGATTGGAAGGCGATGGGAAATAGAGTAACTGAGGCAGCAGAAAAGTATGTTGATAACAAGTTACAGAAACAAAATACAAAGAACATGAATAGAATAAAAAGCTTATCCAATGGTGGTTATACTCAGGCCGAAATTGCCAAGAAGTTGGGTATCTCTGTAAGTACCGTATCGAGATATTTAAATAAATAGTGAGGTGGTTCAAATGAATGAAGATTATATTTTAGATCTACTTGTTTATTCTGCACTTAATCGAGGATCCAATTTAACTCACCATGGAATCCCACATCAAAAGTGGGGAGAGAGAAACGGTCCTCCTTATCCTTTGAGTCGATCCCAAAAAAGTGCGGCTGAAAAGAAAGCGGAAGATCAAGCTAACGGACATGCTAAAACGGAATTGAAAGTTCCATCTAGAACGTCTAATAGAAATCCTAGTAGCTCAGATTTTGGGGTTTATAAAAAAGATGATGCAGATATGGATGAAGATGATGACGCTGATTTTATTAGTAAAGTATATAAAAAGGCTTGCGCAGATACATACTATGATTATCAAGGGACTGCAGCTGGATATGACTGGTTAAAAGAACTTGAAATCGATATACCTGAAGGGCAGTGGACATATTGTCTAAATGTCAGGGAATATTGCTATGATAAGATGGACGACATTAGTAGATTTATAGGCGGATTTGAAGATCCAGCAACAACAATTGCAAATCCCGCCGAAGCAAGAAAACGAGGCGACAAATTTATTGCAAAAGTCGGTTCGGATGAGCAAAAGAACAATTACACAGACGCTGCCGCTACAAAGTCAGAAGTGTATAAATACTTTAAAGAAAATGGTGAGGTTCCACCATATAAAGAGTATAACGATGCTGTACAAAAAGTAAATAAATTGATTAAGTCTACAGGAATGGCAAATGCGGAAGCATTATCTGTATCATGGCCATATAGTGATCAAAGAATCCTGTACGATATTAAGAACGGGTTAGTTAATCCGAACGATTCGTTATATGGCGGTCGTACAGGTTATGGTATAAAAGGTCAGCGATGGTCGAGTCCTGCAGACCGTAAGAAAAGAGATAAAGAACCTAAACAACCGAAAGAGCTATACAATCCTGAGACAGGAAAAGTTAATAAACTAGAATATATGAAGAGGGTGCTTAGCAGTGATAGTTTTGATAAGAATCTAGACACCTACAATCAATTACAAGAAGCGAAGACAATAAGAAAGCAGAAGAAAGAAGCTGCAAAGTCGGAAAAACAAACAAGAAAAAGAGACTTAGCAATTAAATCAATGAGCAATAGAGGCCTTACCCAAGAAGAAATCGCAAAAAGATTAGGAATTAGCCCAAGCACAGTATCGAATGTCTTATCATAAAAGTTAAGAAAATTCAAAATGCTATCGAACACTGCAACACCAAGAGAGTATGGGCTTTTTAGAGAGAAAGTATTATTGGGTAAGATACCAGTAAATAGAGAAGTTTCACAACAAATGAACATTATTGATGCGATGATTAAAAATCCAGCATTCTACTATGATAGTGAGGCCATTGATGGTTATATTCGTTTCTGTGAAAACGAACTTACTCTTACAAATGGTGATGATTTAGTGTTGCTTCCAACGTTTAGACTTTGGGCAGAGGATTTATTATCCTGGTTCTACTATAAAGAGGAACCGGTATTCAATCCTCAAACAAATTCGTTTGAAGTTAAACCTGAACTGCGGAGGCTTAGAAACAAGCAATATTTGGTTGTGGGACGAGGTGCTGCAAAGACAATGTATGCTTCATCTCTACAGGGTCATTTCTTAGTGAATGATCCAACTACGACTCAACAGTTTGCTGTTGCTGGTACGGTTAGACAAGCGGATCTAGCATTAGCACCATTAAGAACTGCTATTGTTAGAGCAAGAGGACCTGTATTCAAGTTTATGACCAAAGGTAGTAAACTTAGTACAAATCCTCTTGAAAAACAGAAATTAGCATCTACAAAAAAGGGGATTGAAAACTTTTTAACAGGATCGATCATTGAAACAAGACCTATGAACATAGATAAACTTCAAGGATTTCAGCCTAAGATATCTACCGTTGACGAATGGTTATCTTGTGACATTAGAGAAGATCCGATAGATGCTATAGCCCAAGGTGCAGCCAAAAACAAGAATTGGATCATCTTGGCAATTTCCTCAGAAGGAACAGTACGTAATGGAATTGGAGATACAATCAAAATGGAGCTCCAATCGATCCTTAGAGGAGACTACTATGACCCTTTCACGTCGATCTGGTTCTATAAGCTAGACGATGTTAAGGAAGTGGCTGATACCAAAATGTGGTTGAAAGCCAATCCTAACTTGGGAGCCACCGTTGAGTATGAAGATTACTTAAAGGAAGTTAGGAAAGCAGAGGCTCAACCAGCAGCTAGATCTGATTTATTAGCTAAGAGATTTGGAATCCCAGTTGAAGGCTTTACCTACTTCTTTACGTATAACGAAACACTATTGCATGCAAATCAGAACTTTGATGGAATGGAATGCAGTATGGGCGCCGACCTATCACAAGGCGACGACTTCTGTGCGTTTACATTCCTTTTTAATTTAGGAGGAGAACGCTTTGGTGTTAAGACTAAATGCTTCGTCTCGGAATACAAAGTGCTGAAGTTGCATGAATCTATACGTGAGTTATATGATCGATTTGAAAGAGAAGGATCCTTAACAATAATGCCTGGTATGATCTTAAACATGAATCTAGTCTACGATTATCTAGACCAATATATACAAGAGCACGGATACGTAGTTAGCACATTCGGTTATGATCCATACAATGCGGCAGATTTCGTTAAGAGATGGTGCTCTGAAAATGGAGAATGGGGAGTAGATAAAGTCATTCAAGGAGCCAGAACCGAGTCTGTTCCTTTAGGAGAAATCAAAATCCTTGCTGAAGGAAGAAAGTTGATATTCGATCAAGAGCTAATGAAATTTTCTATGGGGAATACAGTAGCCATAGAAGACAACAATGGCAACTTAAAGTTATCCAAAAAGAGAGCTAGAGAAAAAATCGATGCTGTTGCAGCTTTGTTGGATGCATGGGTTGTGTATAAGCGATATCAGGAGGTGTATGAGTAAGTGGGTATAGCTGAAAGATTAAAAAATGCCTGGAACATCTTCAGACACAACAACACTAGTATTAGATACCCTATTAGTAGTTCAACATCTTCTTCGAATCCACAATATAGGACGTGGCGTTATACCAAAGGATCGATAGTAGATACTATTGTAAATCGTATAGCAATTGATGTATCTATGGTGGAATTCAGACACGTCAGAAAAGACAGCGACCCTAACACCGAAGAAATTATATTTGACGGACTTCAAGAATGTTTGTCTTTACAAGCAAATATTGACCAGTCAAATATCGAATTTATTCAAGACATCGTAGTTACAATGATGGATGCTGGGGTTGTTGCTGTTGTACCTGTAGATACTGACGATCATCCAGAAATAAAGGATGGCATCAACATCTATACAATGCGTGTAGGAAAGATCGTAGAATGGTATCCAAGAGAAGTTAAAGTCAATCTATACAATGATAATACCGGCGAAAGAGAAGATATTATCATTGGAAAAAACAGTTGTGCCATTATCACAAACCCGTTATATGATGTTGTGAACAGTGGAAATTCAACACTTAAGAGATTGACAAATAAACTGGCATTAATGGATGTTGTGGATGACAATATTGCCAATGCCAAAATGGATTTGATTCTGCAACTGCCTTACACGGTTAGATCTGAAACTAGAAGAAGAGAAGCAGAAGAAAGAATTAAAAGAATTGAAGAGCAGTTGACTAGAAGCAAATACGGAATTGGTTATGTTGATGCTACTGAGAAAATTACTCAATTGAATCGTGCTGTTGAGAACAATCTCCTTAAAGAGGTTGAGTATTTGACAACAGAATTATATAACCAGCTTGGTTTAACAAGCGCTGTATTTAACGGAACTGCAAACGAGTCTGAAGCAAGGTCATATTACGATCGAACAATCAATCCAATTGCAAAGCGTATTGCTAAGGAATTTACTCGGAAGTTTTTTAGTCAAAATGCCCGTACAAGAGGACACAAAGTTGTTTGTACCAATGATATGTTTAGACTTGTGCCGATGGAGCAATTGGCAACTACATTGGATACACTAAGAAGAAATGTAATCATTAGTACCAATGAAGCAAGAGAAATTATTGGTTTTCAGCCTATTGATGATCCTAGAGCAAATGAGTTATCGAATCCAAACATTGCGGATGTAAACCAGATGCCTGGGATGATGGATCCGGCCATGGACCAACAAGTAGCCACTGATCAACAAACCGATGGTGGTTCAGAGGAGGAACAAGATGAAAAAGAGCTATGATTTTAGCGGCTGGGTAACAAAGAACGATTTAAGATGTAGCGATGGCGTAACTATTCGACATGGCGCATTTTCAGGAAATCACAATGCCAAAGTGCCGCTAGTATGGAATCATGACCATAACAGTCCTTCAAACGTTATCGGAAATGTATTGCTTTCTAATAGAGACGAAGGCGTTTATGGTTATGGTACGTTTAACAATACCGAAAGAGGTCAAGATGCAAAGGAATTGATTCAGCATGGAGACATTGGCTATATGTCAATTGCAGCAAGAAATGTTAAACGTACAAGCAACAATGATGTCATTCATGGTGACATCTACGAAGTTAGTCTCGTGTATGTGCCTGCAAATCCTGGCGCTGCTATTGATAATGTTATTATGCATTCCGATGGTACTGGAGAACACATCACGTTTACAAACGACATGTTAATTCATGCTGCTGAATATCCTGATGATGAGGATGACGAAGACGATGGTGAGGACACTTCAGTATTAGAACAGTATTTGGATACTTTAACAGATGATGAAATGGAAGATCTTGTACAGTATGCAAAGAAGGTTGCTAAAGTTGATAGCGATGATCTGGATGACATCTTTGACAACTTAAATGATAAGCAAATCGATCAGATCGTAAACTACATGTTCGATAATTTCGGAGATGAAGAAGATGAAGATACTGATGACTCTGATGAAGAAGACGATGAAGATACTGATGACTCTGATGAAAATATTCAAAATGAGTCTGACGGAGAAGGTGAAGTCTCTCATTCGGATGCAGTAGATGCCTATCTGATTCAAGATGTTTTGTCAATGTTTGAAGAAGATGATTTCGATAGTGTTATTACACATGCAAGAAACATGGTTGGACACTATGTTCCAGATGAAAAGTTATTCGATTATTTAAATGCAGAACAGCGAGACGATTTGGCAAATTATATTTTAGATACTTATGAATCCAAATTACAACACTCACAGGGGGAAAACGAAATGAGACGTAATGTATTTGAACAGAACAATGGAAATGCTCAGCAGTCAGAAGAATTAATTGCTTTAAAGCAGTCTGTTGCTCAGGAGCTTGTCCACAGCGAATTAAAGCTTACAGAAGTGTTTGCAGCTCATGAAGATGAGTTCTTACAGCATGGTATTACAAACATTGAAGGTTTATTCACAGTTGAAAATGATACTGGAGCTCCTGGTTGGATTAGACCGGAAGAACCTTCCTTAGTCGCACAGATTATTAATAAAGTTAAGAAGACTCCAGCACACACCGTTCATGGTAGATGGGCAGACATCACAGAAGATGAAGCAAGAGCTAGAGGTTACATTAAAGGTAACGAAAAGATTGATGAAGTATTCAAACATCTGAATCGTAAAACCTTCCCTCAGACCATTTACAAGAAACAGACATTTGATCGTGATGACTGGATTGATATCACTGATTTCGACTTAATCGCATGGGTAAAACCTGAAATGGAAGAAATGTTAAAGTACGAAATGGCTCGTGCAATCTTTATTGGTGATGGACGTAGTGTATTATCTACTGACAAGATCGATGAAGAACATATCAGACCAATTGCAACTGATACGGGAACAAACGGTTTATTCGTAACAAAAGTTTATGGCATTACTGCAACAAACTTTGTTGAAACCGTTAAGAGAAATAGACGTAACTATAAAGGCACTGGCAGACCGACTCTTTACATTGACCTTCAGGTATTAACTGACATCGAATTGGTTAAGGATGAAACTGGTCGTTACTTATATGGTGCTGGAAACAGACCTGCTACTGATGACGAAATCGCTCAGTTAGTTGGTTGTGATGGCTGTGTATGTCCTGAATTCATGGATAACACTGGCTTAGCAATTATGGTCAATCTTGCAGACTATGAATTGGCTTGTCCATCCAAGGGTGCTGCTAAGATGTTCGATGATTTCGATATGGACTTCAATAAGATGAAGTATTTGATCGAAACAAGAGTAGCAGGCGCTTTAAATAAGCCTAAAGCAGCAGTTGTCTATACTACAGGTGCTGCTCCTGTTGTAGATCCTGGCGAATAATTCAAAATGGCTAAATTCGTCGGAACCGTTGGTGTGATAACGGGATTTGACGAAGAGTACATTGATGGAATTCCTTCTGGACGGCATATTGCAAATGTAAAAGAGTATGCCGTCAGAGGTGAAATCCTGCAGAATCGTCAAACTCCGCAAGAACATACTGAAGGAATCAACAGAACTATTAGATTAAACCAAAGATTTAGTTTTATCGCACCTCCAGATTTGATGTCACTGCCATTATATTTGAACGCTCAAAATTTTGCAGTGTATATTGAGATTCAAGGAGTGAAATGGACAGTTACTGACATTTCTGTTGAGTATCCTAGAATTATATTTTCTACAGGGGGTGTTTGGATTGACGAACAGTAAAGCATCAAGGATGAAATTTCATGTAAAGCTGCTAACTTATGCACAAAACCATGGATTAAAGAAAGTATATTTCGAACCTCCTGCTGAAATTCAGATGGAGTATCCTTGCATTGTTTATCGGAGAGACACTCCAAACATTGAATATTCTGATAACATTCAGTATTTGTTGTTTGCAAGATATCACATCAATATTATCACAACCGATCCAGAAGCAGATTATCCAACATCCTTCCCAAAAGACATTGGTATGTATACTAGTTATACAGGATCTGGAACATCTGGTGGGGTACACAATTATTACTTTACAAGCTATAACATTTACTAAAAAAGAAGGAGACAATTTATGGCACGATTAGTATTTGACGCAATTGCGGATAGAACTTTTGAAACAGGTGTTAGTGAAGGCGTATTATTTCCTGGTACACCTAATGGTTCCAACGCCGGTGTTGCTTGGAATGGCTTAACTTCAGTTTCTGATTCACCAGACGGCGGTGACGCAAACGATCAGTATGCTGATAACATTAAGTATTTATCTTTACGTGGTACGGAACAGAGAAACGGAACCATTGAAGCATTTACATATCCAGACGAGTTTGAACCTTGCTTGGGCAATGCTGTTGCAGGTCCTATTGTGGTAACTGGCGGAAATAAAACCCCATTCAGTTTTGCATATAAGACCATCTATGGTAACGCTCAGGATGGTATGGATTATGGTGAAAAGTTACATATCATTTACAATGCAACCGTATCTCCATCCGAAAAGCAGTATGAGACTGTCAATGATTCACCAGAAGCAATGACTTTCTCATTTGAATTTAATACTACTCCAGTTAATGTAACAATCACTGATGCCGAAAGAACTAAATTGGCAGCTGTATCTGAAAAGTTTGCTAAGATGAAGAATACAGCAGTTATTGAGATTGTACGTACAACTGCAACTGCTACGTTCTATGATAGTGTTGAAGAAATCGTTTATGGCAACAATGCCACTACGAGTCCATTAAGTTCTACATTACCTCTTCCAGGCACTATCTTGAGCATGTACGCAGCCACATTAGCATAAGCTCAAAGGGGTACAAAAAGGGGGACATTTTCACTTTTTTGACATTGTTTCTGAAAAAAACTTATATTTTTTATAAAAACAATAGAAAAATGCGTATTTTTGGTCCTTTTGTACCCCGTGACGCTATATTGTTGTCGTTTAGAGGAAGTCTTATGGCTTCCTCTTTATTATATTTTTAGGAGAATTTTCAAATGATAAAATTACATATACCGCCAATAGAAACATATAACAGTGAAACAGGCGAATTTAGTACGTTGCCTGGTGGAGTTTTCGCATTTGAAAATTCCCTTAAAGCAATTTCGAAATGGGAGTCGGAATATTGCATTTCGTTCTTTGACGAGCATACACCAAAAACAAATGAACAACTGATGTATTATTTCGAGTGTATGTGCATGACTAAGGGTTTTAGAAGAGAATACTTATCACCAGAAGTCGTACAAATTTTGGTTAATTATATGGAAAAGAAGCATACTGCATCCTCCGTACCACAACAAAAATCAGGAAGAAAAGAGAGAATGACGAGTGAACTTCTTTATGCATATATGGTTCTTATGAATGTTCCAGAATCGTGGGATAAATGGGAAATTAATAGATTAATGATGACAATGGATATCATAGGAATTAAGAGTAACCCTAAGAAGAAGTCAAAAAGAAGTGAAGCATCCACATTTAAGAGTTATAGTCAGATTAATAAAGCTAGAAGAGCAAAATATCATACAAAAGGGTGATTTGCGTATGAAGGCAAGAATACAGTATAAAGGTAAATTTCAAGTTTCTGTCAAATGGTTGGAAAAACTTAAAGATGCTAGTTTTGATGAAGCATTAGATAAGGCAGGAGATGAAATGGTAGCTGCTCTTGCTGCTGCCTCACCGGTAAGGACTGGTGAACTTAGAGATTCATGGAAAAAAGAATTAGTTCATAATGCATCTGGATCCGCTATTCATATCACAAATGATGCACATAAAGATGAACTATCTAGAAGTAGCATGGGACGTGGCAAATATGCAAGCATTGTATATTTGATAGAAAATGGTCATGGTGTAGGAAAGAATGGTAAAAAAGGATACGTTCCTCCAAGACCTTTTGTCAAAGAAGCTGTGGCTGATGTTATGTCTAATTTTAAAGACGAGGTAGAGGAGATGATAAACGATGTCTAATAGACCTATTGATGAGGCAATTGTACGCTTGTCTTTAGAAAATGAAGACTTCGAGAAAAATGCTGCTCAATCTCTTGAGACATTTGCGGAACTAAACGAACAATTAGGTTCGACAAGTTCTACAGATATGGGAAGTCTTGTTTCTGGTGTTGAGAATCTTAATGATAAGTTCTCACTTCAAGCAACTATTGTTAGAAAAGCATATGAAGCAATAGGTGACTATGTCGTTGGCGCTGGTAAAAAAGTAGCATCGTTTGCGAATAACCTTACGTTTGGCGCTGCTAAAGACGGTTTTAAAGAATATGAATCAATAATCGACATGACGAAGGTTCTTAAGAATTCAGCAAAGGATGCCGATGGTAATGCCTTGTCATTAGCTAGAATTAATGCTGAGTTGGATAAGTTGAATAATTATGCTGATGAGACTATTTATAGTTTTAAAGACATGGTTGATAACGTAACAAAATTCACCAACCAAGGGGTTGCATTGGAGGATGCTACAGAAGCTATCAAGGGTATTTCAAACCTCGCAGCATTATCTGGTGCAAATGCAGCAGAGGCGTCTAGAGCAATGCTTAACTTCTCACAAGCAATTGCAACAGGATCTATGAAGCTCATTGACTGGAAGTCAATTATAAATGCTCGAATGGATACTTTGGAGTTTAAAGAAGAATTACTGAAGACAGCATTAGCTTTAGGTACTGTAGAGAAGAAAGGTGATGAATTCTTTACTACGACTGTGAATGGTCAGGGTAAATTATCAGGTGCATTTACAGCTACAAGCAAATGGAACGATGCGTTGCAACATAACTGGATAACGACAGAAGTATTAACTGAAACCTTACGTAGATACGGTGATGCAAATACTGAAGTTGGTCAAAAGGCTTATGATGCAGCAAGGCAGGTTACAACTTTTTCAAAATTAATGGATACGATTAGGGAATCTATAGGTTCTCGATGGGCAAATTTCTTTAGAACTGTTGTTGGTGATTTAGATGAAGCCACAAAGATTTGGACAAAGATTGCCGAGATAGCCGATGGTGTTTTAGCTGCAACTTTTGATAAAGGTCTTGAAGCTTTGAGTGCTTGGAAACAGTTTGGTGGAAGAGCGGATTTGTTGGAAGGAATTGTAACTGCATTTAGATCTTTAAATAAGTTGTTCGAGCCAATTATATTTTTCTTAGGAAAGGTTCTTCCAAAAGATGTGGCATCTGGAACCATTGTGCTTTTAAACTTTACAGATGGTTTTAAGATGGCGATGACTGCAATTTACAATATTGTTGATCCGCTATCTTCAGCTTTAAAATCTTTACTTACAACATTGATTGGACCAACAAAAGTATTTATAGCAGCATTATACGCTTTATGGATAATCTTTACTCGATTATTGGACTATGGGTCGAAACTCGTCAGAATTGTTGCTGAAGTAATCGCTATAGTTAGTGATGGCGTTAGAATTATATTTGACTTTGCAGGAGCAGTTCTTAAAGCCTTAGTTCCTAAACAGCTGATAGACTTTGTTAATAACCTTATTGCTGGTGTTAGAAAGGGAGCAAAAAGCTTTGGAGCATTTCTTGATGGAATTGGGGATAAACTTAAAGCTTTCAGAGAAGGCATGACTTCTATTACAGGAAAAGGAGCTTTAGGTAAGTTCTTGAAATGGCTTGAGAGTTTGAAAATATCCGATAAAGTTTCTGTATGGATCGATCAAATGGCAGAAGGTTTTGGAAATTTAGGAAAAGCAATAGGATCTCTTGCTAAAAGTGGTTTTTCAAAAGTTACCTCTGCGTTTAAGACTCTTAAGACTGTTGGATCTGCTGTTAAAGATGTGTTTACCGGAAATCCGCTATTTGTAAAAAAGAAATTACAAGCAAGTGGGGCATCTTTATGGTTGATTTCAGTTGTTAATGTTGCAACAAAAGTAAAAAAAGTATTGCAGGAAACGTCTAAGAAGATTAAAAACTTCTTTACAAACATTGTTCCTGCTGAAGCATCAAAGAAATTTAATGATTTAAGCAAAGTAATTACTTCAAGGGGTAAAGACATTCGTACAGGTTTATCTGGCGTATGGTTGGCCATAAAAGAGTTCTTTAAACTTATGGCGTCTGGAAACTTTAAGAAGGCATCCAAAGCATGGTCCGAAATGATGCTCAAGGCTCTAAAAGTTTTAGGCAAGAGTATTAAGAATTTCGTAAAAGATTTTGTAAAGGCTCTTACTGGAATAGATTTGTCTAAATTTAAGAATAAGGTAAAGAAAGCATTTGATGATGTAAAATCATATGTCAAAAATTTCAAAATGGACAAATTTAAGAAAGACATTAAGGAGGCTTTTACAATTGAGAACCTAAAAGTTCGTGTTAAGAGTATAACTCTCGGTCTTAAAAATATTGGCAAAGCAATATGGAAGTTTGGAAAAGATACTGCAAAGAAGATCCTTCCAAAAAGCGTATATTCTGCATTGCAAAAAGGGTTAAAAGCAATTAAAGAATTTGTCAAGAAGGCTAAAGATTCGTTCCTTTCTATTCGATGGAAAAAGATGTTTGAAGATCTGAAAGCTAAAGACTTCAAATCTTTCTTTAAAGACATCGGTGACGATATTGTTAAGCCGATCGGTGAAGCTCTTACTACAATAAAGAATAAGATTGTAGAGTGGGGAGATTCGCTAACGAACGGCGCATTTAGCAATATTTTAAATACAGTTGAAGGCTTCTTTAGTAAATTTACCTCTTTATTCCAGAAGAATAGCAAGGTTGATTTATCTAATGCCGATCAACCAATGGAGTTAATTCCTACAGATACAAACAAAAATATTGGCAAATCAACAAACAATCTTACAAAGACTCTCGGTGTAACAACAAAACTTGACGCCTCTGACGCTAAAGGTCTTGCTGGATTTGCGCAATCATTCTCTAAGAGTATTGACAGCATCTTGGAGTCATTAGGCAAATTCTTTGAATCCGATACCGGACAAGGAGCATTAGGAGGTGCTGGAGCTTTAGCAGGAATTTGGGGAATCATCCAATTTACAAAAGCTATAAAGTCAAATGTTTCTAAATCTGGAGACGTTTTGGCAGACATTAAGAATCTTTTAATGGCACCTTTATCTGGTGTGGCATCTTCAATGAAGGTTATTGGCCAAGGGCTAAAATTGATAGGCATTGCGCTATTGATTCAATCGATCAAGTCGTTAGTCGAAACTTGTAAACTTCTTGAGGATGTAAACGTTAAGAAGGCGGCTCCTGCATTATTGTCCATTTCTGGAATGATAGGCATCGTAGCATTCATAATTTCAAAGGCGACTAAAGACTTAAAGCCAAGAGCGATTTTTGCAGTTGCGTTGGTTTTCTATGCGTTAGGATCGCTAATAAAATCTATGGCGAAAGCTTTAAAGACCATAGATAAACTGGAAAATGCTGAGATAGCAGTTGATTCTTTAGTGCGATTAATCTGGCCTCTTGCTGTTTCATTGAGTGTTATAGGATTAACAATGAAGAGAATGCAAGGTGCTGCACCAACAATATTGGCTCTCTCGGTATCAATGCTTATATTAGCAAAAGCCGTAAAAGAGTTCTCTAAAATATCTGGACCAGAATTTGCTGATGGGATGAAAAAAATAGGAGTTACAATGGCAGCATTATCTGTCGCTGTTATGGCCATTGCACTTGCACATAAGCAATTCTCAAGCGCTGCTGGTGAAATACTTGCCATGGCCGTTGCAATGTTACTAATAGCTGCAGCGATTAAGATTATGGTTGGTATTAAAATAACCAGTGAAGCGGCTGTTGCTTTAGGTGTGTTTGCCATTGCTATAGCAGGATTGTGTGCTGCACTATGGGCGATAAACAAGATACAGTTTAACAAGATCGCAGCTGCAATTATTGGTCTTTGTGCTTCGTTTGTAATGCTTGCAAGCGCTTGTCTTATATTTGGTGTATTATGGCCGATTATGATACCAGGGGCTTTGGCTATAGCAGTATTATTGACAGCTCTTGGCGTGTTTGGAAGATTGGCTGGAAAATATGCACTGAATTTCGATGATGTTGCTAAAGGAATTGTTAAAATTGGTGTTGCAATGATGCTTTTGGCGGCATCGTTTATAATGCTAAAATTTGTCGATCTTGATAGATTAGATAAAGGAATTCAAATGTTGGGGATTACTCTTCTAGGTCTTGCTGGGATTGTTGGATTGGTAGGAGGTTTCAAAGTTGATCTATCTAGTATATTTGGCATTTCCGTTGCCCTTGTGGCTTTAGGTGGCTCGATGGTGGCGTTAGCTTATAGTATGCAAATGCTTGATAAAGTTAAACCTGAAACACTTCAAACAGGACTAATGATGTTTGTAGGAGCATTATCTATTGTTGTCGCACTCGTTACTGGTGCTGCTGCACCTTTAGCAGCCGGTCTTGCATCTATTGGTGCGGGAATGCTATGGGTTGCTGCCGCAGCCGCCGTGTTTGGAGCAGCAGTGTATATGATCGCAGCAGCATATGAAAAACTGAACAAGATCGATAATTCAAAGATATTTGCTATAGGAGAGAACCTTATTGCTGGTCTTGCGGCAGGCATTATGAAGGGGCTTGGAATTATATTTGGTCCTATTCTTACAGTTTGTAATGCAATTATCAATTGGTTTAAGTCTATACTCGGAATTCACTCACCATCAACAAAGGGTGAAGAGTTGGGTGAGAACTTCATGCAAGGTATTATGGAAGGGTTTAAGAATATGCTTGATAAATTCCCAGGGCTTATTGCGGGAATCGCTACGGGCATCTTAAATTACTTTAAACAGAACTGGCCATCAATTGTCGAGGGTATAAAGAATTTTGTGGTTAATACCTTTACAATGATAAAGAATAAAATCATAGAATTAGCTCCAACCGTTCCTGAAAAGCTTAAAACAATGTTTACTTCCATGAAAGACTATATCGTAAAGAATGGTCCTACTATAGCAAAAAGTGCAGCAGGAATGCTTGTATCAATGCTTAATGGTATAAAAGACTGGATTATCAACAAAGGTGTTCCAGGAGCTGCAGCTGCCGCAAAGAACTTCTCTAAAGCATTGCTCGACGGTTTCATTTGGATGGCTAAGAGCATTCCGTCTGCAATAGCAAATTTCTGTGGAATGATTCTGGATAGCATTAAGAATTTCCTTGGAATAAAATCAAAATCAGGTTCTTCTGAAGGTGAATCTGTAGGAAAGAGCTTTGTTGATGGCGTTTTAGCTGGATTAGGATCTTTTGTCGTATCCATTCCTGGAAAGATGGCTGAATTTGGACAGGCCATTCTTGGAGGATTGGGCACTATTATTCCTAAGGCTGGAGGAGTTGCAACCAAATTCATTTCTGGAATTGTTGGAACAATCTCTGGAGGAAAAGATAAGGCTGGAAAAGCATCGACCAATGTTGCAAATTCTGTTGAAACAGCCATGAAGCCTTTATCCACGAAAGGATTGACTGAGGCTGGCAAATTCGTATCGAATGTTGCCGGTAAAATTGGCGGAGGGGTTAAAACTGTTGGATCTAAAGCAAAATCTATTGCAACAACAGCTGCTTCTAAGGTATCAACGCTTGCAAATGGTGGTGTAAAATCTGCTAAAAGCTTTGTATCAGGCATCGCAACAAACATCTCAAAGGGTGTAAAGAAGGTGACCAGTTCTTCAAAGAAACTTGGTGCGGCCACAACAAAAGCGACTGAAAACATGAAGCAGTCTGGTACAAAGAATGCTACAGACTTTGTTAAGAATGTTGCTGGAAAGATTAAGAAAGGAACAACTTCTGCATCTTCCGCAGCAAAGGCATTAGCAAAAGCAGCAAAGAATGGTATTCAATCTATAATGACAAGTTCCTCAGCTTATCATTTAGGTGAAAACTTTGGTAATGGTCTCGTTAGAGGTTTAAATTCAAAGATTTCAAAAGTTAGATCAGCAGCAAGAGCCTTGGCTAGAGCAGCAAATAGTAGTGCTGCAAGCGCAATGGAATCACATTCTCCTTCTAGAGTGGCAATGAGATTAGGTGGATACTTTGGTGAAGGTCTCGCAATAGGTATTGAGGATAAGGCAAGATTGGCTGCAAATAGCGCAGCAAACGTTGCTTATCAGGTTATTGATGCTATTGATAACACTTTAAGTGAATCTGAAGCTTTTGAACCTGAAATTAATCCTGTTTTAAATACAGAGCAGCTAGATCAGTTAAACAACATCCTAGCAACAATGCCAGTAAATGGAAACCTTGCATTTAATCAAAATGGATTGCAAAATGGAGTAAATATTGCAGGAATTACTGTAAATGTAAACATCACAACTAACGGAAAACAAACTCCTCAAGATATTGCTAAGATTGCAAGAGAACAGGCTCAAGCAGTTATTAGCTCCGAGGTAAGAAAGATTGTATGGAGGTAAGCAATGAGGCAATTTTGGTTATTATCAGAAAATGATAAGAATTTTCTTGTAGATTTACAAGAAAAAGATGCCTTCGGAGCAGATCCAGAAGGTCTTGGAATTCAAATCAGTTCCAGTGGATATCGTGCTGGAACTGATATTGTTTATTATAATGATCAGCCCACTTATGAGAATTTAAAGTTTACTATGGTTTACGGTGCAGAATCGGAAGAACCATATAACGCTTTTGCAACTTTCATTCATAGTTTAAATGGACAGAAGCTAGTATTGGCGTATAGACCTGACGACGGTTCATATGATCCTGACCATCATTTTGTACCACAGTTTTTATGGGATGATGATATCGACTATCCAACGACTGTTGCAGACCAAGTAATAACCAAAACCATTACTCAATCTAAAGCAGATACGTCAAGTTTTAGTTTTGCCCCAACTGCAAATACAATAGGCCCATTCTCAAAAACCGATGCAAAACTAAAGGATGGATTTACAACGATTAAGGTTACTGTAAAGTATGGAACTGGAACAACGACTAGTAAGGCCGCCAACATGACATTTAAACCTGGAACTCAAAGTACAGGGGAAGGTGATATTACCTTTAAAAGTGGGAAGAAAAATTACAAAATTCATGTAAAAGGTGTTTACAATGGTGGAACACAAGTAGCATGGACTTGTAAAAGTAAAAACGTAAAACTTAGTAAGAAGAGTAAGTTTTATATGAGCTATTCCTATACCGGTACAACTACAAATACTTATACTGAAATTATTGAAGGAAGTACGACACCTTCTGTTGATGCCGGTAAGGAACCAACTAAAACAATAACCACTAAAAATGTAGTTCCTTTAAATGGAGTTGCCTCTATAACATTAGATCCGACTTCATTTAATAGCTTCTCATTATATTCTGAATATGTGTCTTCTGGAGGAGATACGGGTTTTATATCTGTTGAAAACGAAGCTTTCTCGATTGGATCTTATCAAAGATATCTTGTTACAGCAGACACGAGAGTGTTTGAAGTGACGTATAATGGCATAACAGGATTAACTATCGAATGCACGAATTACGATGATATTTCAAAATACAATGTAACTGTCACATATTCTCAGATAACTTATATTGATGACCTGGATAGCGACACATTAGAGTTGATGGCTGGAGATATTTACTTTAGAAATGTAAAGTTTGTTTCTGCAACTAAAGGTGAGATTGAGCATGATGTTGGATGGCTTAAATCCGATCTGACTCTAGCTCCAGAAACTCCTTGGTATAGATGGGAGAAGGTTGACATCGGTGGAACTTCTGTTGATAGTCTTCCTGTTGATACTACAGGTTCTATTCTCCTAACTAACGATCTTAGAACTCTACCAATGAGAGTAATCTATCAGAAGAAGGCAATTTCGAATACGTTTTCGGTTAATGTATTATATTACGACATTGTAGATACAACAAAACAGTTCTCATCTAAGATAACGTTTGATAAGCAGCTAACAGCAGGAACTATCATCGAAATAAATAGTGATTTCGCTAACTTAACTGCAAGATATTCGACTGATGGATCTAAAACTTGGAACGATCTGATGCCTTATCTTTCGACATCTGGAGTAGGATTTGCAAGGGTTAAGGCAAATGGTGTATCATATTTAGACTTTAAAGGAACAACTGAAACGTTTAATAAGAATACGGACCAGCTTTGGTATCGTAAGGAGATGGTTGTTGTATGATGGTCGGTTATGTCATAACAGTAAACCCATTAACTAGAGAAACTACATGGTCTGGTCTTACACAAAACTTTAAACTAGAAATTAAAGGTGGAGAAGTTGGAACCTCCACCTTTACATTTCCAGGTTTTACTGGCGAAGTAGACGACATTCTAGCATTGAGAATAATGGATGGCAGTGGATATCTAAGACCTGACACTAGAGTACCTGGATATAGACCAGCATTCTATTATGGTGTTATTACTGCTGTAGATAAGAATACTTCTGTGTCCGATGATGAGAATACAAACGAAGATCTTACTGCTACAGTTCAATGCTCCGATTTTAAAACCTATTTGAGCAACACTTTTATACCAGAGGTAAGCACAACTCATGAGAACCCATTCAAGTATCTTAAGGCGATTGTTGATAGATGGACTGAAAGAAATAATCAAAATGGGATTCCAATGGAAGTATTATCGTCTACAGTAAGCTATACTGGTCCAGAATTCTATTATGCCAAACCAACCGAGGCAGGTACTGATGAACTTATGACGATCATTGGACGTGCTTTTAAGAATTATCAGATTCCATTAGTTGTTGTAGCTGATACGATTAACAAGAATTCAGGATTATATTTGAAAACTATGTTTATTTCAGGGACATCTATAGGAACTGTAATGATCGACGATTCAAAGCTGATACGTGGTGCTAAAGTTGTTGAAAGACCTGTTGGAGATGGCGATTATAATGCCATTTATATAGGAGAGCAGACATTTACTGTAACAAAAAAGAAAGTAAAAAAGGGCAATAAGACCACCACACAGAAAATCTCAACCTATAATGGCGTAACAATTCGCAAGAGGTATATTAATACAGAGTCTACCATTGTAAGCAGCATCACGTCTAAAGTAAAAAAACCAATAAAAATCAAAGCATATGTGAAAGCAAGTGATGATAAAACAGCATTAGACGTTATTGCACAAAACGAATTAAGTGTTACCCAGTATTCTCATGAAATAACATTTGCTATTCATGTAACACACCCCGCAATATTGCGTGGATTGGCGGAAATAGGAAATAAAGTAGTGCTGTTTTATAAGGGGAAGAAGTATAAATCGTATGTCTCTGAGGTAACCATAGATAGCGAATCCGAGTATATAGAGATAAAATGTGGAAATTCTAAAAGTACAGGATTGGAATCGTTGATCGATACAAATTCTAAGAAAGTTAAAGGAACATCAACAAAAAGTGCTGACTCAACAACGACAGCTACATCTTCATCATTAAAAATAGCATCGACAACAGATATTGACGGATTCTTCTAGAAAGGAGGTCTCTTATGGATGATGGACTTTTAGTAGATGTAAACCTACTAAACTATTATCACAACAAAATTTCAACTGAATTCTTTACGGAAGGGCTTGAAGCGAACGAAGGAGACCTTAAGACCCTTTCTACAACAGAATTAACAGCAGCTTATGGAGCAGTAGAACGATTAAGCATCAACACATTGGCCGTAACAGGAACCGCCACGCTTAATAAGTTGACTGTAAATGGAGCTCTATCCGTTCCGAGTCTTACAGCAAATGCATTAAATGTCTCGGAGCTTACGGCTTCAAATCGTGTCAATTCCCCAGGGGGTTATTTTGGAACTGTAAATTCAGATGCTATTCAATCTGCTAGTATTAGTGGAGATACTGGATCGTTTACAAAGCTAACAGCACAATCTCTTAACGCAACAAGACTTAGTGCAGACAATCTAAGCTTAACAGGGTCTATTAGTGTTCCTACAATTGAAGCGACAAACGTCAGAGCGGACTACATTCGCTCTAAAGGACAGATTGTTGGTACGACAGGAGTGTTTGATACTGTTAATGCTAATTATATTTCAGCCACGTCTGACGTTACTGCGAATCATGGTGAGTTCGATAGTCTTAAAGTTGGTGTCTTGGACGTAGATAACTTCACCACAGATTATATTCGTGCAGACGGTGCGAACATTACAGATGCTGTCATCGAAAACCTGTTTGCAGATACCGGTGTGTTTGAAGAAGCAATTATTAGAGACGGTACAATTACTGGATATTTGAATGCGACACACATTCGAGCAGATAGCATTGTTGCGAACAAGATTAAGCTTCTTGGAAACGATGGATTATATTACGCTCTCAATACAAACGGTGTTACTGGCGAAGGTCAAGATCTGACAAACGCATTGGACGGTAGCCACATCTTAGCTGATTCAATCACAGCTTCAAAGATTGCAGTGTCTGATCTGTTTGCATTTAACGCTAAGATTGGTGGCTGGAGTATCGACAGAGATGCAATTCGGTCACAATTGAAGCACGCATATGACGATAATTCCCCAGGGGTATATTTGGGAAGTGGAACCACAGATGTAGCCGTAAACGTTGATAATGAGAATGGCGTAGGTCTTACAGATGAGAACGGTGAGCAATTATATTTCAATAGCTACACGGCAGACGATGTAAAAATTGGATGGAGATGTCAACCAGATGCCAATCAGTTCGTAAGCTATCTATTATATTCTAAAGAGGGCATCGAAATCATGACGCCAAACTTCAAAGTCAACAGAACAACCGGTGCTGTAACTGTAAATGGCACATTCACAATTGGACCATCATCAACGTTGTCTGATGGAACTACGAATGTTAATACGGCTATTAGTGGTGCTGTATCAGATGCTGCAAACGCCGTAAGTGCAGTTAGTGATATTCAGGATGCTATTGAGAATGGGGACTTTGATGGAGAAGATGCAACAGTTCTTAGAATTGACTCCACAAGAGGCAACATGTTTAAAAATAATGAAGTCTCTACAGTTTTAAACGTAACAGTATTTAGTGGACCTGACGTAATCACAACATATTCGGATTTGACAGCAAAATATGGTGCGTCTGCATACTTACAATGGTATTGGCAGCGAATCGGAGAAACAACATTCCATGAAATACTGTCAACCGATTCAAAAATATCTAATTATGGATTTAGCTTGACACTAACGCCCAGTGACGTAGATACAAAAGTAACATTTATGTGCAAGCTAATTGTTTAAGGAGGAACAAAAATGGCAATTAAATCTGCCGATCAAATTACAATTGTAGACTTAACTGATGCTTATTCGGTAACGCTGACAAACGATTCATACGTATTCGCAGGAAATGCGAGCGGTGCCGTTGCATCTCAGCAAAGCACAACAACAGTTATCCAGGCTCTTAGAGGAGCTAGTGTTGTCGATGTTTCAGTAGACACAACAGCAATCACGAAGCCTAGCGGGGTTACTGTTTCGTGGACCGCAAACACAAAAACTCTAACAATCACAGCTTCTACTTCTGTAACAGCCGGTGGAACAGTGACGATTCCAGTAAGTGTTGACAATGGATCAGTGACAATCAACAAGGTGTTTTCGTTCTCGATCGCTAAAACAGGTGCATCCGGAAGTGACGGCACAAACGCTTATACATATATCAGATATTCCGCAAATTCTAACGGTTCTAATATGACAGCTACTCCATCTGCATCGACAGCATATATCGGTATATATACAGGCACATCATCTACAGTACCTGCTTATACGGCGTTTACGTGGTCTAAATATCACGGTGAAGACGGTGCTGACGGAGCAGATGCCATCACAATGGCAATCACATCAAGTGCTGGTACAATCTTCAAAAATTCTCAAATTGTTACAACATTAACTGCTCATGTATATAAAGCAGGGGTAGAGGTGACAGGAAGTGCATTAACGGCTCTTGGAACAATTAAGTGGTATAAAGATGGATCTAGTACAGCAGAATCAACCGGTGCCACAAAAAGCATTTCTGCCGGTGATGTAACAAACAAAGTGACCTACGAAGCAAGGTTGGAAGCATAAGGATGTGATAGCATGAGTGTTATTGCATCAAGTAGCGTTACTTTATCACAGACTGTTGATATCTCAGCTTATTATCGTTATTACAAACTACAGTCATCGACATCGAACCCTCCCGACAAGCCGGAAAGTATTACTACGTTGCCTCCTTCCGGATGGAGCGATTCAGAACCGTCTTATACTGAAGGAAGTACAAATAGTTTATATTTTGTAGATTTAATCGTGTATAGCGATGGAGACTTTGAGTATTCAGAGGTATCACTATCATCCGCATATGAGGCAGCAAAGCAAGCGTATAACAAGGCCATTGCGGCTCAAACCACTGCAAACACGGCTAATACCAAGATTGATAATTTGGAGATTGGTGGTAGAAACATCCTCCGAGCAACCGAGACGATGCCTATTTGCGATAACCTTGGTTGGAAAGTCCCAGCTTGGTATAAATCGGGCACAGGAACTCTTAGCTACGAAGATATTGATGATTCGCCTATTCCAGGAATCACGAAAGCATTAAAATTTACTACTACGGTTGCAAACACCAACATTGGGGCTGCTCAAGGTCAGGTACCTCTTAAAGCTGGCACAGTTACTCATTCCGTGTGGGCAAAAATTGTTCCTTATGATGAGGAAGAGAATATTTCTTGCACATTAAGATTGCAGCCTATTTGGGTTAATTCATCCGTTGCTTGGGCAGAATCAGGGTATAAGGATTTCACTATAACAGATGCTGAATGGCATAGATATACATTTACGAAAGATATTCTATATGAACATCCTTCAGGTAGATCGAATGATACGACCACAAACAATTATGCTTGCGGTGGATATGTATATATTAGGTCGGCCACTGTTGGTGATGCAGCAATTATTGTCGGCAATCAAATGGAGTATGGAGATATTGCTACTTCTTGGACACTAGCTCCAGAAGATGTTGTCTTAGGCGGTGGTATAAATCTTTTAACTGGTACGGAATCGATGTCTGGGTTTATGAGAGGCTCTTTAACTTCACTATCTGATGGTGTTGCAACACTTACAGGTTCATCATCTAATTGGAATAGCCGACTTGATACAGAGAAATTTGACATCGGTTTATATGATGGCGAAACAACGTATACATGGAGTTTTGAGTATTGTTCGACCTCAGATATGGCTATGGTTTCACAATGTTCAGCTTGTTCGGAAGAGGTATCTGCTTCAACTTTGACAAGGACAAAATATAAACCATGGTTTACTACAGCATATAATATATTACCTAGCACAAATGGAGAATGGGTAAAATGGGTTTATAATAGTAGAACGATTGATTTGACAGACCTATCATCTGGTTCAGGGAATGCTACCTCTGGATTTTTACAATTATATGCTAGAACAGATAATGCAACTATTCAGATTCGTCATATGAAACTTGAAAAAGGCACTAAAGCAACTGATTGGACTCTTGCTCCGGAAGATGTTTCTGAAAACGTAGAGGAGGCTAAGAAAGTGGCTAATAATTATATTTCAACCGACGGCACTGGTTTGATGGTGGCTGATTTGACAAACGGAATCCAATCTCCATCACAAGCAACAGGGAAGAACGTGTTGATTGGTTCAAGCTCAGTTGACATTCGTTCTGGACAGAACGTGTTGGCTAGTTATGGGACTGAGACCACTATCGGCAATAGAAAAGCCTTAGGAAACAATTATATTTTACTTGACAGCAATTCTCTTGAATTGAATAGAGTAACCGATGTGTCAAATCCAAACAGCATCGTTAGTGAGAATATTTTTGCTATTGGAGAAAATGATGCTGAGCATCCGTTTTATTCGGATTATTACGATGAAAACAGAGTCGTGGTTCCACAGAACACAAATGGCATGGTGTTAAATTATATTTCTGAATTGGCGCCGTTTACGCAAGTATTGATAACCGTTCGTTATAGTGCTAGTAATTTGTTCTCAAACGAACTATTTACTTTTGGAACATCAAAAGATGTAACAAGTTCGCTTGATTCAACTGCACGAATCGTATATGACGGTGATACGCAATTTACTTTCTACGGAGGCGTTAGTAGAATATATCACATCACAGCATGCATTACAAGAAAGTTTATAAATACGCCAGCCTATACTCTTGGTCAACACATAACACACACATACCCGAATCAGTTAATCGTAGGGGCATACAATGATATATCGGATGGTAAAAGTAGGGAGGCTTTACTTATATTAGCAGACGGTACATCTGTTGTTGCCAAGAATGTTCTTGCAGTGTATACGGGTGGATATGCAATGCTTGGAAATGATTATATTAAAACCTTTGAAAGCGATTCTCTAGGATTTGAAATTGATCATGTTCGAAATGTTGTACAAAATAGGAGAACCTTCGCACAATATGGAAATGATATTTCAGGTACTAATGGGGTAATATGCAGTGGTTTGATAACACAAAATAAAAAAGAAGTAAGATTTTCTTATATTCTTCCTCGTAATTTCAATATTGGAAACGCATCGTCGGATACTATTTATAACAACTATGTTGAGACAGATTCTGTCACTATCGATTCGCTATGGGTAATCATGCGTCATTGCGGTGGTGGTTATGTTGGGTTTTCGACGAGTGTTAGTAGCGCTAGTATTGACATGCTTGGATATATAAAGTCTGCTAGAATTGAGGGAACTAACATTTTAACCATCGCGCTAGAGTATACAGATGGCTGGAAAACAAACTCTGGGACGTTAAACAATAACTCGCCTATTGCTGTGAATGTAAGACACCTGATAATTTCTTGGAATGTTGGAGATCCACTTGCATAACAGGAGGTAATTATATTTATGGAAGAAACACCATCTAGTGTTCTCAGAGAACAATTCCTTTCAAAAGTTATCGACGCAATTAATACAAGTGGACTGCCTATGTGGGTGGTCCATTTGTTATTAAAGGACGTTCAACAAGTTGTAGAGGAAAAGGCTGCTGTAGAATACAAGCTAGAGTCCGAAAGATATTCTGCCATGAAAGAAGGTGAATAGACATGGGACAAAACATTTGGTCTGTTGGCACAATCACAACGCTGACAGATGACGATTTCTTTTACGTAGGTCAATTTGACGTGACGAAACCATCATTGAAAAAGATTAGAAGGGACTATGCATTTAGTGATATTTACTCAAGAATTGCTACTGTCTCTACATCTATTCCAACTAAAACGTCAGACCTGACAAATGATAGTGGTTTCATTACTCAGCATCAGAGTTTGGCTGCTTATGCCAGATTGACTGACCTATCAGACTATGCGTTAATTGCAAACCTACCAACAAAGGTCTCAGACCTGACAAATGATAGTGGATTCTTGACCTCGCATCAGAGCCTTTCTGGGTATGTGAGGACAACTGACTTGGCATCGTATGCTCTGTCATCTTCTATTCCAACTAAAACGTCAGATCTGACAAACGATAGTGGATTCTTAACAGCACATCAAGACTTGACTAATTATATTTCTAGGTCAGATCTCGACAACTATAGTTTTCCAACAGATGCTTCGTTAAGCATGTCTGGTGTTGCTGCTGATGCCGCTGCAGTTGGTGAGGCTTTAGATAGCATCACTATCTCTTTAGATACAGGAGGCGTCGGACAACCTATACCAATCACATTGGCTGAGGAGATGGAAGACGATAGTTTAATGTACTTATATTTGGGAGATGAAACCGGTTATCAAAACGGCTACATCTATTGCCATCTTAATGGCGAATGGGTTGCATCAATCAATTCGTATGGAACAATTGAATTGAGCGATGAAGTTTTAGATGCTATTGCTGAACGAGTAGCAGCTATCGAATCCGAATAGAAAGGAAGTTATATTTTATGGAATTGTTGCAGGGGTTCAAATTCACAAATGAATGGTGGGTATTAATCTTGCCGTTATCGTTGATGCTGATTGACTTCTTAACAGGGTCAATTAACGCATGGTCTAATAATGATTTTAAGAGTAAGAAAATGCGTTCAGGTCTCAACAAGAAAGTTGGTGAGATTGCAATCATCGTCATTGGTGAATTGTTCACGTATAGTCTGTTCTTGCCTGATTATATTATGACAGGTATCAGTGGTTATATCATCCTCATGGAGCTGACTAGTGTTCTTGAGAATCTGAATAAGATGGGTGTTCCTATTCCGAAGTTCATCGCTCAATCACTCTCGAATGCCACTAACTCTTTAGAAGAAGATGACCTTGATACCTTATTGAAGAAGATGGATCTCTTAGAAAAAGAGATTGAAAAGAGGCGTTAAATAGAAGGAGGTTATCTCTGTGATTAAAATCACAAACAATAAAATTGAGATGACTCGTGGTGACTCATTAGTTGCCAATGTAGAGATAACAAAAGACGGAAATGCATATACTCCTGTAGAAGGAGATTATATTCGCTTTGCAATGTCCAAGGAATACAAGGGCGATAAGAAATATGTATTGGTTTTGTCAAGGGAGATTCCGTATGACACGCTCATTCTCGAATTATATCCTGAAGATACTGGTGAGCTTGCCTATGGGGAATACAACTACGATATTGAAATCACCTACAGTGATGGACGTGTTGATACATTTATCTCTTCCACTATTACACTAACGAAGGAAGTTGAGTAGAGATGAGTAGAATTGTTATCAATGGCACTCTGTCTGGGGATTTAAGTCAAACAAACACGTTGAATGGAGAAGTTAATTCCACAACAACATTACAAGGTGATTTATCAGTTCCTAGATCAGTTCCTGGTGCCAACGATTATGAGCGAATGATTAATAAACCTAGTATCGAAAGTGTTGAGTTGATTGGTAATAAGACATTTGAAGATTTAGGTTTAGAAAGTATTGACAATGCAAAACTTATGGAGCTACTCACATTATAAGGAGGAATTATATTTATGGCCAATATTAGAGAATTCTTAGACTACAATGGCGTGGCGTATTTGTGGGAGAAGGTAAAAAGTGCTCTCTCTGGTAAAGTAGACAAAGAAAACGGCAAAGGGTTGTCGTCCAACGATTACACGTCTGCGGAGAAGACAAAGCTTGCTGGCATTGAAACTGGAGCAGAAGCAAATGTTTTAGAAGGCATCCAAAAGAATGGTACAACAGTAACCATTACTAACAAGATTGCTAATATTTCTGTTCCTACAGCTACTTCAGATTTGACTAACGACTCAAACTTTGCTGTTGACTCTAATTATATTCACACCGATAACAACTATACAACCACTGAGAAGACAAAGCTCGCAGGTATCGATGCTAGTGCTGATGTGAATGTCATCGAAACAGTTAAGGTAAATGGTGCTGCATTAACAGTAGATGCTAACAAGGCGGTTAATGTCACTGTTCCAACTGCTACGTCATCTTTGACAAACGATTCTGGCTTCATCACAGTTAGTGATATTCCAGAAGGTGCAGCAGCTTCCACGACTACACCAGTTATGGATGGTACTGCATCTACAGGTACAGAATTGGCGTTTGCTAGAGGTGACCATGTTCACCCAACTGATACGTCAAGAGCAAGTGCTAGTGATCTTACTACCTTAAGCGGAAGAGTAGATGATCTTGAAACTGCTGTTGGCACAGGAGGTTCTGTAGATACCAAGATTGCAAATGCAGTCGCAGATTTAGATTCAAGTATCACAGCCACAACAAATAAGGCGATCTCGGCAATCACTATTACAGATGGCAAAATTACTGCGTCTAGTAAAATTGATATTCCAACCAACAACAATCAGTTGACAAATGGTGCTGGTTATCAGACCGCTTCTGACGTGTCTACGGCTATTAGTGGTAAAGCAGACTCAGCAACCACTTTAGCAGGATACGGAATTACAAATGCATACACAAAGACTGAAACGCAGAATTATATTTCTGGTTTAGGATACCAGACTGCTTCTGACGTATCCACTGCAATCTCATCTGCTATCACAACAGTAATGGATTACAAGGGTACCAAAGCAACCGTAGATGCATTGCCTGCAAGTGGAAATAAAAATGGTGATGTATGGCATGTAACTGCTACTAATGGTGAATATGCTTGGGACGGCAGTGCATGGCAAGAGTTGGGATCAACAATTGACTTAAGCGGCTATCAGTTGTCCTCAGAATTAGTAGCTATTACCAACGCAGAGATTGATACTATCTGTGCATCATAGTATGAAGGGAGGCAATTAGATGTCTTCTAAATTATATTTTGACAAGAATGGTTTGACTTACTTTTGGGGGAAGATTAAGAACAAAATTGCCAGTCAAGGGCTTAAAGATTTAAGCGATATATTCATCATCGAATGTACAACTGAAAATAACGAAGCTGTTGTAGATAAAACGTGGACCGAAATCACAACTGCTATTAACGCCGGTAAAGACGTTTATATCAAAATCTTTGATTGCTATCTATATCCATTGACAGGATTCGAAGCATCTGGGTCAACTCAAGGATATGCGAGTTTTTATGCTCCATTTACATGGGGTGACGGTTCGTTGGAAAATTATACTGTAACGGTATGGGATACTACATTCTCTGGGAACACACGTAGTCCATGGGAAGATAATACTGGCACAAGTCCTGTGTTATATTTTGATGTCTCTTATTGGAATGATACGTACACTATAGGTTCAGGCGTAACAGCTACGGATCTCTATACTTTGATTAATAGTGGGGCTATCGTGGTTCTAAAATATAGTGGATTGTACTATCATCTTAATCAATATTATGATTTGGATGAGATTACATTATATTTTGTATGCGACAGTGGGTATACATTTACAGAATTCACTGTAACAGACAGACTGGGAACAACAACGATAACGTATACTTATGAATCCAAACCATCATTTAACGTCTCTTCACCTTCTGATGGACAAGTGTTGACTTATAACAACACTAATGCCGCATGGGTTAATGCGGATTTGCCAAGTGATGTTATGGTGGTAAAGATTACAGGTAGTGATGGCAACGGTTACACTGCAGACAAAACGTTTGCTGAAATACGTGCAGCTAGACTTGCTGGAGCATGCGTTATTTTAAGATATTCTATTTATTCATGGTATCTCCATGCTGGAGCATCGACTAGTTCTTCAGGTAGCGACCTATATTTCGGAACATTAATGGGTGGTGCGGATTATTATTGGAAAATTAGTTCTGCGAACGTAGTGACTAAGTTGACTAATGATTTTGTAAATACTATTAATGGGCAAACAGGTAATGTCACTTTGTCAATTCCTACTAAAACATCCGATCTGACCAACGACAGTGGGTTTGTTACGACAGACACCAACACTACATACACCATCTCAATCAGTGGTAATGTCATTACCTTAACACCATCCACAGGAACAGCTCAAACGATTACGCTTCCTGTGTATAATGGGGGTGTGACTTAATGGCTACAACTGTAACGTATAAAGGGCAAACTCTTACGACAGTCAATAACCAGACAAGAACTCTTGAAACGTCTGGCACATGGCTTGAGGATGATATTACTCTAGTTGATGTGACTAGTGGTGGTTCTGCAGGAGCAGGAGAGTATACACTTGAGAATATCTCTCCTTCACAGTCAATCACAACAAGTGGAACTGTATCGAGTTACGCTACTGGTGGTATGATTTCAAGTTACACAGAACGTATTCAAGAAGGCGAATGGTATCTTGTAACGTATGATGGTGATGAGTATGTCTTACAGTGTTATCTTGCTAACACAGGAGAAATCGTACTTGGTGATGTTAGAGTGGCAACGACAAACACCACTTTAACATATTTAAGCACTCCATTTATTGTTGAATACAATTCAACTGTTCCTGTATATTTTCTAGCAGCAAGAAATACAAACACGCACACACTTAAAATTGACAAGTTTGTATGGATTGAAGGTGGGGCAACTGTCGGTACGAAGACTATCACTACTAATGGAACATATGATCCTGCTGATGATAACTTGGACTTATATTCTGGGGTAACTGTAAATGTCCCTTCTGGTAGTCCCACTCTTACAACTAAGACAATTACTACAAATGGTACGTATAACGCATCCAGTGACAATGCTGATGGATATTCTTCGGTAACCGTTAATGTTCCAACGTATAAAACAGGGACAGTTTCGTTCTCAACAACATACAACTCAACAGGCAATCGAGAGATTGTCAGTTTATCAACAATTGGATTTACACCAAAGCAGTTTTACTTAATAATTCGAAACAAAAGCGTTGTTAGTGGAAAGCGGTATGCAGTTTTAAGAGCATCTTTTGAAACGTCATACGATAATACGTATCTTCGAACAACGACAAGGTATTCAGATACAAGCAATTCATTGGGTTCATCGCAGAACGCCACATCTTGGACTACTCAAACAAACTATTATCTTTACATGGATGGAAGCAAGGTTTATCTGCGAACTACAAACTCGTTTATTATCTTTACTGATACTTCATACGATTGGATCGCTATTGCATAAAAGGAATTATATTTATGGACGAGAGAGAGGATAGGGAGCTCTTGTTAGAAAGGTGGATAACATTGGAAAATTCTAAAAATGTGGGACATTGTATTCTTGTCCCAGATGAAGATGTCTATGAACCAGATGAAGACGAATTAGACATCGAGCAGGGTGATATGGACTACCCTGAGGAGGACCAGTAAATGGCAAATCCTAAGAGTGTCCCGTACGTAAAGCAAAATTCCCCAGGTGGGTTATATTGGAAAGGCAATTGGTCGTATAGAGGTATTCCTAACACGCAGATTGGCAAAAAAGGGAATAAGATCTATAGGATTCAAAGCTCTGGCTGCGGCTTGTGTTCGACAGCGATGGCATTATATTTCTGCACTGGTAAGTTTACACATCCTTCAGAATTCAGAGGTAAATACAACCCAGGCGCCGGTTCTTCCAGAGACATTGGAATGTATTATGCCAAGAAATATGGTGTAAAAGCAGAAGCAACTAACGACTGGGACAAGGTCGACGCTGCTTTAAAAAATGGCGCAGTAGTCATGGTTATCATGGGCAAGAGTGCTTTTACTAATGGCGGTCATTACATTATTATTACTGGCAAGGTTGGTAATCGCTACACGGTAAACGATCCAGCGTCTAAAAATCGTAGTTATATTTTCACTAAGAAAACTTGGAGTAAGAATTCGATTCACAAGTATAGCAAGAAGTATGCTCCAAAGGATAAGGACGGCAATATTATATTTGCAGCCTATACTATCTTCTGGCCTGTGTTAAAGCTCCCTACTGCTACAGTTAAGAAGGGTAGCGATGGAGAAAACGTTAGAAGAGTTCAGCAGATTCTGACTAGATTAGGATTATATTCTGGTGAGATTGATAGCAATGCTGGCGTTAAAACAGAAGCCGCTATTAAAGCTTTCCAGAAGAAGTACAAACTTGGTGTTGATGGGTCATTCGGACCTGTGTGTAGAATGAAAGCAAAAGAATTAATCAAGTAAAGGAGATTATATTTATGGCAAACGGAACTATTGCAACTGAATTAAAAGCTTTAGCAGAAGCTATGGGCGTACATGGTGTTGACGGTGACACTATTGGTGCTGTATTAAAAGATTTCGCTGGTAAGTTTACATCTGAAGGTATCGATACAGACACTAATACAACATATACGATTTCAATCGACGGTAATGTAATTACTTTGGCCCCATCATCTGGTGATTCTCAGACCATCACATTACCTACAGCACCTGCTCCAGATTTGAGTTATATTGCACCTGAGTATAGTAACGAAAGTACATATGCTTTAGGTGCTTATGTTATTTATGAGGGTGTTTTATACAAAGCAAAAGCAGCTATTGAGACAGCAGAAGAGTTCGATGCTACGCATTGGGATCAGACAACTGTAATGGCAGAATTAGCTGCAGGTTAAACCGCATATTATCCGCATCATGATAGGGGTTCGACGCCTTACCCTATTGTGATGCATTTGTAATATTCACGCTATGCAACCGTCTTGGGCATTCATTATATTTGTACCTCCTTTCCAAAATGATTTCTATTAAGGCGTCTTTTTGTTAAAATTTAATGCATTTTTTACATTCTATATAATGTAAAGGAGGAGCAAAATATATGAAAAAAAGACGTATTAAATTAGAACGAGTATGGGAATTGGTTTTATTCACTTACGGTGTAGTATTGATACTGGGCCTTCTGGCAATGGCAACTGGAAAAGTTCAGTATATTATTGCAGAAGGGATAGTATTTGTGCTTAGTATTCCGTTAAGTGAATACTTTGCATATCGTTATGATCATCGTCGAAAATGAGCTTTTATTTAAAGCTCTTTTCTTTTTTTTTGTGTTCATATTTTACATTTTCTTTAATGTAAAGGAGGAGCAAAATATGAAAATTGCAGTTATTGGATCAGGCCTTTTTATTATCTATGTGTTTGGAGCATATGCTTTGGGTTCATATACTAGGAAAAAAGCATATCAGGAAGGACGAATTGATGGATTTAGGGAAGGTTCTAATTGGATGTTAAAAGATGCTTTGAGACGTAAAACAGTAAGTTAAAGCTGTAAAAATACAGCTTTTTCTTTTTTTTGTGCACTTTTTACACACACCTTAATGAGAAAGAAAAGAAATACATAGGACTAGAGTAATAGTTAGATGGGATAGAGCCTGAAATGGTGAGACTATTGGAAAAACTATATAATCCGTAGGGTTGCAAGGATTATGTTCTTAGCGGAACTACTACGACGTATGGGAGGTGTAAGAAGCAACGATGAATTATATCGATTTCTTTTTGATCGTGTTTTTATTTTTTTTTCACTATTTTTTCACTATTTTTTCACTATATAGATGTTATTGTCATCTATATATAGTTCTTGATTAATCTCGTTTGCTACGCCAAAAGTGGAATCAAGAACGTTCAACTCCTCATGGGATGCGAACGTTCCGTTTTTCTTATAGTTGAAAACGACAACCACACGGCCTGATTTATACACGTATATAGCACTTACAAACGTCCGTATGAGACGTTTTTTATATTCTTGAGATGCATCCTTGCTAGATGCAAATGTTCTTATAGAGGCTTCTAAAGCGTCTCTATCGAATGGTTTACTAATTATATTTTCCTTAGCTATTCTCTCATCTATTTGTTTCAGCTCCTGTTGTAATGTAGAAAGCCTTGAGTAAACTGTCTCATTAAATCCTCCTAGCTCAAGTACATTTAGTAGGTTAGAAATTTTTGCTTCTATATTTTTTTTATCTAGCTTAAGTTGATCCAGTTTTGATGTGTCTGTATTTCTATTTTGGTATTCTATGATTGCATCGATTAAATAGGATAGATTGTTTTCATCAAAGAGATATTTATGTAACAAGTCAATAACGAAATTCTCCAGTTTCTCCTGGGGGATTCTTTTGAAATCGCATTTGGACTTTTTGTATACACTGTTACATGTATAGTAATTATATTTTTTGCCCGTGTGTGAGGTTCCTGCGGTACCATTCATTGACTCACCACATTCTCCACAATATAGCAATCCACTCAATAAACACATTCTATTTCTACTCCTTTTTGATATTCTAGACTCTCTAACAATCTGAACACGCTCAAACGTCTTATCGTCAATTATCGCTGGCATCCCATGTGGTACAACGATGTCTCCATACTTATATTCTCCAATGTATTTACGATTCTTAGTCATTCTATTAACAGCATTCTTATCAAAAGGTCTACCATAGGTGTTTTTATAGCCGTTTATATTTAGCCATTCTACGATTTCTCTGTCTGTAAGGTTGTCCAACACCATTTGGAACATCTTACGAACAGCAACAGCATTATATTCGTCAATCTCATACGTATCGTCCTTCGATTTCTTGTAGCCAAATAGTGTTACGCCATTAGTACGGCACTTTTCTGCATTGCCCATCATCCCACGTTTTACATTTTGTGATAGGTTTGCAGAATACCATTCATCAATAGACTCCATAACACCTTCAAGAATAATACCTTCTGGTCCAATAGGTATTGTCATCTCTGCATAAACAACTTTTACGCCATTTTTACGTAATATTTGTTTATATTTTGTTGCATCTGCTCTTGATCTTGCAAATCTATCTGTTTTGTAACAGATTATTCGTTCCCAAGTCGACTCTGATGAGTCTTTAATCATCTGCTGGAAATTTGGTCTTTTGTCAGATGTACCAGTGAGAGCTTTATCTGAGTATATTTTTACAATGTCTAATTTGTTTCGTTTGGCGTATTGCTTACAGGATTTAACCTGATCTTCTATTGATTCTTCACGCTGAGAATCAGATGAGTAACGTGCATAGATTACAGCTTCCATTATATTTCACCTCGTTTCAACAGTATAACATATAAGGTTACTTTTTACATGTTTTTTAATGTAAAGGAGGTGCTTTATATGGAAAAGCGCAAACCACATGTAGATAATGTGGCTAGAGATCGACTGATCTACAATATACACGAGGTATTAATTGATATGATGTACGATTATATTGATTCGTTTCACGATGTTGTGGAAGGAATATGGCCTACAGATGTTACCTTTAGGGGTAGCTATTTTCAAATGGTCATTATATTCCGTCTAGATGTCGAGGAGAATGGACCATTCGACGTATGTCATACAATAGCATTACCTCGTGTATATGGACTAGAAGATTTCTAGTCCATTTTCTTTTTTTTTGTGGTTATATTTTACATGTGTTTTAATGTAAAGGAGGTACTTTTATGAAGTGCGTAAAGTGCGATTATATCGATTTGGTTTGGGATGACGAGAAATGTCAATGGGTTCCCAAGAAGATGACCTTTGGCGAAAAGGTGAAGTATTACGGTACAAAGGCTTTGAACTTTGTAGGTGAAAATGCAGTGCCTATTATTGAGACTAGTATGGTTGGTTTCGTAGTATGGTATTATATTGATGTAATAGTTCAAGGCCGTAAAACTGCTAGACTTCGTCAAGAGCTGTATAAGGCTGAGGTGGAATCCAAACGGGCATACGCTCGTAAGATGAACGGATCGGATTAAGATTGTACGGTTTTTGACCGTACCTTCTTTTTTGGTTATATTTTACATGCTTTTTAATGTAAAGAAAAGGAGGATTATATTATGAAAACTAATTTTAATTTGAATGTGGACGCATTGCTTACGGTAATAGGCGTTATTAGTATGACATATCTTTGGTTTGTGAATCTCGAATTGGTTAGAGATATTTTAACCATGGGTGAATTCACACCGTACATTGTCATGACTTTTATTAGAGCGTTTACTGTGGTAACGGTAACACCAATTGCGTTAGTGATCATTTATAAAAGGTATTGTTAATTATTAAAAGGGAGCAAACGTTCCCTTTTAATTTTTTGTACACTTTTTACATTGCATGTAATGTAAAGGAGGAGATAAAAATGTTAGCTATTTTAGCATTAGGCACGGGCGCTACTGCGCTTGCAGCGTCATTCGCTTATATCTATACCGGAATTCAGATCTTCGGTTGGATTACATTAGCGACAACGTTAGCAGCAATGGTTTTTGCCCGTTGTGCATAGGAGAACATAAGTTCTCCTTTCTTTTTTTTGCGGTTATATTTTACATTGCATATAATGTAAAGGAGGAGCAAAATGAAAAAGGAGTCGAATTCAAGTCGTAATATTTTAATTGTCATTGCGACCGCCGTTATTGTTTATATTCTCGTTTGTTTACGGGATCTAAAACAGATGGTGATTGGAAGCAACGATGATTAACGATAAGAAGCCAAAAAGGCTTCTTTTTGCTTTTTCCGTGCACAAAAAACATGCTCTTTAATGTAAAGGAGGAGCAAATATGAATACTGCAAAAGAGATGAGCAACATCTTTTTAAGAGGACTAAAGAAGACCGTTGTTCAGATGTTAAATGCTTTAGAACGAGGCGTTACATCTGGAGTAAAGTCTTTCTGGGCACTCTTTAAAATCCTGGTTGCTCTTGTAGCGATTATAGTATTGTTGTTATTTGCCCTGTTTATTAGGGCGTTGTAAAAGGAGCTAAAAATAGCTCCTTTTAGCTTTTTCTCATTAATTATATTTAAAAAAAGGAGGAACAAAAGAAAATGAGAGGATTTGTGTTAGGTTTATTAGTTGGTTATTCTATTGTTGTTACTGGGGTTGCATGTGCTGGTGTCAATAGACGTGACGAAGAAAAAGAAGAGCTTGAAAATTTAAAAGCCAGTATGGAAAACAAGGAGGTAGAGTAAATATGGTAAATTTCTTAATTGGTTTTTTTGTGGTATACGATTCGGCTATTACTATTAGTCTTCTTGGTTTAATTGATGAAACAATTATGTATAACAAGGAGAAAACGGAACTCTTATCTAAAAACGAAGATAACGATTAGTTTTTACAACTTATATAATGTAAAGGAGGTATTATATTTATGGACAGAAAAAAGAGATTACTGTTAAAGTACATCGGAGATAGCGTGTATTGTATTGTTGCGTGCGGTGTTGGAATGCTCGGATTGTTTAACGCATATGATACATATAAAACTATGAATCGTACGGCTGAAGAATACAAAATGCTGTCAGAGCAAAAGACAAAGAAGCTATCAAAATGATTGAAGGATTATATTCTGGGCACAGAATTAATGGCTTCTATACAAAGAAAGGATATATGGGATGGATTGATAATTCATCCCATTATCTTCTTTTTTCTTCTGAGGAGGATTATATTTTCTATGTTAAATCCAATTAAACCCCTTGAATGGGAAGATGGACGACCACCAAGATGGATTCCTGTAGAGGTTGGATTACCAGAATTAGGAGCTATTGTTTTAGTGACCACAGTAGGCGGTTATATTACTATCGGATATGTTGAGGATAATGGATATTGGTCCACGACAAAAAATCCAGACAAATACGAATTAACAGAACATGATTTTGTAATACGAACTATAGAACAAGATACATTCGGAGAAGATGAAGATGATATTCCGTATGCATGGGCATATATGCCTATTCCATACATTTAATAAAGAGGAGAAGATAAAATGGCTACATATCAGCAGTTAAAAGAACATTATATTTGTACACAGTCTGGAGGAAACAATAGATCAAAACGACCATTAAATGCAATGGTTGGTGTATTTTGTGGTAAAAAAGCTCTTAGTGGAGAAAGGCTAGATGGTAAGGTTAGAATTCGAATTACATTTTACAATAAAGTAGATCGTGACCTTTTATTTAAGCACCATTTTTTAAGCGATCCAAATTATATTCCAAAACTTGCTTTTAGCATCTATAGAAACAGATTGTATTTGATTCCAGATTCTTCAAAAGGATACTCGGTTAAACCTGTGAATTCAAAAGAAAAAGATTCGTCAATTGTTAGATTTTGTATGAAAAATGATCCATTATTGCCTTGGGTATCCAAGAATGAAGGATATTATGCACTGTCTTTTGATAGCGAATGCGGTTTCTATTATATTTCAACGTCAGAGAAGCTGTAATGTTTGAAGAAACTAGAAAGGATAACCCTGAGGCGATTGATATTTTCCTCAGGGTTTTATTATTAGAATTGGAAAGGAGTAAAGAAGATGAGTAAAAAATATATTTTAACAAAAGATTTAGCAGAACGCTCTAGAGTAAAACGCCGTCCAAAGATGATTATAGATTTAAATTTAAAAGAAATCGCTGAAATCACATTACAAAAAACGCTAAATGATTATTTAGACTCTATGGGCAGAGATTATCTGTTAAAAAATGATGAATTGGAAGTGGCTTTTGATGCCTTTAAAGAGGCATGTCGTGAATTGGGGAAAGATAAGGATTTGGAAGATAGGCAGCGGTTGTTGCCATTTGAGATTGTTAAAGCATTTGAAGATTTTCTTAGCGAAAAAGGAATTTCCATTGCAAATGAAGAAAGAGACGAAGCAATTAAAGATGGCGAAGATCCTGAGCAATTGGCAATAATTTATGGGTCCGATTTTGGTCTTTTAGAAGATAAAATTAAAGAATTACTAGATTGGGGGAATAAAAGATGAAGGTGTTTTTAAGTGTCCCATTTAGGGATAGAACAGATGATGAAATTTTAGCATCATTTGAGAAGTTGAAAGAATATTTTTACAAAAATAGAGATACTCTGGAGATTCCAGAGTCTGAACCTATTGAATTTATCAATAATTTTCAAAAATATGAAAAATCCAATCATTACAAGCATCCTAAGTTATACTGCTTGTCAAAAGCGTTGGAGAAACTTGCAGACTGTGACATGTTAGTAGGCTATACTCCAGATTTCGATGAATATGGATTGCCTACTAATCCAGGTTGTTTAATTGAGTCGTTGGCTGCGAGTTTTTATAATCATGGGGTAATGGTATTTGATCCGGAGGAGGAAGAGGCAGATGAGTAACATCATTTATTCGGATAGAACATTAGGAGATTCTTATAGCGAGTATATTTTAAATGATAATACTACTCAAAACACTGTCACCAGTGTGCCAAGCGAGAATTTCACATTCAAATTTAACACTACGTTGACTAAAAAGCAAATGGATGATTTTCAGGAGCATTTACTTACAGGTATGCTTCAGACCGCTAATGCTTTTGCTTATAGTAAATCATACGTTAGACTAATGAGCTATTATCTTAATCCGACTAAAATTATATTCTCTGGACCAGCGTGTATCTGCTGGTTTAGAGATGGGACCAAAATTGTCGTCAAGAAATCTAAGGATGACCAATATAGTGAGTACACTGCAGTAGCCTACTGTATTATGAAATATGTATTTGGCACCAACTCTCATTTCAAACATATTGTTGAGGAGGCTATCCAACCATGATTGATGTTCCAGATCAAAAGCAAATTATTGCTCATTATGGATGCCATAATCAAGTATTGGTTGCTATCGAGGAGCTTTCTGAGCTTACGAAAGCTCTTACAAAATTTAATAGGAAAGATACCAATACTACAAGCACTGAGTTGAATTCTATTATTGAAGAAATCTCAGACGTATACATTGTATTAGATCAGTTAAAGGACATTTTTGGCTTTGACGACAGAGAGATTCAGTTAATTGTCTATGCTAAAACCGCACGGACAATTGAAAATCTTAAATAATAATTATATTTTAGTTCAGCAGTGTCCATGGGTGTGGGAGACGTTCCTGAAACAAGAAGAGAGGATTCTATTCCTTTAATATGCCCTAACGTTTAACGACTTTTTCGATGTTATCGTTTTATTGTAACTGTTTTATATCTCATTACATGAAAGCGTCACTGTATTATATTTTAGAGCTTCACGAGAAATGGAGGTGGTTAGCAATCCTTCCTCATATATGCGCAATACAACTGAATTTCTCTTAGCAGCTGACGTGAGTAATGGTTAAGTGCTCCCATATCTTTGGGCGCTGCTGAATTATATTTAGGAGTTATTACATGAAAAATTTTGAAAAGCATTCTCATCTTATTGGGAAACTGATAGAAAGTTGTCAATGTGGTTCTGAAGCCGGACGCAATCTTGAAGCTGTAATTTCAGACAAACCAGATTTTTCTATCTGCGATGAATGCAACACATGCCCTTTGGGAAACGCAGAAGCGTTTGTTAAGTGGGCAATGAAAGAAGAATAATTATATTTAAGGAGAAATAAAAATGAACCCTGTAGTTGAAAAAGAATTAAAGATTAGTAAACTCATAGCTGAAAAAGAATTGAAAATTAGTAAACTCGAAGCCAGAATAAGTGGCTTAGAATACTTTTTAGATAAAAGGAATAGTGAGATTATGGAATTAAAGGATATTATAAAAAAGAAAGATACAGTCATTGAATCGTTGGAAAGAGATTGTGAAGAATATCGGGTGGATTATACTGAGCTTGAAAATAAATTTGATGAGTATAAAAACGTATGTGGAGTTAATAGCGGTGAATATGAAGCGATTTCAAATGCATATGACGAGTTAGATGAGTTGTGTAGTCAATTATCTTTAGAAAACGCAGCATTAGAAGCTAGATTAAAATCACTTGAAAAAGAGAAAAGAGAGTGGCAATCCAAAGCTGATAAGTTGAAGAACTCAGAAAAAAAGAAAAGCTACGAATTGGGTAAAGCAGAAAAAGAGAAAAGAGAGTGGCAATCCAAATATTGCGAACTAAAAAATGATTTTGATGACGTTTCTCGTGATTGTGCTGTCTATAAATTTTACTATGATGAAAGTAGATCAAATAAAGCACAAGATTACAAGTTCTTTCATCCATTTGTACAGGATGTATATGAATTAACAGAGGTTGAATGGAAGCTTATCTCTTTTGCAGATAGATATTTTGGTTGGACGGACGATTTCGAGAATGGTTTTAGAAAAAGAAAGGCTGTGCGGTTTAATAGCGTTCCATCTTTAGTTGAATTAAAACAGCATGGATATTTTGAAGGTATCCCAGAAAAGGATACAAATCATTCACTTAAGTATATTTTGACTCATAAGAAAATTGTTAGTGAAAAATAAAGGAGAGATAACAATGACAATCATGGAACTTACAAAGGTACTCGGGGAAACAATTGAAAACCTTCACAATTCAACAAGAGGAAGCGAAGTGCTTGCGACAGAACTGCAAAAAGTACATGGAGAAGCACTGGCGGCGAAGCAATACTTAAAAGCTGCTGACATCGTTTTGCGAGCAGACCGCATGAGCGGAAGAAATGACCGTATCGATAAGTTAGTCGGATGAAGAAGCATTATTATACAGATGAAGAAAAGAAGTGGTTGATAAGTCAAGATCCAAACCTTACGTATCAAGAACTCACAGAATTGTTTAACAACCACTTTGGAACAAATCTTAACAGAGGCCAAATAAGTAACCTTATGTGCAAGAGATTAAAAGTTGTTAGCCGAAAGAACAACAGAAAAAGAGGGTACTTCGAGAAAGGTGCAAAACCGCAACATCCAATTGGAGCGGAAGTGGAAAAGCAAGGCTATATCTGGGTGAAGGTGAACGACAAATATTTTCCTAACGGTTCGACCAAAATCGATCAATACTACGAAAACTGGAAACGAAAATCAGACATTGTATGGGAAGAACATAACGGCTCTATCCCAAAAGGGAAATTCATAGTATTCCTCGATGGGAATAGGCGAAATTGCGACATAGAAAACCTATATCTGACTGACAGAAAAACCCATGCAAGAATGGTACAGAACAATTGGTATAGCGATAACCCAAACTTTACGCTTTGTGCTCTCAAGTATTGTGAATTGGTGGTGGCGATAAAAGACTGCATGAAAGGCGGTGAGAAGAATGAGACAAAGCAGATGGATTCCATGCTCCGAGAGACTGCCGAAATTCGGTGATGATGTGCTGATAACGTTGTCAATGGGACATCTTTGTAAAGACGAAATAGCCATTGCTTATTTAATGTATGACAATTGCAATAAGCTATTTTGGATGGATTATATACATAGTGAACCTTACAAAACAGACGAGGTTCTGGCATGGATGCCATTACCAGAGCCATATAAATCAGAAAGCGAGAATAAATCGAATAAAAAACCATCAACGTACGATATTGAGAGATTCTTTATGGACGTTTAACCGTGCACAATTTACACACTGTTTAATGTAAAGAAAAGGAGGAAAATAAAATGGAAGAAAAGAAAAAGATCTTTACAAAAGCTAATCTTAAGAAAGGTGCGAAAGCTGTAGCATTAGGTGCAGGTGCGATTGTAGCAACTGTTTTGACAGCAACGGCCTTCAAGAAGATCAAATCTGGTAAAGAAAAAGAAGAAGAAACTTCTATTGAATCTGGAACTTTTTAATTGAAAATTAGTGGGTAGCAAAATGCTACTCGCTAATTTTTTCTTGTAGTGGCATGTGCGAGGAGGTCAGGAAAGCCTCCTTGAATAGAATAATAAAAAAAGAGAGAGGAATAGCGGTTTTTGTGTCTGCACCGCTATTATATTTTTCTGTTGTTTTTTCATAAATATTCGTCCTCAAAGTATTCAACTTACTAAATCCTCTCTCATTATATTTCTTGGCCTTCTCACATATGCCACTACAAATTGTCCACTTTTAACATGCTCTTTAATGTAAAGGAGGAATGTAAATGAAATTCAATTTCAAGCTTAAGAAGAAGGAAGATTATCTTCAAAAGAGGATTGACGAACTTGAAGAGACCTCGTATACCAGTTATGGTGGCTTAAGCGACGAAGAGCTAAAAGAGCTTGAGAGATTGCATAAGATAAAACGAAAAAGTCGAAAAAATATCGACCCAAAGGTTTTATCCGCAGCAATCACAGCTATTGGATCTATCGTGGCTGCTGGCATTACCGCTGCGGGTTTGGTCTATCGAGTTAAGATGATCACTCGTTATGAAGATAACGATGAGGTTGTCACTTCTGCGGCTGGAAGAGAACGATAGGCATTGTTCTAAGGGCTATTTTTATAGCTCTTTTTATTTTTTCCCAATATAGGAGGTTGATAAAATGATATTTATGATATTTAAAGTTGTTTCTTATATTTGCTATATAGCTTTATTGTTTTTAGTACGCCACTATGCGTATTTATCTGGTAGAGACAACGGGTATGAAGAAGGAATTACAGCCGCCATTAAATACTTTAATGCGATGACCGGTAGAGACTATGGAGAGGAGGTGAGTCAGGACGATGTTAGATATTTCAAATAAAAGATACCCTTTTAAGGAGCCAATTATTGAAGAGGATTATATTCTCTTTGAGGCTCCTATTACGGGATCATCAGACTTGTACGTGTATGAATTTTCGACTGCGATTATCGAGCATAAGAATGTATTATATTCTGGTGATGAATATGAAGTCGAAGATTATGGTGTAAAGAACAGTTTAAAAGAAGGAAATGGAGTATTTTGGATTAAAGCAAGAAGATAAGAAGAAAGAAGCGAAGAATATGATATTAACGTTGGAATTGAAAGAAAATTATATCTTGTACAATCAACTTGTATTTGCAGATATCTGTAATGAAAGTTCAAATGTCGTCTGTATGCAATTATCAAAATCGGATGTAAGAACCCTTCAACAGATGTTTCATTCTTTGGATGTTTCAGATACCGACATATATTGCATATATGACGATAGCATTTACTATCTTATTGGGTACGATCTCGACTTTAGAGATGATATGTATTACTTTTATCTCTCATTGACCTATGTTGAACCGTATCTCAATGATACTCTACATACAAAAGGAAATATATATTCAAGTGATGGTAGATGGAAAATATATGTCAAATATTATCCATCTGAACTTTCATATTCTGGATATTATATTTTAGATGGTATTGATGACTATAGTGACTGGTATTATGTTGAAAACCATTATGAGAACGATTTTGGTTCTGAGAGATGTCGGTACAACTTAGATAGATTATTAATATGAATGGGAGGTAATTATATTTATGGATGACAACAACATCGAGATTATTGAGACTACTTCATCGAAAAAGGAGGTTCCAAAACGATTGGTAAACTTGCTATTTGGGACAGTTGACATTGATGATGTAGGATCTAGAGTTTTAGATGATATTATAATGCCGTCTATTGCGACAATGTTGTATAACAGCTTGGATTATCTAAATAGACGAATATTGTTTCCTTCTGAAAAGCCAACAATAATTAAAGGAGATTCACTCGTTGGTAACAATGTTACAGATTATAATGGAATTTCAAAAGGAAGATCGGTTAAGGTTCTTAAAGCTAAAGATAGGAAACGTGTGCGACCTCTTTCTTTTGAGAGCAGAATAAAAGCTGTAGAGGTTTTGGACACTTTACGAAAACATATTCGCAGCTATGGACGTGTGTCTGTTGCGATTCTTTATGATGAAGTTGGCATTCGTGCCACAACAGCGGATACAAAATATGGATGGTATTCGTTAGGACACGATGCTTATATTTCTGAAAGCATTAATGATGGAAAGAGAACTTATGTATTATATATGCCTGAACCTGAAGAATTAGATTAGGAGGAAAAGAAATGAATATTAAAGGTATTATTAAAGGCGCTACAGAAGGCGCAAAAATAGCCGCTAAAAAGGGAGCTTTACTTGCTGGAAAACATTTGCCATTGGTGTTAATCATTGGTGGTGGGGCACTTGCGGTTGGTGCTGTTGTTGCTGCCGTTAAAGCCACAAAAGATATTGACGAGGAGCTAACCGATCTCGAAAATAGAAAAGCTCAATGGGATAAGTTTGAAAAAGATCTCGAGGAAGCGAAAGAAAGATCCCATAATGCTGACTTATATTATGTTGCAACCGGTGAAACTATTGCGGTAGAAATGCCTGCTAGACCAACTGTAGAAAAAGTAACCAAAAAAGAAGTTCTTGAATTGCTAACCAAATATTATTGGTTTACGGCTCTTCTTATGGCAGCAGGTATTGCATGTGAAATCACGGCTTATATTCTATTACGTAAACGAATCGATAAATTAGTGGCTGCTTTGGGTGTATCTATTGCAGAAAGGAATGCGATTCTTAAAAGAATTGAGGAGAATTATGGCGAAGACGGGGTGCGTAAAGCAACTTCTCCTACAAAAGAAGAGGTTGCTGCAAAAGGTCGTAGAGAACCAGTATATTCTGAAGTAACAGAGGACGTTGGTGTATTATCTTCTTTGACAATTTTGTATAGACATTGTGACGGATTTGCAAAAGACGATCACGAATTGAATATCAGACAGTTACACGAAATCAACAATATGATTTATGATTATTTTAGAAAGAACGATGTCCTCACAATGAACATGCTTAGAGAAAACTTCTTAGGTTATATTGGTCCGTTGACGAAAGATGAGAGAATATCTGGAAATTGTCAGTGTTGGACCAGAGATGGGGTTCTGAATGAATATGGATCAATCGATGGACGTTGGACAGGATTAACATTCGACGATCGAGGCATTATTATGACTGACGACGTTACTGGAGAAGCGTACAGAGAGATTGAAATTAGACTACCATTATATACAACAAATGTTATGTATTATTAAGGTGATTTTATGAAGAAATTAATTATATCTTTTATAGTCTTGGGAGGAGCTTACTATATTTGGCGTAGGTTCCAAAAAGTAGACTTAGAAAACGAGGAAGATTTAAATGATGAGTCTGATGATTATATTGTTGTTACTGATAGTACCGATAACAGCAGTAAGTCTACTTCTGAGGTTGTTGTTAAAGATATTCTTAACAATTCTGAGCATAGAACTGACAGTGTTGACTATAGTGATTATTATATTTCTAATGGCAGCACTATAGACGATATCATGTCTGAAAAGAAGAATTATGACAAAGAACGAAGACGAAGAAATTATCAAGAACAACACGAAGAAGGAAGAATGAAACCTGCTGGATCTCCACCTAGAAACAAAGCAGTTGGAAAATATAGTCCGTATACGCATTATCTGCTACGTTCGATTTCAACATACGGTGATCCAGAATTATATATTGTGATGGCATACCTAATAGAAGGTATGAAGTTGGGAGATGGGGAATTGCAATCATTCCCAACCATGTCACAAGACAAATTCGAACGTAGTATATTTGATGAAATGAGAAGAAGGGCTGAAGAGTATTACCAGGAAGATTATGGAACGTATAAGGAATACTATGGTTCTGTTGGTGAAGTGCTATTATATTTAGCAGGAATTATAGTGCGTGGTGTGGACTTATCGTATGCTGGTGTTTTGGATCTATTCTTAAAGAACGGCGGATTCTATGATGGAATTATTCGTGATGGTGAGAATTATATTATAGACCACGAGAAGATATATGAAGCATCATACAAATTCCTTATCAGTGATCATAAGAACACAGATGTAATTATATTTGGTACGCATATATACGACAAAATTAAAGAGTATCCTGTAGAGCCATGTGCGGATAGAAGCTGGTTGAATCAAGCAGACTTGTATATTGACATGTTATCAGGCATACAATAATGAGTATTGGGAGTCTTAATTGATTCCCAATACTTTATTTCTTAAGAAAGGAGGTATTATATGTGTGGACTTCTACAAAATAGTGACTATCAAGTATAAAAATGGAAGATATGACTATAAAGTTAGACCAGAATTCCACTATGCAAGAAAAAAAGACATCATTTGTAAAGGTGGAGAGATGTATGCATGGTGGGATGAAGAGACACAAACGTGGTGTACCTCAATAATCAAACTTATAAATCATATTGATAGTGATATTAAAAGCAAGGTTGACGAATTGAAAAAAGCAGACGATGAGACGTCAGTCGCTGCCTATTATATGAACGATGACTCTAGTGGAATCATGGCCAGATTTAAAAACTACACTAGTAATTGTTTACAATCCGAGAATATTGCTTTCAATGCGAAAATTATATTTGCTGATGATCCTTATAGGAGAGAAGATTATTCGACAATGCGACTATTATATTCTCCCAAAGAAGGAAGCACAGAAGCATTCGATACGTTAATAGATACACTGTATGATCCAAAAGAAAAGGATAAGATACTTTGGTTTATGGGGCTATTGCTTACAGGAAATGCTGCACAAGTGCAAAAGTTTATGTTTTTGCATGGCGGTAAAGGAACAGGTAAGGGAACCGTAATCAAAATATTTAAGAAAGTTTTTGCGAATTATTGTGACAATATTGATTTGCAGAAACTGACTTCCGATTCTCAATTTTCAACAGAAGACGTTAAAGAAATTCCTTTGCTTGTAGATGAAGATTGCGACATGAGTGCAATACAAAAGGATACGAATCTTTTAAAGCTAACCGCTCACGAACCAGTAACAGTCAACAAGAAGTATGTTCGTCCATATCCTGTAACATTTAAAGGACTTCTAATAACAGCTTCAAACCAAGCATATAAGGTTAGAGACGTTGATTCTGGGATAATGAGAAGGGCGATCACAGTATATCCATCCAATAGGACTTTTGATTTTAATACTTACATGACGTTAATGGGTCGTATAGAGTTTGAGATCCCGGCTATTGCGTACAAGGCAATAGAGAAGTTCAATACAATGGGACTAACGTATTATAATGCTTATGAAGATAAAAAAATGGCTGCGGAGACAGATTACTTTCTAGATTTTATGAGAGAAAGGTATGATGTCATAAAAGAATCGATGGAAGATTATGGTGATTATATTCCAGGATCTATTCTGGCGAATTTCTATTATGACTATCTTACAGATAACGAGTGGTCTACGAAAGGTTATAAGAAAAAGATTCGCAGTCAAGCTAAAAGATATTTTAAACGATCCTATGATAAAAAGAAAATAGACGGTCATACATACAGAAACGTATATGAAGGTCTACTTGTGGAAAAGATGTTTGATGATATTCCGGAAGTTCAATCAGACATTGATATTGGAAAAGAATGGATTGTTTTAAAGAAACAAAAATCAAAATTCGATTATATTTGTAGAGATTGTGAAGCCCAATATGCGAACGATAAAGGGACTCCATCTGTATCTTGGAAAAACAACAAAACCAAATTAAAAGATCTTGATACCAGTAAGCTTCATTATATTCGTGCGTATGACGACATCATAATGATGGACTTTGATATTAAGATCGATGGTAAGAAAAGTCTTGAAGCAAACATAGAAGCTGCAAGCAAGTTTCCCAAGACATATGCTGAAGTTAGTCAATCGGAACAAGCTTTACATCTCTATTATATTTATGATGGTGATATCAGTAAGCTGTCCACTGTATATTCCAATGATATTGAAATAAAAAAGATAGTTGGAAAGAGCTCGTTTAGAAGAAAACTTACACTGTGCAACGACTTAGATATTGCACACATCTCAACTGGACTTCCAATCATAGAGGATAGTGATAAAGTGTATAACGATATTGAACAAATTATATTAAACAATGAAGGATTACATACTCTCGTAAAGCGTGCAATTCGAAAAGAGTATCCTCCAAATCATACACGGACAAGTATGAACCTTATTGCGAAAGCATTTAAGACTGCATACGAGAATGGTGTATTGTACGATTGTAGTGATTTAGAATCTGATGTTTGGACCTTCGCACGTCATAGTACAAATAGTAAGTCTTATTGTCTTGGTGTTGCGGACTCTATTATATTCTCTAGTATATTGACGCCTATTGACGAAGTTCCACAGACAGAGATTAAATCCGAACCAGTATTTATACCAAAAGAGGAGATCACTTTTTTCGACATTGAAGTATGGCCAAATCTTAATTTCGTAGTCACTAAGCAGTGGCACCAACCATGTAAAGTGTGGATGTTTCCTACACCTAAAGATGCAGATGAGATAATGCGTATGAATCTTGCAGGATTCTTCTGTAGGGAGTACGACAATCATATTCTATGGGGCATGCGAAATGGTAGGTCCCCTGAAGCATTATATTTACAGTCAAAGAAGATTGTAAGTGGCGATAAAAAAGGAAAGATCCAATCTGCAAAAGAGATAAGTTATATTGATATTTATGATTACTTATCTACAAAGCAGTCTCTTAAGTTATGGGAAATCGAGATGGCGGAAAAAGGATATGATGTTGTATATGACGATTGTCCGTTTGATTTTGATAAGCCTCTACCAAAAGAATATTGGGATAGAGCTATCGAGTATTGTAAGCATGATGTTGAGGCAACTGAGATGCTGTTTGAGTATAAGGAGTCAGATTATAAAGCACGTATGATGCTGTCTGCGTTGAGCGGCTGCAGTATGAACACCCCAAACAATGCTCAATCCGAGAGATTCTTATTTCAAGGAGAAGTTCATCCAGAAAAAAGCTTCAATTATATTCATCTAGAAGAAACCTTTCCTGGTTATGAGTTCGACATTAACGGTATACCAAAAGAAAGATACAAATTCAAAAATCCAAAGAGAGATTGGAATCCAAAATCATGGTATATGGGAGAAGATCCTTCAGAAGGTGGATATGTATGGTCTGAGCCAGGTGTATGGTTTAAGGTATTATATTTGGACGTTACCTCTCTACATCCATACTCTTGTAAAAACATGAAATATTTTGGAAAGCACGAAGCTCGATACGATGAGCTATTGGATGCTCGAGTATTGATAAAGCAGGGCAAGCTAGATGAATGTGCTAAGTTATTTGATGGTAAGCTTGCTCCGTTCTTATCCGATACTGAAAACGTTGCTGGTGTTGCTGGAGCTTTAAAGATTATATTAAATTCTGTATATGGCATGTCATCTGCAAAATTTGATAACTCGTTCAAACATCCAGACAATGTAGATAACATTATTGCAAAGCGTGGTGCGTTATTTATGATAACTTTAAAGAACGCAATCCAGGAAAAAGGATACAAGGTTGTCCATATTAAGACTGATTCCATTAAGATAGCAAATGGAGACGATTATATTATGGACTTTGCCATGGATTTTGCAAAACAGTATGGATACACGTTCTCTGTTGAAGACCGGTATGAAAGAATGGCTCTTGTGAATCGATCGGTGCTTATCGCACAAAACGATAAGGGAAAATGGTTGGCAACTGGTGCTCAGTTTGCTGAACCATACGTATTCAAATCATTGTTTGATACTGCTGCTGATATAACAGCCAATGACTTCTTCTTGACAAAGCAGGTTCAAAGTAAATTATATTTAGGACGTCTTCCAGAAACAGGAGTATTTGATCCTAGTCAATTTGATTTCATAGGTAGAGCAGCACGTATATATGCGTCTAAGACAGGTTATGATCTTATTCGTTATGATGCCAGTAAGAACACATGGGCATTTGTAACAGGAACAAAAGGCTATAAATGGAAACTTTCGTCCGAATTTACAACATTGGATGATGTAGATTTTGACTACTATCATAAACTTGTAGACGATGCAATAGAAACAATAAATAAGGTTGGACCATCAGGTTTAATGATTGATGACCCATGTAGAATGTATCAAGATAAACTTACATATTATTAATTATATTTAAAGGAGAAAAAGAAAATGTTATATACGGTTAAAAATGTAAAGTTAAAGTATAAGAATTTTAAAGGAGCTGCTAGTCGCTTTAATGCTGAAGGAAAAAGAAACTTCCATATTGTATTCAACAGTATTGAAGACGGTGATTACTTCCTTAATGAAGGGTTCAATGTAAAATTCCCTGTTGTTTCTGAGAACATTGAGGAAGATTCTACTAGAGATACTGATAGTTATATTCGTATGCCTCATATGAAGATTAATTTGACGGTAAACGATAGATTCATTCCTGAAATTAAGATGTTTGAGACATATATAGATGAGCATGGTGAGGAGCAAGTCTATTCCAAAATGACGTTGGAGACACCAGAAGCGATCGCTCAGTTGGATTCAACTTATATTACACGTTGCAGTCTTAAATTCAGAGACTATAGATATGATGAAAAGAATGCAACTGCGTATTTGTCAAAGCTGTATGTCTGGTGCCCAATTGATGATTTCATGGAAGAGTACGGGTTCTAGTGATTGAATTATATTCTTATCAGATGGAGGCCATAGAAAAGCTTAGATCTGGTTCAATTCTTTTAGGTAAAACGGGGAGCGGTAAAACATTAACCGCTCTTTCTTTTTATAAATTATATTTTAGTTCACTAAAACTTTATGTGATAACCACCGCTAAGAAGAGGGACACACACGATTGGGAAAATGAAGCTGCAAACGTGGATATTCTAGATATCACAGTCGACTCTTGGAATAACATAGGAAAATACTCTGATGTACGAGACTCGTTTATTATATTTGATGAGCAGAAAGTTTCTGGATACAGAAAGTGGGCTAAGACATTTATAAAGATTGCTCGAAAGAATAAGTGGATTCTGTTAAGTGCAACCCCTGGTGACACTGAGATGGATTATATTTCAGTATTTGTTGCTAATGGTTTTTATAAAAATAAAACAGATTTCATAAGACAACATGTTGAATATGATCCTTATGTCACAAAGTATCCAAAAATAAAAGCATATCACAATATCCCAAAACTCATGTATTTGAGAAAGAAGATTGTTGTTCCTATGAAAGCCCCCAGAACCTCAAGAAGAATAAAGAAGTATTATACTTGCGAATATCCTGTTAAGGATTACACGTATAGTATGAAAAACTACTGGAACGTATGGGAGAATAAACCTCTTGATAATGCATCTCAATACACACAGTTTGCTAGAAAAATGGTAAACGTGGATGTGAGTAGGATAAAGAAGGTCGAGGAACTTGTTGAAGATCTTGATAGAGTAATTATATTCTACAACTATAATTACGAGCTAGAGATTCTAAAAGCAATATGTATGAAGCTTAAAAGAGATTGTTATCAGTGGAATGGAATGGTCCACGAACAGCTTCCACAGACAAAGAAATGGGTTTATCTATGTCATTATGCTGCATGTGAAGGATGGAATTGTATAACTGCAAACAATATTATATTCTATTCACTCAATTACTCTTACAAGATAATGGAACAAGCAGAAGGTAGAATAGATAGACTGAACACACCATATAAAGAATTATATTATCACTATATGGTGTCCGATTCCAGTATAGACAAATCTATATTGCGGATATTAAAAGAAAAGAAGAAATTTAATGAAAGAACTTGGAAAGGATAAAACTATGACAAAAGAAACCACACTATATGTTTTGTTTATTTACTACTATCAGAACGTTGGAAAAAAGAAGTCGAACGACTATACAATCTTACGATTAATATGCCCAGATAGAAAAGATGCTCAAAGACATATCGACGAAAAACGTCGAAGCCTTGGAGAATTATTCATGAAAGCCGAATTATATTCTCATGAAGGATACAAATTATGTAAAAAGTCATACTCTTTACGCTAGTGCGGGGTACAAAAAGGGGGACATTTTCACTTTTTTGACATTGTTTCTGAAAAAAACTTATATTTTTTATAAAAACAATAGAAAAATGCGTATTTTTGGTCCTTTTGTACCCCTTTACAGTAAAAATGGTAAGAGAATCGGATTTTCAAGCATCACTCATAAAAGAAATTAAGAAAAGACTCCCTGGAGCGTATGTGTTCAAGATGGATTCAAGTCAACTCCAGGGGTGTCCGGACTTAATTATATTATACAAAGACAAGTGGGCAATGTTAGAAGTTAAGGCCAGCCGCAAATCGACAAAAAGACCAAACCAGCGAATTCGTGTATCCGCATTCAATGAAATGTCATTTGCTGCTTTTATATTTCCAGAGAATAAAGAGGAGGTACTACATGAAATGGAACTCGCATTGGGAGCTTAAAGGAAAGCACGCCTTTATGTCACCTAGCAATTATCATTGGGTCAATTACTCAATTGATAAAATGAAAAGCGTATTTTTAAATAAGCAAAACATCGAACGAGGAACTTTGCTTCACGAGTTTGCAGCAAACGCTATATCTTATCGTATTAAGCTGTCAAATCGCAAGACAGCATTAAACTTATTTGTAAATGATTGCATTGGATTTGGGATGGACCCAGAAGTAATATTATATTTTAGTGAAAATTGCTTTGGAACTGCTGATGCTGTCAAATTCAACGAGAAGACAAAGGAGTTATTTATATTTGATCTTAAGACAGGTGAGAACGAAGCAAAGTTTACACAATTGGATGTGTATGCTGCTTTATTCTGTCTTGAGTATGGATATTCTCCAAAAGATATTCAAATTGTTGAAAGAATTTATCAATACAATTCTTTTAAAGAACAAATTGCAGATTCAAATTATATTTCAGAGTTAATGGATAGCATTGTTGCGTTTGATGCCCTTATTAATAATTTAAAAAGAGAGGATATCTTGGAATAAAAATCTATTAAGATAAAAAACTGGCCGTGCAGTTTTTACATGTACTTTAATGAGAGAAGAAGGCTTTTAAACCAAGCAAAGAAACTGCTTGGTTTTTAATTGCCTTTTCTTTTTTCGATTTTTTGGCCAATAAAATCTTAATAAGGAGGAAAAAAGAATGATTGACGGTAAATATAGTTTTAATGTCAACGCTTGGGACGAAAGTGGGGATATTAGAATTATAGACAAGGTTGCTAAAGAAGCAGTGGATGGTTATTCAGAACTAAAACATACAGGAAGGAGCAAATTGGACGGTGCTCCGATTGGATCTGGGAGACATCCTTTAGGTTCTGGGGAACAGCCTTGGCAGCATGTTCCATGGAGACGCTTTCAACTTCAATACGCAAATCTTCAGGCAAAGAGGAATGCTGATGGTACTAAGATGACGCAGACACAAATTGCTCAAGCAATGGGTTTTGATTCGTTAAAAGATTTCCGTGCACAAGTTACTCGAAATAAAGAGCAAGCAACAAGAGATAAAATGGATTTTGTTTTATCTAAATACAACGAAGGAATGTCTTTGGCTGAAATTGCAGAAGCTACTGGAGGAGTAATGTCCAAATCCTCAGTTAAGCAATATGTTGATAAGTTCAAAGAAAATGGTGGAACACTAAGTATTGTTGCTGAAAATAAAATGAACAGAGTGCGTGGTACTGCTGAAATGTTAAAAGACCAGCTTAAAAATGGTACAGGATATTTGGATATTGGTAAAGGTGCGGAAGAACTTATGAACGTAAAACGCACCACATTAGATGCTGCCATATCCCAGTTGAAAGATGAAGGATATTATGTACATACGATATATAATCAGCGTCTTGGGGATAAAGAAAAAGGCACTAAGATTAAGACCTTATCACAGAATCCAAGCATTCAGGATATTTGGAAAAATCATTTATATGATATTGAAGCCATTGGTGTTAGAACCGAAGATGGTGGAGAAACATATAAGACTCCAGAAGGAATTAAGCCACCAAAACAGCTGTCCTTGGATAGGGTTGCTGTAAAGTTCAAAGAACAAGGCGGTGCAGATGCAGACGGTCTTATTTTATTGAGACCTGGTGTAGAAGACTTATCTTTGGGAAAATCGAATTATGCTCAAGTTCGAATAGCTGTTGGAGGCAAATATTATTTGAAAGGCATGTGTGCATATTCAGATGATATTCCAGATGGATATGATGTTTTATTTAATACAAACAAGAGTATCACGGGTGGAAAAGAAGCAGCTTTAAAGAAGCTAAATTTAGACAATCCATCAAACCCGTTCGATTCAAATATCAAACCTGTCAATGGGCAAAGAGGATATTTGAATATTGTAAACGAAGAGGGTGACTGGTCCGAATGGACACATGATATGGCCGCCCAATTCTTATCTAAGCAGAATTATAGTCTCGTTAGAGACAGATTAAAAGCAACCGTAAAAGCAACAAATGAAGAATATGAGACTATTTTGAAAATAGAAAATCCTGTTCTTCAGCGTCAATTATTAGAAGATTTTGCCGGTTCATGTCAGACAAGAGCTAGACAGTTAAAAGCTAAAGGAACTGCTGGAGCATGTGCACAAGTTCTTATGCCATCTGCTGATGTAAAGCCGAATGAGATATATGCACCAAATTTCAAAGATGGCGATAGAGTCGTTTTGGTTCGATATCCTCATGCAGGACGATTTGAATTGGCAGAATTAACTGTAAACAATCATAACCAGTCTGCCGAGAATCTGATCGGTAAGCATGCTCAAGATGCCGTGGTTATTCATCCTTCTGTGGCACCAAAGTTATCTGGAGCAGACTATGATGGTGACACTGTATTTGTATTTAAAAATAACAATGGAAGAATTAAAGTAGCAGATGGTCTTCCAGGATTAAAAGATTTTGATACAAAAGATTGGAAAGCTGTAGATTTAAAACCTGGTGAAAAGACTATCACAAAGAAATATAGAGGCAATCTTATGGGATGCGCCACAAATCTTATTGCTGACATGCAAAACTATGATGAAAATACTCCTCCAGAAAGAATCCCTACACGGAAAGAACTTGAGGATGCAGTAAAATTCTCTATGGTCGTAATTGATGCATACAAACATGATTTGGACTGGCGTGCCGCAGCTGAAGAGTATCACTATAAAGAGCTGCGACGTAAATATTGTAGAACCATTAATCCAGAAACAGGAAAGAACAATCCTATTGGATCAAGTTCGGTTATTACAAGAGCCAAACGTCATATGGAAGAAGTAGATGATGCAACAAAGCTATATTCTATGTATCCTACCAAGGTAGAAAAAGAATATGCTGCGTATGCAAATACTATGAAGGCTATGCAGAATACAGCGTTAAAAGCTGCTGCAGAAATTAAAACTCCGGCATGGAAACCAGAACTTGGTAAAAAAGGTGGAGAATATTACAATGAGGTACAGTCTCTTGATGAGAAATATGCAAAACTTATTGCCAATAAGCCTAAAGAGAGACAGGCTCAGATATTAACATCCAAATGGTACAACCAACAAAAGAAGCTGGCGGATATTAAGGACGCCGATGATGCTAAGAAGCTCCGTGTACGATTAGAACGTACCGCAAGACAAGTTACTGGTTCAGAGGCGTTTAAATATAGAATCGAGTTTACTGATAGGGAATGGGAAGCTATTCAAGCAGGAGCAGTAAGTCCTTCTAAGCAGGCACAATTGTTTAGAAGTGCAAACGCAGATAAGCTTAGAGAAAGAGCATTACCTAAGTCATACATCTCTCTCACTACTGGACAGAAGGCAGCTATTACAAGAATGGCAAGCAAGAAGAATAGTAGTGGTGGCTTGGCATATTCTCCAACAGAGATAGCAAATAAGCTTGGTGTAAGTGTAAGTGATGTTCAGAAATGGTTACATAGAGATGGGGAGTAATCCTTTCCATATTTTGAAATCATTTTTACACACTATATTTTGCCTATATTTAGATTCCCATATTTGAATTTATTTATCATAAAAATCGGTCTCTATATATGGTCTGATTATTTAGATCCCCATATAGAAGCTCACTATATGAAGCCATATATGGTGCATTATACAAGGCCGTATATAGAGACTTTAAACAGAAGGCTATATAGGCTCTATAGCATACGCTATACGTCCGTATAGGGGACACTATACGCAGCATCTGTTAGATAGGCTGCACTATGTGTGTAATTACCCCGTCTATTCATACTATTAAGAAAGGAGTATGCGATCATGGAAGATGACTACCTACTTACAACACTAGACAATCCATGGAATCCACACACTAACTTCGATGAGTGGAATCAATGGGACATGAGTCATGGGTACTACACACTCTCATACATAGGTAGACTGATCGATCAGCAGCTTGGTAACAACTATGATGAGATTAGTTTCAGAAGAGCCGCCCTCCTGGTCTATCAGGAGATCTTAGATAATAATGTTGATGCTGTCTATGCAAAGGTCTATGAGGGTGAAGAGTGTCCTTTAGCATAAAAAAT
>JAEIGA010000427.1_pt1 | contig 61537 bp, 54 predicted proteins | sample 9270691 | NCBI WGS metagenome assembly JAEIGA01 (sample SAMN17057246, study PRJNA624740) | gut metagenome | biome: biome; isolation source: fecal sample | host: Bos grunniens | place: China: Xizang | collected 2019 | reverse complement strand
ACAGCCTTGAGTGGTTCTGGGATGCATATTGGAAAGACCCTGCAGACAACGATGTAGACAACCTCCACTGGCGTTTGAAATACAACAAAGAGAACCGTGGTGACCTCTATGCTACTCACGGCCTTGGCCCCGTTGCACAGTGCCTCGACATTCACCGTGGTGACCGCTTCACAACACTCGTTGCTATGGATACAGAGCCATTCTTTGGCAAGGAACTCGTAAAGGAGAAGACCGGCAAGGAGTGCAAGGAGTTCCGTAATGGTGACCACACTACAACTCTTATGCGCACTGCAAAGGGTAAGGTTGTTGAGATTCAGCACAACGTAATGACTCCTCAGCCATACAACCGTCTGTTCAAGCTTACCGGTACTAAGGGCTACGCTACAAAGTATCCTAATCCTGAACTCGCGCTTTCAGGTGAGGCTCTCAAGGGCACAGGTGCTCCTCAGGTTGACAACCTCAACGCTCATGGCTTCATGAACGCAGAGCAGAGAAATGCCCTCATGGCAAAGTATTATCACCCAATCCTCAAGAAGTATGTTGAGAAGGGTCGCGACCTCGGTCATGGCGGTATGGACTTTGTGATGGATTCACGTCTTGTTTACTGCTTGCAGAATGGTCTGCCCCTTGATATGGACGTATACGACATGGCAGAGTGGTGCTGTTTGGCAGAGCTCGGTACATTGTCAATGGACAACAACTGCGCATCTGTAACATTCCCCGACTTCACACGTGGTCACTGGAACGACCAGAAGGGTTACAAGCACGCTTATGCAGCTCCCGAGGTTGAGGCTCAGACAGAGCACGAGGCAGAGGTTTACACCGCAGCACAGAAAGAGGTTACAGCAAAGAAGAACCTTTGGGCTCTCTACGATGCAGTAAAGGCTGCCAAGGCTGCCGGTGATGCAAAGGCTGAGGCTAAGGCTCTTAAGGCTCTTGACAAAGCAAAGGTTTCTGCTGACAAGGCAATTGCCAAGGCTGTAAAGAAGGCTCTTGCAAAGAAGTAATCTGAAAATATTGTATATAAGTCGAGGCACCAGCAATGGTGCCTCGACTTATATATTTTTTTGTTTTAAAGTACAATATTAATAATTTAAAGGTCAATTCGGATTTACACCATACTTGTTGTCACCTTTTTGACTTGGCAGGCACAAAGGAATGGATTAGGTTTAAATACTTCGATTCTATTGTGTTTTTTGTAGTGCTTCCCGTCTTTGTCTACATATTTTATCCAGTTGCATCACATCATATTTTTTTGTAATTTTGCATCGGTTACAAAGGCTCTATGGCAAGGAAGAAGAAACGAAATATACGAGGTGTGCTCTTTAGGCTGATTGTGGTGGTGATATTTGCCATTGCAGCGCTTCTGTATAAGGAGAAAGGCCTTGTTGCCGACAGTGGCGGGCTTGGAATGGAACTTGCTGTTCCGCAGTTTACCAAGTCGTTGAAGAGTCAGGTTATTGTACACGACGGATATACGGTCTCCTATAATGAGCAGAGACGCAATCCTAATTGGGTCGCATATGAACTTACTGCCGAAGAGGCGGCAGGGACCGAATCACGCAAGGGCGATTTTATTCCCGACCCGAAGGTCGTCGGCAGGCAGGCTACTGATGAGGATTATAGGCGTAGCGGTTGGGACCGTGGGCATCTTGCTCCTGCGGCCGACATGAAGTGGAGTGCAAAGGCAATGGAGGAGAGTTTCTATCTGTCCAATATTTCGCCGCAGAACAATAACCTCAATCGTGGCGTGTGGAAGTCTATAGAGGAACTGGTGCGCGAGAATGCTCTGAAGCATGGCTCTGTGATAGTGGTTACAGGTCCTGTGTTTACAACAAAGAAAGGGCTGGGGAGCATAGGCAAGAACAGGGTTCTCGTTCCTAATGCTTTTTACAAGGCGTTGCTGGTGAAGAGTAACGGCACTTACGGTTGCGTGGGGTTCTACTGTGAAAATGTTGCAGGAAAGAAGAGTCTTGAACAGTATGCCATGACGATAGACCAGCTTGAGGAGATAACCGGGATTGACTTCTTCCATAAACTGACTGATGATGTAGAGAACAGTATCGAAGGTGCATACAATCCTCGTACATGGGGCTTGAAGAAAAACAAGAAAAGGAGATAGCGGTATGTTGGTGGTAATAGCAATGATGTTCGGAGGAATCCTGTTCGGCTACCTTGTCAGGAGCCGCAGGATAAACTGGATAGGCAAAATCATAATCTTTTTTATTTGGATTCTGCTTTTTATCCTTGGAGTTGAGGTGGGTAGCGACCCTGATATCATCAAGGCTTTGCCTACTCTTGGTGTTGAGGCTTTGTTCATTGCTTCGATGGGTATATTAGGCAGTGCTGTAGCTGCCATGCTGTTGTGGAACAGTGCAAAGAGACGTAAAATGGAAAAAGGCGATGAAAGGTAGTCTGGTCATAATCGGTTTCTTCATCCTTGGAATAGTATGCGGTGTGACGGGGGTTATACCGGCAGAGGCTGTTGAGGGTGATGTAAGTCTCTATGCATTGTGTGCGCTGCTGTTCTGTGTAGGTGTCAGCATCGGAAATGACCCTCACACGGTGACGAATTTTCGCAAACTGCCGCCACGCCTGACACTTCTGCCCGTTGCAACCATATTGGGAACGTGGGCTGCACTCCTTATAGTGACAGCTGTGCTTGATTTCCGTACACCGCAGCAGTGCTATGCGGTGGGGTCGGGATTCGGATACTATTCATTGTCAAGTATCTTTATTACAGAATATATGGGTGTCGAGCTTGGAACTTTGGCTTTGCTCACTAATATTGCACGCGAACTTTTGACCCTGCTTCTTGCGCCATTGCTGGTAAGGTTCTTCGGTCCGCTTTCACTGATATCGGCAGGTGGTGCCACCACAATGGATACAGTTTTGCCTTCGGTAATACATTACTCCGGCCGGGAATTTGCAATCCTTTCTATCTATCAGGGATTTGTGGTTGATTTCTCTGTGCCGTTCATGGTTACGCTGTTCTGTTCTATCTAAGAATGTATTAGCAGTGAGTTCTCTATTGCCTCCCTGAGTTGAGGCTTTCCCATAGCACCTTGTGTGCGTTTGAGTTTGCCGTCGGGGGTGATGAACAGCAACGTCGGGATGGAGCGGATTGCGAAAATTTCGGCAAGTTCCCTCTCCTCATCGATGTTTATTTTGTAGATATCTATCTTTCCTGCATATTCGTCCGACAGTTCTTCGAGTATAGGTGCCAGCATCCTGCATGGTGAGCACCAGTCTGCATAGAAGTCTACCAATACAGGCCTCTTCCCGAGGAATCTGAAACCGGAGGCATTCACCTCTGCTACTCTCTTTGTAAATTCATCCTTTGTCAAGTGTGTTGTTGCCATAAATGTATATTTTGATTTTTGTTGTTCTCATTTTTGTCTGTGATGAGTTTTTGTGTACTTTGTTGGAAATATAACGATAAAAAGGTTGTACTTGTTTGATTGTTTGGATAGTTTGGAGTAAATTAGCGCCTTATTATGATGAACACTTTGTCAGCAAATAAATAACATTCAATAATTTTATGGAATCAAGAACTTTTCTTGGAAAATGCTGGCGCTTTATGCGCCGTTATAACCGCTATATAAAGGTTACAACAATTTCGTTGATAGCTTTGATTATAGCTCTTTTGCCTTCGACAGTATTCGGCATCGAGGGGCTTACCGTCATACAGCAACGTGTCATTGCAATATTCTTTTGGGCAGCATTGATGTGGATATTTGAACCAGTCCCGGCATGGACAACTTCGCTTCTGATTATTGTGATAATGCTACTGGCCATTTCGGATAGTGCGGTTTCACCTCTTATCGATGGTATCGACAAAAAGGAACTCATAAGCTATAAGGTGGTGATGAATACTTTTGCCAACCCTACAGTAATGCTTTTCATGGGTGGCTTTATTCTTGCGCTTGTGGCATCAAAGAGCGGAGTCGATGTGAGTATCGCACGCGCAATGCTCAAACCGTTCGGTTCCAATCCGAAGGTGGTGCTGTTTGGCTTTATGCTTGTTACCGCTATTTTCTCAATGTTTGTGAGCAACACGGCAACAGCAGCCATGATGCTTACTTTTCTTGCACCCGTTCTAAGGCAATTGCCTCCTACAGAGAAAGGAACAGCGTCGCTTGCGCTTGCAATACCTATCGGAGCAAATGTGGGTGGCCTCGCAACGCCAATCGGAACCCCACCCAACGGTATAGCTTTGCAGTATATCAATGATACCGACGGTCTTAATCTCGGTGTGGATTTTGGTGAATGGATGCTTGTCATGGTTCCTCTTGTGCTTGTGATTATTGCAATCTCGTGGGCTTTGCTGTGTGTGCTTCACCCTTTTACTGCAAAAAAAGTCAATCTGCACATCATGGGCGGTGCGAAAAAAGGGTGGAGAACATATGTTATCTATGCGACACTCATCGTTACAATCCTTCTGTGGATGTTCGAGAAACTGACAGGTATCAACTCTTATGTTGTCGCTCTTGTTCCTATAGGAATCTTTGCCTTGACACGAATAATAAAGTCGCACGACCTCAAGGATATCGATTGGGCTTGCCTGTGGATGGTTGCCGGTGGTTTTGCTTTGGGTGAAGGCATGTCCAAGAGCGGTCTTGCAAAGGCGCTTGTAGAATCAATTCCTTTCGACAGCTGGCCGGTATTGGTTATAATGGTCGGTGGCGGACTTATATGCTGGCTGTTGTCGCAGTTCATATCAAATTCGGCGGCAACGGCTCTCATGGTGCCTATTATGGCTGCAGTCGGCAGCGGCTTAGGTCCTGCACTCGGTGACTTCGGCGGCATCGGTACTCTCCTGATCGGCATAGCAATGTCTGCATCGTTTGCGATGTCGATGCCTATAAGCACTCCTCCGAATGCTATTGCATACTCTACAGGCCTTATAAAGACATCACAGATGTTCCGTGCAGGAATTATTATAGGAGTGATATCGCTTGTGTTGGGATATTCTCTCATAATTCTTGTCGGAAAAACCGGATACTTCGGATAATACAAAATGTTTAATATGAACAAGACACTATTTATGGCCGTACTGATGACAATGTTCATCGGTGGCGCAAAGGCGCAGGAGAAACCAAGCGTAAAGCTCTATGGATTCATACGCAACTATGCATGTTTTGACACACGTGAGAGCCTGACATCCAACAGCGAGCAGTTCTACTACATGCCAAAGGATGAGAAACTTGATGCAAACGGTGATGATTTGAACGAGCAGCCCAACATGATGCTTTTGAGCATAACGACACGTTTGGGTCTGAACGTTACCGGCCCGGAATTTTTAGGTGTAAAGACTTCGGCGAAGATTGAGGCCGATTTTGCAGGTTTCGGTACAAGCAACACCGTGCTCCGAATCCGTCAGGCATATGCAAAGATGGACTGGAAACACAATTCACTCCTTGTAGGACAGGCTTGGCATCCGATAATGGGTGATATGATGCCCGATGTGTTCACGCTTGAGACCGGTGCTCCGTTCACTCCTTTCAGCCGTTCGCCTCAAGTGAGATACGACTACAAGAACAAAGGATTCACGCTCACAGCAACGGCTCTATACCAGTATCAGTATACTTCCTATGGTCCCGAAGGTTCATCATTCAATTATGCGCGCAATGCAGTTGTGCCCGAACTCTATCTCCAGGCAATGTACAAGAACGGCGGTTTTCAGGTTGGTGCAGGAGTCGACATCCTTACGTTGAAACCGCGTCAGTCTTTTGAACATGACGGTGCGGTGTACAAATGCACGGAGGACATGCTTGTAGGCTTTACACCGAACCTCTTCGCTTCGTACAAAGGCGACCGTTGGGGCTTCAAGGGCCGTGTGACATATGCACAGAATGCAGCGCATATGAGCATGATAAGCGGATATGGTGTCACCAAGGTCTATGATGACGGTGAGCAGAAATACGGAACGCTCAACAGCATAGGCGGATGGTTCGACATTACATGCAGGCAGCAACTGAAGAAAGGCTATCTCACCTGGTGCTGGTTCTTTGGCTATACAAAGAATCTTGGCTGCGAGGACGACATCGTTGGTCCGATATATATGCGCGGTGAGAAGAATATGGACAGTATGTGGCGTGTCGCTCCAAGCGTTCTCTACACACACAATGCAATGCAGATAGGCATTGAGTTTAATGCTACAACAGTTGCCTACGGTACGCCCGATAGCCGTTACAAGGTAAGCGATACGCACAATGTAAGCAATGGCCGTATATGTGCAATGCTGAAGTATAATTTTTAGGATGAGATAAACTTATAAATATAATATGATGAACAAGAAAATTTTGACATTAGGCCTCGTTATTATGGCCGGATTGGGCGCTACCGCACAGGTGAGCCTTGTAAACCCGGTTCCTCAGGAGGTCGCCGTAACCGGTACGGCATTGTTTGAGGCACCGGTAAAGTGGAAGTTGAATGCCGATAAGAAGAGACTTTCCGGATATGTTTACGATGCACTGCTCGCTGCCTTGCCCGAGGTTGCTGAGAAAGCCGATTTCAAGATAACTTTCGGCGTGCGTGGAGACAGTAAGGTCGGCAAGTACAAGAAGAATATCCCTGCAAAGGCCGAAGGGTACTTCATGAAGGTCAGCGACAAGGAGGTTGTAATAGCCGGCAATGACGAGAAAGGCCTGTTCTATGGAGTGCAGACACTTATAGGCATGATGCGTGAAGGAAAGCTTGAGGCATGTACAATCACCGACTGGCCCGATGTGCCTTTCCGTGGAACTGTAGAAGGATTCTATGGTACGCCATGGAGCCATGAGGCGCGCAAGAGCCAGCTCGAATTCTATGGCCGTAACAAGATGAATGTATATATATACGGTCCTAAGGACGATCCTTGGCATCGTGACAAATGGCGCGAACCATATCCCGAGGTTGAGGCTGACCGCATTGCCGAGCTTGTGGAAGTTGCCAAGAAGAACGGTGTGAATTTCTACTGGGCAATACATCCGGGTGTCGACATCAAGTGGAACGATGAGGACCGTGACAGACTCATTGCCAAGTTCGAGGTGATGTACCAGTTGGGAGTCCGTTCGTTCGCAGTATTCTTTGATGATATCTGGGGCGAAGGTACAAAGGCCGACAAACAGGCTGCCCTGTTGAACTACGTCGACGATAACTTTGTGAAAGTAAAGAAGGATGTCGCTCCTCTTATTCTTTGTCCCACAGAGTACAACAAGGGTTGGGCTAACGAAGAGAAAGGTTATTTGCGTACATTGGGTAAAGAGCTCAACAAGGGCATCGAGGTAATGTGGACCGGTAACTCGGTAGTCGCATGTATCGACAAGCCTACAATGGAATGGATTAACGAGCGTATCCAGCGCAAGGGCTATATATGGTTGAACTTTCCTGTCAACGACTTTGTTCGTGACCATATCCTCATGGGTCCTGCATACGGCAACGGTCTTGATATTGCCGGCGACGTATCAGGTTTCGTGAGCAACCCCATGGAGTATGCCGAGACTTCGAAAATTTCTCTTTACGGTATCGCGGACTACTGCTGGAACATGGAGGCTTATGACTACCGGAGCAATTGGGAGAAGAGTCTCAAGGATATCCTTCCCGGCAATTCAGAAGCTCTGCGCACATTCGCACTCTATAACAAGGACCTCGGCCCCAACGGTCACGGATTCCGTCGTGAAGAGGGCGAAGAACTCAAAGAGGTTGCCGAGGCTACGCTCAAGGGCGACCACTATGCCACAGCAATGATCAATGTTACATGCAACGAGCTCGAAATGGCGTGTGACATCCTGCTCAACGACAACAGCAATCCACAGCTCCTGCATGAACTTCGTCCATGGATTCTCCAGGGCAAGAACCTCGCTGCATACGGCCGCACTGTCGCTATCATGAGAATGCTTGCGGAGGCAAAGGACAACGGAAGCGCTACAAGCCGTTTCATGAGTTTCGAAAACCTATATAAGCAGGCACGCTCACTGCAGAAGCAGATGTTTGACCTTGAGAACAACAAGGCAATGCGTCATCCCTATCAGATAGGTACAAAGGTCGGTACAAAGGTTATGCTCCCCACATTGAACAGACTTTTTGCACTGGCTACAGAAAAGTACAACGCTGCAAATGGAAAGAACCTCGACACAACGGCCGAGTACAACCCGTACAAACTCTCTTCTACCGTTACGCAGCTTGCATTGCTGCCGGTGAAGATTAACGGTGACGTGGTGGAGATTACTCCTGCGCTTGAGGTCATCAACTGGCAGGCAGGCGGCGAACTGTTGCTCGAGAGCGAGACAGCCGTGACATTCCAGGGCATGGACTTCAACTTCGGTGTAAACAATGTTGCAAAGCACTTCTGTCTTGAACTGTTTGTTGACGGTGCATGGAGAGAGGTGTCATTGCTGCACTACAATGACAATGACCCTGTAATACACACAGGCAATGAACTTGCCGGCATGACTGCTACAAAGCTCCGCATCACAAACAAAAGCGGCGAGGAACAGAAAGTGTTCTTTAAGAATTTCAGATTTATCAGAAGATAAATTATAGAACTGCAAATAATAGGGCGATCCAAAAGAAAATTCGGGTCGCCCTATTTTGTTGTGGAGATGAATTTTATCTTTGAGTCAATTTCCTGTTGTTGATTTGTAATGTATGTCCCGGTAAAATCAGTGGAAATTGTATTCTATTATGGCCTCAACGAGAGTCTTGCCGTATACCTCGAAGTTGCTCCAATGGCAGATGCCTCCTTTGACTTTATCGGTACCGGCAAAATCCATGACAAGAATTCCAAGGGGGCGACGTTTGTCGGCAGGAGTCTCTTTAAGAATGCCGACAGTCATCCCGTTCAGCGCCTGAGCGTTGCGTTTGTATCCTGCCGTTGTAGCAAAAGGGGATATCCCGAGCCATGTTGTGCTGTATGCACTGAGAAAGTTTATAGTCCACACATCTGTGTCCAATCTGCCGGCAGCGTCTATAAGGCTGGCAACTGCATTGCATTTTGCCTTGAGCCGTCTGCTGTTTGTGGTGTCGTAATAATCTTGCTGTACAAGTTTGTATTTATATCCGTTGTATAACGATGTCATTGACGCATTGCTGTTGTCATCGGGTGCATGGCCCCATCCAGATATTATTGCTCCTTTTCTGCTCCCGGTGTAATGGTTGCGGCTCATGAAAAGTATCTTGCCGCGTATGTCGCCTATCTTCATGGCGGGCAGGAATAGTGCGGCTTTTTCTCCGATATTCTCTATGGCTTCTCCTACCAATTGTGGCCATAAACGCTGTTCTTCTCTGCTTTCACTCTCTTTCTCCTCGCGTACCAAGACTATTGCAAATTCCCGAGGGTGTTGCTCAAGTTTATCGCAAAGCACTTTCAGGGCTTCATTGAAAGATATTCTTGTCTTGAGCGGACCATGGTATATGTGAAGCGTGTTGCCGTCGACAGCCGGTCTTAGGTCGAAGAAGCGTATTCCGCAATCCCATAATGCCGACAGGTCAAGGTTTTGTGTCTTCCCGAATCCGGCATTTATGGAAAATCCTTCTCCTGTGGCAGCGTTGTGTGCTCCCGGTATTGAGAGTCGTGTGATATGTGTGCCGTCGTCCAGCCGGGTCAGCCAACATCCTGTATCGAATTCCTGTGCGACGGCCGGTAACAGCATGCATATGAACAGCACTGTAATGAACTCTCTTTTGTGTGTTGGTTTCATCGTGATTCAATTGTTGTGCGAATATAATTCAAACCTGTGAAATTATGAATATTGCGAAGTCATTATCTTGTATTATGGTGCGGAGGTGAAATAAATGTATAAATTGTACAAAATAAAAGGCTTTATTGTAAATGAGTGCTTTTTTTGTTAAGTTTGCATGAGCTTCAAACTGCTCTTGTATTTATTTTTAACGACTAAAGACTTAATCAATGTACAATCTGGCAATCATCGGTGGCGGGCCTGCCGGTTATGTGGCTGCGGAGAATGCAGGCGCAAGAGGTATGAAAGTTGTCCTGTTCGAGAAACGTGAGTTGGGGGGGGTGTGTCTGAACGAGGGGTGTATCCCGACTAAAACCCTTCTTTACAGTGCAAAGCTCTACAGCCATGCTACACTTGGGAAAAAGTATGGTGTGACAGCAACCGATGTCAAATATGAATACAAGAAGATGACCGACCGCAAGACAAAGGTTGTGCGCAAACTGGTTGCCGGGATAAAAATGAAAATGGAAGCGCATGGTGTCGAGGTTGTGCGTGGCGAGGCTTTCATTGAGAGAGGTGACGCACAAACAGTAACAATTGCATGCGATGGACAGAAGTTCGAGGCTGAAAGACTCCTTATCTGCACCGGAAGCGAAGCATTTGTTCCATCTGTTCCCGGTGTCGAGGGTAACGATGCTGTGCTTACCAATCGTGAAATGCTGGCATTGACGGAGGCACCCAAGAGTCTTGTTGTAATAGGCGGTGGTGTGATAGGCATGGAGTTTGCCAGTCTTTACAATAGTCTCGGAATTCCTGTTACTGTGATAGAGATGCTTCCCGAGATTCTTGGCGGAATGGATAAGGAAACAAGCGGAATGTTGCGTGGGATATACTCAAAACGTGGTGTTGAGTTCAAGATGCAGTGCAAGGTTACTCACATAGAAGGCAATACGGTGTTCTTTACAGATGCTGAGGGCAATGCCTGTAGGGCCGAAGGTGACAAGATTCTGATGAGTGTAGGTCGCCGTGCAGTCACAGCCGGTTTCGGCCTTGAGAACATTGCTGTTGATACAGTTCGCGGAATAAAGGTGAATGAGTTTATGCAGACAACGCTTCCCAATGTATATGCAGCCGGTGATGTTATAGGCTTTTCGTTGCTTGCACATACAGCAAGCCGTGAGGCGGAGGTCGCGGTGAACCATATGTCGGGTGTTGAGGACAAGATGGAGTATAATGCCATCCCCGGTGTTGTATATACTAATCCCGAAGTTTGTGGAACAGGTCTTACAGAAGAGCAGGCCGAAAAAGATGGCATCAGATATACCCTGCATAAGTTGCCAATGACCTATGCCGGTCGTTTTGTAGCTGAGAATGAGGGTGAGACGGGGCTTTGCAAGGTTCTTGTATCAGAGGACAACAGGGTTCTCGGGGCGCACATGCTCGGCAATCCGTGCAGTGAATTTATCTGTGCAGCATGTATGGCAATAACAAACGGGCTTACACTCGAACAGTTGCGACGTACCGTGTTCCCGCATCCGACGGTGAGCGAGATACTGAAAGAGAGTATCTCTTTTGTTACGGAGTGATAAAATTATATAAAATAAAGAACATTTTGCCGATAATTTAGGTTAGTTCAATAAAAAGCAGTTCTTTTGCTTAATAAAAGAAAATTTCAAAATGAAAGAAATCAAGGTTAAACCGGCTGCAGGCAAACTGGGTGTCATGTGTGTCGGTCTCGGTGCTGTTACAACAACAACGATAATAGGTGCGCTCATGGCACGTAAAGGATTGGCGAGGCCTGTCGGCTCTTTTGCCTGCGAGGGTATAATGCGTTTAGGTAAAGGAAGTGACAAATGTTATAAGGAGGTTAAGGATATAATTCCTATTGCAAGTCTTGACGATGTTGTCTTCGGAGCATGGGATATCTATGAGGACGATGCGTATGAAGCTGCTTTAAAGGCAAACGTCCTGAAGTTGCAGGATATAGACCCGGTCAAGGATGAACTCAAGGCGATACGTCCCTACAAGGCGCTGTTCGACAGGAACTATGCAAGCAACATAGATGGTCCTAACGTAAAAACAGGCGCGAGCCGTTGGGATTTGACGGAGCAGCTCCGTGATGATATACGCAGTTTCAAGAAAGAGCATGGCTGTGACAGGATTGTTGTAATATGGATTGCCAGCACAGAGAAGTTCATTCCACGCAATGATGAAGTGCACGGCAGCGTAGCAGCCTTTGAGGCAGCAATGAAGGCTGATGATGTATCAAATGTCGCCCCCAGTATGTGCTATGCCTATGCGGCAATGCGCGAAGGATGTCCGTTTGTGATGGGTGCTCCGAATCTGTGTGTAGATATTCCGGCCATGTGGGAACTTGCCGAGGAGACAAAGACTCCGATTACAGGCAAGGATTTCAAGAGTGGGCAGACAATGATGAAGACAGTGCTTGCTCCGGCATTCTTTACAAGACAGCTTGGTGTCACAGGGTGGTTCTCTACGAACATTCTCGGTAACCGTGACGGTGTGGTTCTTGACAACCCCGAGAACTTTGAGACAAAACGCCGCAGCAAGACATCGGCTCTCGAAAATATCCTTGACAGCGATGTATATCCCGAACTGTATTCGGATATGTATCATAAAGTGCGTATCAACTACTATCCGCCACGGGGTGACGAGAAAGAGAGCTGGGACAACATAGACATTTTCGGTTGGATGAATTACCCCATGACCATAAAGGTGAATTTCCTGTGTCGCGACTCTATACTCGCAGCACCTTTGGTTCTCGACCTTATACTGTTCAGCGATGTCGCCTTACGTGCCGGAGAATATGGCATACAGGAGTTCATGTCATTCTATTGCAAAGCGCCTATGCATGCCGACGGCGAAAAGCCTGTGCATGACCTCTTCAAACAGTTTGCAATGTTGAAGAACAAGATACGCGAGTTTGCCGGGTACGAGGCCGATCAGGAATTGGATTGATGAAAAAGGGATACAGTAGCCATGGCTGCTGTATCTTTTCAAATAGGGCGTTGCATTTGATTTATGTTGTCGTTTCCTGTATAAAAATTGCTTTAGTGCTAATTTTTTTGCAAAAAGACAATGATTTTAGTTTGAATATACCTAAATTTGTGCCTCAAAAGAATAATTATACATTATGAAGGTGAAAAAATCAAGACTTGAGTCAATCAGGTTCATTCTTTCTACACAGGTTATAGGCAACCAGGAGGAACTGCTCAATGAACTTGCAAAAGAGGGATTCAAACTTACACAGGCTACACTCTCACGTGACCTGCACCAGTTGCGCGTGGTAAAGACGGTAACTCCGGATAGCCGTTACAGGTATGTGCTGACACGTAGTGGCCATTCTCGTCTGGAAGGTCCCAAAGAGAGCAAAGGTATTTCCATGAGTGAGATGGGTTCAAATGTCTTTATAGACATAAAGTTTTCGGGTAACATTGCTGTCATACATACGCGGCCTGGTTATGCAAGTGCAACGGCATACAATATAGACAACAGTGATATACCTGAGATTTTGGGGACAATAGCCGGTGATGATACAGTTATGCTGGTTATAGCCGAGAATGTCGGTCGCACAGCTGTGTTGAAGGCTCTTAAAGCAATCTTTCCGGATATTTGAATAAGGTGACAATGGAGGAAGTTGAATACAAAGACGGTATAAGCATTATTATTGCCAACGCTTCGCATGAGAGATATGTTGATGTGATTCTCGATACAATAAGTTCTGCGGCCAAGGTGCGTGGAACGGGTATTGCCAAGCGTACGCACGAGTATGTGGCACAGAAGATGAAAGAGGGTAAGGCAATTATCGCGCTTGCCGGAGAAGAGTTTGCCGGCTTCTGCTATATCGAGAGTTGGGGCAACAGACAGTATGTAGCCAATTCCGGACTTATCGTCAGCGAGAAGTTCAGAGGGCACGGACTTGCAAGACGCATAAAGCAGAGAGCGTTCCGGTTGTCTCGTGAAATGTGGCCCGATGCCAAGCTTTTTGGCTTGACGAGTGGTGGAGCGGTGATGAAGATTAATACAGAATTGGGCTATGTGCCTGTCCCGTTTTCGGAACTTACCGATGATGAGGCTTTTTGGAGAGGTTGCCAAGGGTGTGTCAACCATGACGTGCTTGTGCGTACAGACAGACGCTATTGCATATGCACTGCCATGCTCTATGACCCGGCAAAACATAAGGATAAAAAACAATAATAAAGAGCAAGATATATGTCTGATATGAAGAAGAAGGTTGTTGTTGCATTCAGTGGGGGGCTTGATACCTCTTTCACTGTAATGTATCTTGCAAAGGAAAAAGGATATGAAGTGTATGCAGCTTGTGCAAATACCGGCGGTTTCAGTGAGGAGCAGCTAAGACAGAACGAAGAGAATGCATACAGATTGGGAGCAAAGCAGTATGTTACACTCGATGTAACCAGAGAGTATTACGAAAAGAGTCTGCGCTATATGATATACGGAAACGTGCTTCGTAACGGAACATACCCTGTTTCAGTCTCCTCGGAGAGGATATTCCAGGCACTTGCCATTGCACGCTATGCCAATGAAATCGGTGCTGATGCAATAGCACATGGTTCCACTGGTGCAGGAAATGACCAGATAAGGTTTGATATGACATTCCTTGTATGCGCTCCGGGAGTTGAGATAATAACACTCACCCGTGATATGACTCTCACCCGTGAGTATGAGGTGAACTATCTCAACGAACATGGGTTCAAGGCCGATTTTGCCAAACTCAAATACTCTTATAATGTAGGTATATGGGGAACATCCATATGCGGAGGCGAAATTCTTGACTCGGCACAAGGGCTTCCGGAATCGGCATATCTGAAGCCGGTTGTAAAGTCAGGCGAAGAGGTGCTGCGGCTCACGTTTGAATATGGTGAGCTGAAAGCGGTGAATGGAGAGCCTTTCGAAGATCCTATAAAGGCAATACAGCGTGTCGAGGAGATTGGCGCACCTTACGGTATAGGCCGTGACATGCACGTCGGTGACACCATTATAGGAATAAAGGGGCGTGTCGGTTTCGAGGCTGCAGCGCCTATGATTATCATTGCAGCACACCGTTTTCTTGAAAAATACACGCTTAGCAAGTGGCAGCAGTATTGGAAAGATCAGGTTGCCAACTGGTATGGAATGTTCCTGCACGAAAGCCAGTATATGGAACCTGTCATGCGCGATATTGAGGCTATGCTTGAGAGCTCGCAACAGAATGTCACAGGAACTGCTATTCTGAAGCTCATGCCAAAGCATTTCGAGACTGTTGGTGTGGAATCGCCTAATGACCTTGTAAAGAACAGGTTCGGAGAGTATGGCGAGGTACAGAAAGGTTGGACCGCTGAAGATGCGAAAGGTTTCATAAAGGTGATGTCTACGCCTTTGAGGGCCTATTATGCCAATCACCCCGATGAAAAACCATAAGAAACAATTAATGATATAAAATGATAAAAGTAGGAATTATAGGTGGTGCAGGATATACGGCAGGAGAACTTATACGCCTTCTTATCTGGCATCCTGAAGTGGAGATTGAATTTGTCCACAGTACCAGCAACGCAGGTAACAGAATCACAGATGTCCATGCAGGAATGCTTGGGGAAACAGACCTTATGTTTACCGACGAGATGCCTCTTGAGGATATCGATTTGCTCTTCATCTGTTCTGCACACGGAGATAGCCGTAAATTCATGGAGAGCCATACGCTCCCCGATGAACTGAAGGTCATAGACCTCTCAATGGACTACCGTATAAAGAGTCATGATAATGACTTTATATATGGCTTGCCCGAGCTGAACCGTCGTCATACTTGCAAGAGCCGTTTCGTGGCAAATCCGGGTTGTTTTGCAACCTGTATCGAACTCGCTCTTCTGCCACTTGCCAAGGAGCATCTTCTCAATGGTGACATCTCGGTCAATGCAATAACAGGCAGCACCGGTGCCGGAGTGAAGCCTACTGCCAATACGCACTCAAGCTGGAGAAACAACAATATAAGTATATACAAGCCGTTCGAGCACCAGCATATTCCCGAGATAATCCAGAGCATACGTCAACTGCAACCCGATTTTGACGGTGAGATTGCCTTTATCCCTTATCGAGGTGATTTTCCGCGTGGAATATTCGCGACCTTGGTCGTGAAGTGCGATCTTGACATACAGACAATATACAAGCTGTATGAGAGCTATTATGAACGGGATTCGTTCACACACATCGTAGAGAGACCTGTAGAACTCAAGCAGGTGGTAAACACCAACAAGTGTCTCATACATCTTGAAAAACACGGTAACAAGCTTTTGATAACATCTGTAATAGACAATCTGTTGAAGGGTGCCAGCGGACAGGCCGTCCACAACATGAACCTGTTGTTCGGGCTTGCCGAGACTGTCGGTCTGCAATTAAAACCTTCTGCGTTCTAAAACATTACAGGAATGAAACTTTACGATGTATACCCGCTTTTCGATGTAAATATTGTAAGGGGCGATGGTTGCAAGGTCTGGGATGACAAAGGCAATGAATATCTCGACCTTTATGGCGGTCATGCCGTCATTTCGATAGGGCATGCACATCCGCATTATGTCGAAATGATAAGCAGACAGGTTGCAAAGCTCGGATTCTATTCCAACTCGGTCATAAATACTCTACAGGGCGATGTTGCCGGGATATTGGGCGAAATGACCGGTTACGAGGATTATAGCCTGTTTTTCATAAATTCCGGAGCCGAAGCCAACGAGAATGCACTGAAGCTCTCGTCATTCAAGAACGGGAAGCATCGTGTGATTGCTTTCAGGAAGGCTTTTCACGGTCGTACATCGCTCGCAGTCGAGGTTACAGACAATCCCCGTATCATAGCGCCGATAAATGCGAACGGACACACCACGTATCTGCAGATTGGTGACATAGAAGGCGTGCGTGCCGAGATTGCCAAGGGTGATGTCACTGCTGTAATTATTGAAGGCATACAGGGCGTGGGCGGAATACGGATACCGTCATCGCTTTTCCTCAGGCAGTTGCAGGAACTATGCAATGATACAGGAACAACTCTCATTCTCGATGAGATACAGAGCGGTTGCGGACGTACCGGCAAGTTCTTCGCGCATCAGTGGGCAGGGATACGTCCCGATATCATTACACAGGCAAAAGGAATAGGCAACGGCTTTCCTATAGGCCTTGTACTGCTCAGTCCTGAGTTTAAGGCTGTGCATGGAGAACTTGGGACAACATTCGGGGGGAATCATCTTGCATGTGCTGCGGCAAAGGCAGTGCTTGATGTGATAAAAGAGGAGAATCTGCTTGAGAACGTGAACAAGGTGGGTGAATTCCTCATGAGTGAACTAAGGAAGAACAAACGTATAAAGGATGTTCGTGGACGTGGTCTGATGATAGGTCTTGAATTCAATGAGCCTGTCAAGGAGATAAGGCAAAGACTGCTGTTCGACGAGCATGTGTTTACGGGTGTGAGCGGAACGGATGTCATAAGGCTTCTGCCACCACTTACGCTCACAATGGAGCAGGCCGAGGATTTCCTGCAAAGACTCAATAGGGTTCTTGCGTAGTGCTCTGTTTTGTAAAAATGTATTATCTTCGCAAAGAATACGACAACCAGAATTTTTATTGATGAATTTAAATATAGTCTTATGATAAGGAAGTTTCTTCTTTGCACACTTGCGTGCCTCACATTTACCACAACAGTTGCCGATGAGGGCATGTGGTTACCTTCTCTCATCAAAGAACGCATCAAGGAGATGCGCAGAATGGGATTCAAGCTCTCGGCAGCAGATGTATATTCCGATAGCAAGGCTTCATTGAAGGATGCTGTGGTGCAGTTTGGCGGTGGCTGTACAGGAGAGTTTGTATCGGGTGAGGGACTGCTTCTCACGAACCACCATTGCGGCTACAGTTCCATACAAAAACTCTCATCAGTGGAGCACGACTACCTCACATACGGGTATTGGGCAAAATCGAGAGCCGAGGAGTTGCCTGTCCCGGGGCTTACAGTAAGCATCCTGGTGAAGATGGAAAATGTAACCGACAGGCTGGCTGCAGGAGAAAGAATCGATGAAATCATCTCGAAAGAGATAAAGGGAGACGGGTATCGTGCCTCGGTGGAGCCGATGTACTATGGCAACCAACATTATCTTTTTGTGTACAGGACATTCCGTGATGTCCGTCTTGTCGGTGCTCCGCCTTCGTCTATCGGAAAGTTCGGTGGAGATACGGATAATTGGGTGTGGCCGCGTCATACGGGCGACTTTTCTGTTTTCCGTGTATATGCAAATGCTTCCAACGAACCGGCCGATTACTCCCCGACAAATGTTCCCTATCGTCCCAAACGTCACTTCAAGGTATCTACAAAAGGTATAAAGGAGGGGGATTTCACAATGATATATGGTTTCCCGGGAAATACTCAGGAGTATGTTACGTCCGATGCAGTCAGCTATGTGTCGGATATCTCGAACCCCATGAAGATAGCTTTACGCACCATAAGGCTTGAGATAATATCTGCCGCACAGGCAAAGGATGCAGCTGTGCGCATTGCTTATGCAGCCAAACATGCAGGAATTGCCAATTCCTGGAAAAAATGGCAGGGCGAGAGTTTAGGACTCATGAATCTGGAGACCGCAAAGAAAAAGGCTGAGTATGAGAAACAGTTCAGGGCCTGGACTGCCGACAAACCCCACTATTCGGGTCTATTGGATTCAATGCGTGTAGCATACGAGAATGTAATTCCTCACTATTATGTGCGCGAGCTGTTCAATGAGTCGATATCGGGAATAGAACTGTTCAACTATGCCTATAGGATTGGAAATGTCGCAGGCACAGGGAAGAAATTTCCTGCCGACAAACAGGCCGAGGTGCGAAGGATGTATCTGAAGGACTATAATGTAGATATCGACCATGCCATTGCGCGACGCATGGTAGATGAGTTCATGAAACGTATGCTCCCCGAATATATTCCGCAGCAGCTATCCAAGGCAATTGAGGAGTGCGGCGGCACAGAACAGCTTGTCGATTCTCTATTTGCAAATACACGGATTGTAAATGACTATCCTTTGACAATCGAGGAGATAAAAAGCGACCCTATGGTGCAGTTTGCCGGGTGGTTCAAAGAACTTGTCGCAAAGAACAGAGGATATGCATACCGTAACCTGAGCAATGTACCTGCCATTGAGAAATGGTACAGGGAGTATCTCAAGGCATTGCGTGAGTGGGACAGTGAGCGTGCATTCTATCCCGATGCTAACTTTACACTCAGGGTCGCTTATGGTACTGTCACCGGCTACGAGAATGCCGATGGAGAATACCACACACACCTTACAACACTTGACGGTGTAGTGGCAAAGGACAATCCGGCGATATACGACTATAATATTCCACAGGAACTCCGTGACATATACGACAGGAAGGATTATGGTCGCTGGAGTATACAGAAGAACGGCAAGGCAACGGTGCCTGTCTGTTTCCTGGCTTCAAACCACACATCGGGAGGCAATTCCGGTTCACCTGTGATTAACGGCAAGGGCGAGCTTATAGGAATAAATTTTGACCGTACATGGCGTTCAACAATGAGCGACATTGAATTTGACCCGGCAATATGCCGTAATATCTCGGTGGATATACGTTTTGTCCTTTTTGTCATGGACCGTCTTGGCGGTGCCGATTATCTGTTCGAGGAGATGGAGATAGAGTGATATCTTCCTTCATGCGCACTATGGTGCGCCTGAAGGATTGTTATACAAGCCGTAAATTTGCAGCAGGATAATGAATGAGTTTCTCAGGACGATGTTTGTAGAGCATTCGGCATTGCAGGCCGTAGTGGTGCTCTCATTGGTTTCTGCTTTGGGCATAATGCTCGGCAGGATACGTATATTCGGGGTTTCATTCGGAATCACATTCGTCTTTTTTGTAGGAATATTTGCAGGTCATCTTGGGCTTGGAATAGACGGCAATATGCTCTACTATGCCGAGACCTTCGGCCTTGTTCTTTTTGTATATGCATTGGGCTTGCAGGTTGGTCCCGGTTTCTTCAGTTCCATGCGCACCGAAGGTGTCCGTCTTATTCTCCCGTCAATGGTGCTATTGCTGGCTGGAACGCTGTTTGCTGTAGTGATGAGTTACGGGTTTGGTGTAAGCATGTCCGATATGTCGGGAATACTGTGTGGCGCAACCACAAATACTCCGGCATTGGCAGCCGCACAGCAGACGCTTGAGCAATTGGGCATAGACGCGAACGGTGCAGCCTTGAGCTGTGCGTTGACCTATCCGTTCGGTGTGGCAGGAGTGATATTCGCATTGGCTTTGTTGAGACGCTGCTATGTGACACACAACGAACTTCCCAGGCCCGATGACAAGCATAGAAAGAATGTCTTCATTGCAAGCTATCGTGTTACTAACCCCGGTGTATTCGGCAAGACGATTGAAGAGGTTGCCGGAATGAGCCATAATCATTTTGTAATTTCAAGAATGTGGCACAACGGACATGTGCTCATCCCCATGTCGGATAGGCAACTTCTTGAAAATGATATCGTTCTTGTTATAACAAAACCCGATGAGGCTGCCGAGTTGACACTCGTGTTCGGTGAGCAGGAGAGCAAGGATTGGAATAGCGGCGAGATAGACTGGAACAAGATTGACAGTGAACTCATTTCGCAGCGGATACTTGTCACTCGTCCCGAAATCAATGGAAAGAAACTCTCTTCCTTGAGGCTTAGGAACAATTATGGAATAAACATCAGTAGAGTCTACCGTTCCGGTGTACAGCTTCTCGCTACTCCGGGTCTTGTACTTCAGCTCGGTGACAGGCTTACCGTTGTGGGTGAATCTGCAGATATAAAGCGTGTCGAGAAGATTCTTGGCAATGCAGTGCAGAGTCTTAATGAGCCTAATCTTGTTTCTGTATTCATTGGAATAATCATTGGTCTTATTGTAGGATGCATTCCGCTTTCGGTTCCAGGCATATCGTTGCCTGTGAAGTTAGGTCTTGCAGGTGGTCCTATAATTGTCGGGATACTCATAGGAACATTCGGCCCCCGTCTGCACATGCTTACCTATACAACCCAAAGCGCTAACATGATGCTTCGTGCGTTGGGCCTCAATCTGTATCTTGCGTGTCTTGGCCTTGATGCCGGTACACAATTCTTTGAGACAGTGGTACGTCCCGAGGGTATAGTATGGCTCGCCATAGGTGCTGCATTGACGTTCATCCCTGTCGTTGTAACAGGCCTGTTTGCCCTGAAGGTGATGAGGCTCGATTTTGGTTCCGTTGCCGGACTGTTGTGCGGTACAATGGCAAATCCTATGGCGCTTAACTATGCAAACGATACAATAGAGGGCGATAACCCCTCGGTAGCCTATGCTACCGTGTATCCGGTATGTATGTTCTTGAGAGTAATAATAATCCAGTTGCTTGTGATGTTTCTGGCGTAGGGATAGCGTCCTTTTTTATTATGCATAGCTGTGCATTCCGCCAAGCAGATAGTTCACTCCGAAATATGTGATTAATACGGTGAGGAATGCTGCAATGCAGTATGCGTGGAAGAACATGGGGCGGCGCATGGATTTTATTGAGCCTCCATGCAGTGTCGCACTGTAGGCAAGCAAGGTAATGAGTGCCCACACCTCTTTGGGGTCCCAGCCCCAGTAACGTCCCCATGATACGTTGGCCCACACTGCACCGATGAATATCCCGGCTGCAAGCAGGAACACTGCAGGGTAGAGCATCAGGGTGCTCATCCTTTGCAATTCAGCAATCTCATTTTCGGCAGTTCCTCCCGTCTCCCCGAAACGGCAGAAATGTTCACGTGCTTTAATTATAAATGCTGCAATGCCATTGAGCATCGTGAATGCGAACAGGGTATATGAAACCATTATGACAAGTACATGAATGCACAGCAACGGTGATTGCAACACTGGCATCAGTGGGGTAATTTGCGGTGTCGCTTCGTTCATGCTTGCTACAAGCAGAGTAAAACCGCAGACAATGTAGCCGAACGGTAGCATAACTCCTGTACTTCTGCCTGCAAACGGAGTGAGCAACATGCTGCACCATGCCATGAACATCATTGTTTCGTGTCCGTTGGACAGCGGTACGTGTCCGCTTATATACCAGCGCAATGCTATCTGCAGTGTCAGGTACGCAATAATGCCCCACGCTGCAATCCTCATTGCAACGGTTATTGTGCGTTGTGCCTTGCTCTCTTTTGCGTGTATGCAAAGGAACAGGAAGAGTGCAATGCCTATTGTAAGGCACATCATTGCCGGCAGACGGTTGCCGTTCAGGCTGTTGTATAGTTTTTCGGCATTGAAAACAGTCTCCGATGGGATGCTGTCGCCTCCTTTTCCAATCTGGTATATCTTTATTTTTGCTGCTATCGCTTTAATTCCTTCATAGTCGCGCATTGCAACCTTCTCGGCTACAAGATTCATGCTTTTATTAATAAACAACTGTTCTTCATATGGAATATAAGCAGGCAAAGTCTCGGCAAAGGAGTGCCATGTCACATGTCCGGTTGTGGAATCCGGTTGTGGAAATATTTTCAACAAGGTGCCTGTGCATAGCATGCTTATTATATTGAACTTTTCGTTGGCAGTTACGTAATCTTTTACCTCATGGCTGTTTTTCTCGCCAAGGGCAACCTCTAACTTGTATCCGTCGCGACCGGTGAAGTCGGTGAGTGCGGCATAATCGCCTTCAATGCCAAGCTGTTTCTTTACACTCTCTCCCTTTATCTTTATCATAGGTTCTTTTTTCCACTCGTCATAGAAAAAGAACCATCCGCATAGAACCTGTTCGGCCGTGTAGCCCTTGTAACTCCTCTTGCCGTATACTTTTGCGGTAAAATCTATGGCAAGTGTCTGCAGTGGACATATCCGGTCATTGTAATTGATATGTATGTTGCAGAACTCCTCGGCAACATCCTTGGGGAGTGTCTGCGGTCCCTCTTGAGCGTTTGCTGCTGATGCGGTAATTGTCAGCAACAACACGGCTGTACCTTTGCGCAGTGCAGCGCGGAAACGGCTGTCAGGCTGAACTAAAAACAGCAGCATCGACAGCAGCAGTAATGAATATCCTGCATATGTGATGCCTATTCCCCATGGGTCGTATGAGATTGAGAAGAAAGTTCCTTTCTCGTCGTTGTCATACCCCGACTGGTAGAAACGGTAGCCTTTGTGCCTGAATATGTTGTTCATCGATATGACTCCTTCTATGCGTTCATCATCATAAACAGCTATGCTGCTCACGAAATCCAGCGGTGCTTCGCTTCCAGCATATCTTGTGACCTCGAAACTGTTGAGAGTGATGCTGAAGGGTAATTTCTCGACCACGCTGTTATCGAGTGTATATTGGTTGGTGTAATCGCCGATGCGAAGATGTATCTGTCCCTGCTTGCTATAAAGGTGGGTGACAAGTGCACCGGTTAGAATGACCGCGAATGCAAGGTGCAGACATAGTGTGACCGGCTGTTTCTGCAACTTGCGTTGCAGAATATATATAATGGCAGAGAGTGTGGCAATGCCCCATAGGGCTATCATCCAGTGGGAGCAATAGATATTCTCCAGTGCATACTCTGTCCCATAAAGTTTCTCCATAATGGTAGCTGCCATAAGAATGGCTGTAATTATGGTAAACAGGGTCAATGACATGAGTTTGAACAGTTTCTCTCGTTTCATTGTTTTAGGGTGATAAAAAATCTTTGGTCCCACACGTGGGACCAAAGATAATAATATTTTAAATAGAGTCAATGAACTTTATGACAGCATCGCGTTCTTCTTTAGATAGGTTGCGGAAATTTACCACAGTGTAACGCGCGTCGCTCTTGGCATTGCCGTGCCATATGATTGCCTCCAGTTACCACTCACCGTCGTAATATTTCCAATAAATTGCAGATACACTCTCCTGCAGGGATAACAATCTATGCAATAGTCAACAGGTTGCTCGACCTGCACGAAATCCAGAAAAAGCAGTGACTTGTCTCTTCTGTGTGATGTCCTTGACAAGAAACAGCCGTTTTTATTCAGTTCGTATATCCTTAAGGTATTTATAATACAGATTCCAGTGATGTCTTTGATATTATAAGGAATAAATGCTCCATTTGTGCCACTCTTCCATTTCTTTATTGTATATTTACAACTCAATCGATTGTATACTGCAACATGGCTACAGTAAAGAGGACTGCTATTGCCGGTGGCTATTTCATTGAGCTTGGCAATAAAGAGATTGAGATATATAGTATCGCTTCCGATGGCAGCGGTGCTCTGAAGCGTGTAGATGATGTTCCGGGAACCATAAGGATGCTTTCGGCTCAGGTGGGGCTGGAACGTGACTACAACCATAGCTTCAGGCAGCATGTGGCAAGGCTTATACAGTATGTGAACAACGAAGAACGCAAAACAAAATAAGATGAAAAGAACAAACACTTTAATCGTACTTTTTCTTTGTGCGCTTGGAATCCAGGCGCAGAGTGACTATATCCATGGCCTCTCTGTGTGGTTTGATCAGCCTACCTCACTTAAAGGCCGCAGCGTATGGTATGGCGGACGACCCGATCTTTGGGTAGGACGCGACAAGCCCGAATGGGCCGGAGAGGGTGCATATAACCCCGACCAGGAGTGGGAGTCGCAATCGCTCCCCATCGGTAACGGCAGCATAGGAGCCAATATCATGGGCTCTCTTGAGGCAGAGCGCATCACACTCAACGAAAAGACCCTGTGGCGCGGTGGCCCAAACACGGAGAAAGGCGCAGAATACTACTGGAACGTGAACAAGGAGTCGGCGCACCTGCTCGATGACATACGCCAGGCATTCCTTGACGGTGATGACGAGAAGGCTGCAAAACTCACACGCGAGAACTTCAACAGTACTGCATCGTATGAATATTACGGCGAGAAACCGTTCCGTTTCGGAAACTTCACCACAATGGGCGAGATTTACATCGAGACAGGGCACAGCATGGTGGGCCTTGGCGACTACAAGCGCATTCTCTCGCTCGATTCGGCACTGGCAGTGGTGCAGTATACAAAGGACGGAGTCGAATATGAACGTAAATCATTTGTCTCATATCCCGCCAACGTGCTGGTAATGAAGTTCAGCGCAAACAAGCCCGGAATGCAGAATCTCACATTCAGTTATGCTCCGAACCCGGTATCGGAAGGCACGTTTTATCACGACAGTTACGACGGATTTATGTGGAAAGCAAAGCTCGACAACAACGGAATGCAACATACCGTGCACATCAAGGCTGTTGCAAAAGGAGGTACATTCAAACTTCAGAAACCGGACAAGATTCATATCGAAGGTGCCGATGAGGTATGTTTCTACGTAACAGCCGACACCGACTACAAAATCAATTTTGACCCTGATTTCAGCGACCCCAAGGCATATGTCGGCGTAAACCCGGACGAGACAACAGCCCGGTGGATGAAAAATGCCGTTAAAAAGGGATACGATGAACTGTTCAAGGAGCATTATGCCGATTACTCGGCTCTCTTCAATCGCGTGCAGCTCGATATCAACCCCAACGTACCGACGACATTGGAATACCCGGGAGTTGCAAGCCTTCCTACTCCAAAGCGTTTGAAGAGTTACCGCACCGGCAAGCCCGATTACGGTCTTGAGGAGCTATATTTCCAGTTCGGACGTTATCTGCTCATTGCAAGTTCACGCCCCGGCAATCTTCCGGCAAACCTTCAGGGTATATGGCATAACAATGTCGATGGTCCTTGGCGTGTCGATTATCACAACAACATCAATCTGCAAATGAACTATTGGCCGGCATGTGTCACAAATCTCAGTGAATGCATGTTGCCTTTGGTCGATTTCATACGTACACTCATAAAGCCGGGTGCCGTAACGGCGAAATCATATTTCGGCGCAAGAGGCTGGACAGCAAGCATCTCCGGAAATATCTTCGGCTTTACAGCTCCTTTGATAAGCCAAGATATGTCCTGGAATTTCAACCCCATGGCAGGACCATGGCTTGCAACACATGTATGGGACTACTATGACTACACACGTGACGAGAAGTTCCTCAAGGAGGTAGGTTACGACATAATAAAGAGCAGTGCAATGTTTGCAGTCGACTACCTTTGGAAGAGAAGCGACGGCACATATACTGCTGCACCCTCTACATCGCCCGAGCATGGCCCGATAGACCAGGGCGCTACGTTTGTGCATGGTGTGGTGCGCGAAATACTGTTGGATGCGATAGCTGCAAGCAAGGTTCTTGGTGTAGACGGCAAATTACGTAAGGAGTGGAACAATGTGTTGGCAAACCTTGTGCCATATTGCATAGGACGTTACGGTCAGCTCATGGAGTGGAGCAAGGATATAGACGACCCGAAAGACCAACACCGTCATGTGAATCATCTTTACGGTCTTCATCCGGGACATACAATCTCGCCTGTGACAACTCCGGAACTTGCCGATGCTTCCAAGGTGGTTCTTGTTCATCGCGGTGACGGAGCTACCGGTTGGAGTATGGGGTGGAAACTAAACCAGTGGGCACGTCTTCACGACGGAAATCATGCATATACGCTATTCGGTAACTTGTTGAAGAATGGCACACTCGATAATCTTTGGGATACACACGCTCCGTTCCAGATTGACGGAAATTTTGGCGGTACAGCCGGAATCGCCGAGATGTTGATGCAGAGTCACATGGGATTCATACATCTGCTGCCTGCACTTCCCGACATGTGGGAGGAGGGAAGTGTCGAAGGCCTTTGTGCAAAAGGCGGTTTCGAGGTCGATATCAGATGGAATGACGGAAAACTTGTTGAGGCCGTTGTGAAATCTAATAATGGAGGTCGTTGCGAACTGCTTTATGGAGACTATAAATTGACATTCGGAACACAAAAAGGTTCTGCATACAGAATTTCAACAAAGAACGGACGCTTGACAAGTTACAAGCTTTGATTTATAATCTCTCCGGTAACATATTGAGTGCAACTGAAAAATTTTCAGTTGCACTCTCTTGTTTTTCTATATTCCAAGGGGTGTGGCATCTATTCTGCATCTGCTTACGCCGTCTTTCTTAATCTTCGGAATTTCAGCCTATTACATTTGCCTGAACACCCAATCAACTATTGTTATAATGATTGTCAAGAATGATATCAGCGAAACAACCATTGCAACAAACGACAAGGCTGTCTTGCCATTAAGTATAAGTTTGGTAATAAGCAAATTCCAACCGACACTTATTATCCAACCCAAAACAAATACGTATATGTTTACAGTCTCATAAGTGGTACTGAAAACCTTTGCAAGGCATTCTAAATCGCCTACACAAATGTCAAATCCCTCATTCAGTGGGAATGTATATCTATCAACCCATATCTTCAAAATAAAGGAGCAGAACAAGCCATAGGATATAGCAAAAAAGAGGTACAGAACTTTTCCGACAGAACTATTTTTGCAGAGTTTCCATATCAAGGCTACTATGGGAGCAAGTGCTGTTATAAACCATATTCCACCTTGAACATAGATATTGAAAATAACACACACTTCCTTATAGGATAACCCTAAAAGGCCTCCTAATAAGGACATAACTTTGCAACATATATCAAACAGCCATTCAATCATTTGTGCTTTTGCAAATCATTTAAAATCGATTTTGTGCCTGTAAATCTTCCAATCAGTCTTATGGTATGCTTTGGCAGGAATCATATTTCTCTGCTTAAAATCAGACACCCATTGTTTGCCGTTCCACATTTGGATATGTCCCCAAATGTGCTTTCCCACAGCAGGGAAAACGATTATGTCACCCTTTAGTGGAGTATAATTCTTCTTGCTTACTTCTACAAAATCCATTTGCGGAAGAAGCCACGAATATCCGTATGCCGGCAACAGGTATGCAGGGCAGCCACCTGCATTCAAGGCACGCATCACGTACCATGCACACCAAGTCCTCGACTTTGTTTCTGCGTTCTTTGTGAGGTACTCTATAGTCTTGTCCTTGTCATAGGTGTAATTGCTGTAGTTTGCATAGAGCATTACAGAGAGCGCAGCTATTATCAGTATGGCAAAGAATATTCCAACTCCTTTAAAAACTTTTTTCATTCATCTACGCTTTTAAGATGTTCAGAATTGAATATGTCCACAGGTGCTACGGCATATTGCTCTTTTGTGATTCCCCGCTTTTTTATCGCCTTTTCTATTTTTGGCAGTTTGTCAGTACCAAGAATAAGATAATCACCAACTTTCTTTGGCTCACATAGTTCTATCCCCAATTGCTTGAGATAAATATCGTATATGAGTTCCGAACAGTAGAACTTCCCATTGTCAAATTTAAATGCCAAGTCGTAGGGCTTCCCTAAATAACTCTTGTATTCGATTTTTATATTATCTTTCTTAGGGCGTTTCAACCAATATCTGCCATCCTTGCCGCGAGCGATGAATTTATCTAATGGAGTGAGCACAAGTGTTCGCTGGGTCTCAAGCACATAAGGCTTGCCATTTTTCATTACAACTACCCCACAGTGCGTAATCATTGAGCGTGTACCAATCTGTATCAATGGCGATTGTTGTGATAATGATGTTTGGAATATTACATCACCCTCTCGCACATTCTTTGCAGGGACGGTCTGTGCCGTAAATGTTTCTGCAACCATTGAGCAGAATGGCAAAGCAAACAGCAGTATGATAATTACAATTATTATCAATGTTTTTTTCAACATAATATGTCAATTATTTAGGTCTAAAACTACAAATGTGCCTTGTTCACCCTCTTTATATCGCTTTTTATGATTTTACCTTTTGCAAAAAAGCAAATGATTTTATAAAAGCCAACTTGTCCGTTTATGGATAGGCTGGCTTTTGTTCAAGAAAATAATGGTTAATCATATAATGCTAAATCCACCTTTATTAACTATCTCAGCAGACTTTTGTGAGAGCTCATATAAAAACCGTGTAAATGGAACCTTACGCCCATTTATAGTTACGTCAAGACTATTTATGGATTCTTGTGTGAGTTTAGATGCCCACATCATCATTGTTTGAACCTCTTGTTTAATAGCGATAGATAATCCTTTTATCTCTTGAGGTGACGTTGTACTTGCAATTTGGTTTAAACCAACACTAACTCGCATAGCGTAAGTACGAACCTGTTCTCTATCTCCAAAATCTGTTAGTCTATTGAAAAATCCCATAGTAGTTCGTTAATTTAATTTTTATTGCATTTATTCTTTAATATTTTTGGATATCGATGTCTTTTAACTATTTCGGATAATGGAATGTAAATGTAGTATGACATTTTTTGTATAGGTAAGTATTCCATGCATTTGCATTTTATCTCCAAATATTTTAAACATAGCCGTACGTGCACCACTGCTATTTTCAAAAGTGTTAATTAACTCTTGGTGAATTGATTTCATTGTATTCAAGTGATTATTTAGTGTTGATGTAGGTGCATTTCTTTCAACTAAATCTTGTGTGATTGTTACAAGATTTTCAAAATCCTTTAAAAGTTGGTTAATCTTGCCAATAGAGGCCATTGCATTAAAGAAACCCATAATAAAAGTTTTAATAGTTAATTTGATTTTCGAGTTGTTTAATCATGGGATAAAAGTAAAATTCCCAAGCTGTAACATCATTGCTGCTTCCGTCCCATAATTCTATTTTTTCTCCTTCTAATTGAAGTTGTTCTAATAATGGAAAACTGTTTTTAATTCTTTTGTACTTATTATAATACTTTACAACATTGTTGAAGTGTATTATGATTTTATCTCTATTGCGACCATCAATCATATTATAGTTTAGATGTATCAAGGCATTTATAGCTCGTAGTTCTCTGTTGATTTTTTTTATTTCTTCTAGAGCATCTTCTTTTGTGTCTTTTGTAAAGAATCCCATAATTTTAAACAACTTTTTTAAATAGTTTGTGCCTTCTAAATTTGAGGATAATATGTTTAGATATTATTCTTTGCTATTAATATAATCGATGACCCCAATGCTAAATCCAATTTCCCATGCTGATAAACTACAGGAATCATAGAATTTTTTATGTAAGAATCAGAAAGAGGGGAAGAACATCCTTGACTATATTCTTGAAAGAAACATAATAAACATTCATCTTTTTCTGATGAAGAGATTTCGCCTGTAGTTTCTAGAATACTAACAATGGACTTTAATGCTGAGGCCATTTGCATTTGATTTCTTAACATTCCATTTGTCATCATGTACATAAACACGGCATGCATAAAACTTTTTCGCTTACTTGAATCCATAATCCAGATTTTATGCCCCCCAAGTTCCCCGAAGAAAGCGGTTAAATAAAAAACAAGGCGTGGGAACTTTAACTTATTATTCTATTGAGGCTCTGGACTGCCCGACACTGATAATAAGCAAAGCCCACGCCAAATGATATAACATCCCTATTGGGTATATGGATATCATTGACGTGGACGTTTCTTGCTCGTTACCCCAGTGTCGAAATTGTCCAGATTTCAATAGAGGATAATTTTGCTAAACGCCCTAAACTAATATGTCTGCTCATAGGATTAATACCCTAAGAACATTGCAAATGTAATATAAGCGAGCGAAAGTTGTGCAAGCAGGTGGGTAAAATTTTATTTTTACACGCGACTAGCGCATCTGAACTTCGCAGAAAGCCTAAATATCTCTATCAGACATATTGAATATTTACATTTGCGTAAATGTAGTTAAAAGGTTTAAGCCGAGAAAGAAACACTTTGCAAATCATCTTTTCCTGAATGTTAAGTTTTGTGTGGGAATGTATTTTTTAATAAAATCCATTTGTTGAAAAAGCCACTTTTCATCCCCTTCTTTGATCTATCTTATCCACCCTTCTCGTAGAACGACGGTATCTATTTGAATCTTTACTGATATAAAGTCTCCATCCCTATCTTCAACTATACTCCCATCAATTGTTATCATTCTGTCGCACATTCCACGACTGCGGTCGACTGGGTGTTGGTCCGGATTTATCCCGTATCTGTAAGTATCATCCTCTTCGTCGTATCTCCAATGGGTTGAATCCACTTTGCAAGCTCGATTGAGGCGTCTGTAAAAGCTATTCTTTGCGCCACTTTTTACTACAAACTTATATTCGCTCCACCTATTCGCTCTAAAGGTGTTTTCATCGTAGTAAAGCGAATCGACCATCTCCAATTCCGGAAACTCAACACCTGTGAGTTTATAGAAATCTTCGCTTGTGCGATAGTATGAGGCTGGAACATCTTCACGACTGATAATAGGAGGCTGCTGCTCACCGCCACAAAGTATTATGAAAACAAAACATAGTAAGATTTTCAGCGAAACAAGCGGAACTGTCAATAGCGCATATGCTGTCCACCAAAAGATCTTCCAACCTTTAGATATACGACTCTTCCAAATTCTGCTGGGCCATATAAAATATAACCCGGCAGCAATTGGGAATAGAAGGAATGCGATAATCCATAAGATTATTTTCAAAGCCTTTTTCATTTCTCGTCTGTCTTATAAGCCAAAGATTTTATCAAATTCAGCCTTTGTGTAGTTCTCAACTACAAGAGAATGACCTTTATAACTGAATTTCAGACTGATGTTGCCGGCTGTCTTGACAGGAGTGATTGTTACACCTTCGTAAACGAAACGCTTGCCGGCAGATTTCTCAATTCGTGGAGCGATTGACTTGTAGCTGCTCAGGCAGAGTTTCTTTACATTCTGTGGCATAAGATTGTAAATGGCTCCCAATGTGTTGGTGTCAAGGTTTATCACCTCATCTACTCCCGATATCTTTGCAGTTACGGAACTCTTTTTTGCAGATGATGTTTCATCGATAGTGGTTGCGGTTGCACAGAACACTGAAACGAGCGAAAGAATCGCGATAAGAAAGATTTTCTTCATAATGTTGAAATTTTAGAGTGTTATTAAAATTGTTTTCACTCTATAATGTCACATCGAAGAAAGTGTAACCGCTTAAATCTAAAAATAATTTATAATTTCGTTTATCCAACCCGAAGGATTCGTGAGAATTAGAGTGGGATATTTACAAAACACTCTGTCTAAGGCCTTTAAGACACCGCCTTTTGGAGTAGCAAGAATGACAGATGCTACAGCAAGGTGAGTGAATGTAATAAAAGAGACCGATTTCGCAATGCCGCAATTACGGATATCCGACTGTGTGAGGCGTGTCTGTTTTATGAATGAGTGGAGGTGGAATGCGTAGCTAAAAGCTATCAGTGCATCGAAAAATATAAGATAGTCAAAATCGCCTGCAAACCGGAACGGGAATATCATAAATGTATATATAGGTATGCAATAGGGCGATAGAGTGATAGGGGTATATCCTATTCCATATTTGCCAACCTTGTAGTTTACATAACACTCCCTGCCTTTGACCACAAACTCGCTGATTTTCTTAAAGAGCAACAAAGCTACAAGAGTGTGGGTCAATTCGTGGGTGAACTTCATAAACCAGTTCAGATTATGGCCGATTCTGAGTGTTGCAAGTGCAATAGCCAAAATTATATATGTTGCAAACCCTGCAAACAGCCCTACATAATTCCCTGCGTACTTCCAACCCCATCCAATCTTCACCCACATATCAATGGCGTTCTTTGCGAGTGAGGTCACAAACACTGCCATAAAAAGTAGTGCTAATAGCGCAAACAACGCGGTGGAGGTAATATATAGAATCCTGTTAAGCTTATCACTCATCATCTTTGTTCTCCTCGTCAATGTCCAAAGCTGCCGTACTGTAACCGCTGTTTGCATAAATTCTCTCGTCTTCAATCAACTCTTTTAGTGCAGCTCTTTCTACAGCGTTTCGAATGGCCTCTTCTGCAAACTCGTCATCTTCAATGAGTCTGGCAGCTATTTCCTTGATTCTTTTCATACACTTGCTCTTTTTGCTTTTGACGGAATCGGCATTACGCATTCCCAAAATGCTTGCAATCTCATCCATAGGCTTGCGATTCCAATAAAAATGTTTGAGAAGAGTGCTGCACTCCGATGGGATGCGACTAAACAATTTATCCAAGAAATCGTTCTGCATCTGTTGTATCTCATCTACAGCCATATCACAATTCTCCTGTATATAAAGCGAGAAGGTAACCGCATCATCCAAGTTCTGCATCCTCTTTTTTCGTATCATATTACATGCAGTGAACTTGCCAATCTGCACAAGATAGCTGAACAAAGCACCCTCATGAGAACTGGTGATCCCACCGTTCTTCACCTTCTGCATCAGCACAATCAATGACTCTTGAAAGATATCATCGATGTCTTCGTCGGAAATCCTGTCAATGGAGAATGTCTGCCCCAGAATAGATGCGAAGCCGGGTTTCATCTCTCTGCAGATGTGCCTCCAGGCACGTTCATCATTCTGCATTATCCCGAATATAAGTTGCGAGTCTGTCATGTCTTGTTTTTCTGCAAATATAGCAACAAACGAGCGAGATAAGCAAAGCTTGCTTTGATATTTCAAAGCGAGTGCAGTATATTTTCGAGGTTTACCTCAAAGATATGAAAAAGCTTTAAGCTAAGCATGAAACACTTTACAAATTCTAAATTCAGAACTTTAGCTAATGTCTTGGCCGCAGATAAATACATCATGAAATAGAACCGAGCGATTCTATTCAGTGTGTTGCTATAAAAAATATGTAGCAGTAGGACTTAAGTGGTACCTGAATCATAAAAACAGACTGGCTTTTTAAAGCCAGTCTGTTTTTATGATTGTTTAATGTGCGGTTAATTATTTGATAACGACTTTTTTGCCGTTGACAATATAGATACCTGCATTGTCGGTGTTTTCTACGCGGCGGCCGGTGAGGTCATATACAACCTTTGCACCGTTCTCTACTTCTACATTCTCAATGCCTGTGCCGTCGTTTGCAATTGTCCATTCTGCAGCACCCTTGCAGACCTGGTTCTTGCTGTGCCACTTTGTGTTGGGATAACCATATTCGTCAATATAGCTCTCACCGGCATGGTCAACTACAATCTGTGAAAGGTCGAGTGTATATTTGCCTACAGTAGTAATAGGTGTTGAAGTATATTCGTAGCCATTCCATTTTGCATTTACAAGATACTCGAGTGTTTTGCCGAGGTTTGACATTGAATTATAGGTCAAGGTGTAATCCTTATCCTCGCCTTTCAATACAATTTGCTGTGAAATCTGTTGCCAGTTCTCGTTCCAAGAGAGTGATACATTCTGGTTGAACTCAATGATAATTCTGTCAAGATGTTCCACATTGCCCTCTGCAGGAGTGACGGATACAACCTCAAGTGGGACAATCTCAAATGTGTAGAGTTCAATGCTGAATGTGTGCTCTTCATTTGCTTTGCCGTCCATTGTGAAGAATCCGGCCGGGATAACGTATGTATATACGCCCTCCTCGGTGAGGCTACCGAATGATATTGTAATCTTGTTGTCGGCAATAGTGGCTGTACCCTCTATCTCGCTGTCACCGGGGATGTAGACCATTGCAGGGTCGGCACCCTCAACAAGTTTCACCTCGTTCACGTTCCTGAATGTTATTTCAATGTCACCGATCGTCTTTACTCTATCGCCCTCTTTGTAGTTCAATACAAATACCGGTGTCGGGTCTATGACGCTGATAGCATAACTTCCGTACTCGTTGCCGACACCGCTCTCGCTTGTGAATATGCCATTGTAGATATCAAGGTTGTATGAGCCAATGGTTGTTATAGGATTGTCAAGCTCAAGAGTAACGGTCTTCTTGTCATCGCTGAAGGTAACTTCGTCCTTGATTTTTACACCTGAAACAGGTGTCCAATATTTGTCAAGGAGAGACAGACCATGAGGTGTCTTCACTTTGGCAACAGGTGCGTTGAATGTGATTTCAATCTTCTCGAGTTTTGTTGTCTCCTTTGGAGAAACGCTTAAAATCTCAAATGGCTCTGCAACAGCAAAAGTAAATGTTGTCTCAGGGAATGCCTCGCCATCGACACTTGTGATGACACCTGCAGGAATTGTGTATGAGTATGTTCCTACTGTAGTGATTGCTGTAACAGAAGCATCCTTGGTAGACTGTACTCTGAAGACTGCATTTTGGCCATAGGCCTCACCTGCTGTAATCTGGAACTCCTCTTTGCCCTCGCTGTGCTTGATGATGATCGGTTCTTTAGGAAGAGTAATGGTTATTTCCTTAGAGAACATGTGCTGAAGGACATCTACTCTGGAAACAGGATTATCGACGCTGGCATTGCTGCTGGTGATTCCAAAAGGATTGTAAATTGTAAAACTCAATGTCTGTGTGAACTCTTCGCCATCGGCTGTCTTTATGCATCCGGCAGGGAAAGTGTAGGTGTATTTACCGGCAGCCTTTGGAGGGTTCTGTTCCATGTCGCCCTTCTCGTTCTCTTTCATCTCAAAACTGAGTACGACAACATGTTTGGGAGTCCAAGGATTGTAGCTTGTAAGCCTGTAGACATCTTTTGTGTCCTGGTTGATTACTTCGATGCCGCCCTCTGGCAGTGTGACCTCAACATCTTTTGAGAACTCCAATTGTAAGTACTCTACTGATGTAATGGTTGCTCCGTCGGCAGGAGTCGCCTTTACAAGGGTTAATACGTCCTGTGCCACAACTGTTCCCAGCATGCAGAACATGGACATTAAGAATAGCGTAAATTTTTTCATAAATTTAAAGTTTAGTTAATGGTTACTTATTTTGAAATTGTTGATGTTTTCTACTATTAGTCAGCTTTATTGCGCGAATATAGTTCAAAAAATAGATTGAAAGCTATATTTTGTTATAAAATGTAATTATTTTAATTCTTTTTTATAAAATGGTTTCAAACAAACAGCAGGTGAGCATCAATGTCCTGATATCCACTGTGATACTTCTGGTCGGTTTCCTTGCCGGTTCTCTGTCATTTGCGTTCGAGTTCGAGTTCCTGAAGCTCCTCCATCTTTTTGCTTGCAAGGAATTCATATACCCCACACAGGTGCTCACGTACTTTCCCATGTCCGAACTCATACACCTTTGACACAAGACCATCGAGGAAATCGCGGTCGTGGCTCACGCATATCAGTGTCCCGTCAAAATCCATCAATGCCTGTTTGAGGATATCCTTGGTCTTTAAATCGAGATGGTTCGTCGGCTCATCGAGTATCAACAGGTTGACCGGTTCCAATAATAGCTTCATCAGTGCCAGACGTGTGCGCTCACCGCCGGATAGCACCTTGACTTTCTTGGCACTGGCCTCGCCGCCAAACATGAAAGCACCCAGCAAATCGCGTATCTTGTTGCGTATGTCGCCTTTTGCAACGTCGTCGATAGTTTGGAAAACAGTGAGATTCTCATCGAGAAGGGAGGCTTGGTTCTGGGCAAAATATCCTATCTGCACATTATGACCGAGTTGCAATGAACCGTCGTGCTCAAGTTCATTCATTATGCACTTCACAAGTGTTGACTTGCCCTCGCCGTTGCGTCCTACAAAAGCAATCTTGTTTCCGCGTTCTATTGTGAAAGTCGCATTGGAGAAGACTCTTTTGTCGCCGAATGACTTGCCGACTCCCTCAATTATTACAGGATACTGTCCCGAACGGGGCGAAGGCGGAAACTTCAGCCGTAATGCCGATGTATCCTCTTCGTCCACTTCGATGATTTCCAGTTTCTCAAGCATTTTTACACGGCTCTGTACCTGAAGGGTCTTTGAGTAGGTTCCTTTGAAGCGTTCTATAAAATCCTTTGTCTCTTGAATCATCTTCTGTTGCTCCTCCCACTGTTTCTTCTGTTGCTGACGGCGCTCGGCGCGCAATACAAGATACTGCGAGTAGTTTACCTTGTAATCGTAGATGCGTCCCATGGTGACCTCAATTGTACGGGTTGTAATATTGTCGACGAATTTACGGTCATGGCTTATCACAACAACGGCTTTCCCGTTGCTGATGAGGAACTCCTCAAGCCAGCCGATAGATTCGATGTCAAGGTGGTTTGTAGGCTCGTCAAGCAAAAGCACGTCGGGGTTTCGCAGAAGCATCTTTGCCAGCTCAATGCGCATACGCCATCCGCCGGAAAACTCGCTTGTCTGACGGTTGAAATCGCTACGCTCGAAACCAAGTCCGAGAAGTGTCTTCTCGACATCCTCTTCAAAGTGTGTCATGTCGATAGCATAGAATTTCTCGCTTTTTGTCGCAACCTCTTCTATAAGTGACATGTACTCCTCACTTTCGTAGTCGGTGCGTGTCGCAAGCAGATTGTTCAGCCTGTCCAGTTCTGCTTCCATTTCGTATAGGTGTGCAAATGCTTGCGATGCTTCTTCAAATACCGTACGCCCATCCTCTGTCATCAGGTGCTGTGGCAGATAGGCTATCACGGTGTCTTTTGGCGCAGAAACCGTTCCGCGTGTAGCAGTGCGCACACCGGCAAGAATCTTCAGCAATGTGCTCTTACCTGCACCGTTCTTTCCCATCAGGGCGATGCGGTCCTTTTCGTTTATCACAAATGAAACATCACTGAATAGCGTTGTTCCCCCGAATTCAACTGTCAATCCGTCAACCGATACCATTTTAAAAACTTTACAGATTATACAATCGGTTCTTAAAGCATATTCTGCTTCTTCAACTCTTCTGTCACAACGAGCAGCTCATCATACCACTCCTTTCCGAATCTCTCAATCAATGGCTCTTTGAGGAACTCATAAGCACGTATGCCCTTGCGCCGTCCAAGGACAAATGCGCTACGGCACACATCCCATTTGTGCAGATTGACAGCCGTGAAATCCCCTGTCTTGCGCAGCCTTGCGGGATACAGATAGCAAGATATGGGTTTGCGCCATCCGAGACGGCCCTCGCGGAAGGCTTTTTCTATCAGGCATATGCAACATCCGTTATTGTCGCGTGAGGCAAATACGCAATCCTTGCCATTGACAATTGAGGTGACAAGTTCACCGTCGCGGTCGGTGTACACAACTCCCTGGCTGTCGACGACTGCGCGTGCTTCGGGACTCATTTCGTCTGCGATGACTTCGAGTGCTTCCTCCAGCTTCTCGACCTCGTCGAGCATTACCGGAGCACCGGCATCACCTTCTACACAACAGATACCTTTGCAGTGTGAAGGATTGCAACAGAAATACTCTTGAAAAATGTCAAACGACACTATTGTATCACCAATCTGTACCATAGTTTTTCGAATTTTGCTGAATGGGGACGGAGTGCCGGGTGTGTCACAATGTACACCGGCACAATGCTTTTTTTGAGTATAAATGACGGGGCTGTGTCTATGACGCAGCCCCGTGCTGTCTATGCAGGTTTACCTGTGGCTTTTATTATTGCCGTCAGCGTCTCAAATAAGTGATTCGCCGGTCATTTCGGCAGGTGCCTCAAGTCCCATGATGTTGAGTATCGTGGGGGCAACATCGGCAAGCTTGCCGTCTTTGATTGTTGCGTTCTCCTTGTTTGTTACATACACGCATGGAACGGGGTTCAATGAGTGTGCTGTATTGGGAGAACCGTCGGCGTTGACTGCATTGTCGGCATTACCGTGGTCTGCGATAATGATAGACTCATAACCGTGGTTACGTGCAGCCTCGATTACATCCTTCAAGCATGCGTCCACTGCAAGTACGGCTTTTTCAATTGCACTGTACACGCCGGTATGTCCCACCATGTCGCCGTTTGCGAAGTTTACGACAATGAAATCGAACTTTTCGCTGTTTATCTCTGCAACAAGTTTCTCTTTTACCTCGTATGCGCTCATCTCGGGTTGCAGGTCATATGTCGCAACCTTGGGAGAGGGAACAAGAATACGCTCTTCGCCATCGTACGGAGCTTCGCGACCACCATTGAAGAAGAATGTCACGTGTGCATATTTCTCTGTCTCGGCAATGTGAAGCTGCTTCATGCCATGCTTTGCCAGATACTCGCCTAATGTGTTGTCCACATTTTCCTTGTCGAACAGGATGTGTACACCTGTGAACTTGGCATCGTATGGGGTCATGCAATAGTATTGCAGACCGGGAATAGTGTGCATGCCTTCTGCCGACATGTCTTCCTGTGTAAGGACTATTGTAAGTTCTTTTGCACGGTCGTTGCGGTAGTTGAAGAAGATAACGGCATCACCCTCACCGATTCTACCGTCGAAGTTACTGTTGACAATCGGTTTTATGAACTCGTCGGTAACGCCCTCTTCGTATGACTCTTTTACCGCTGCTACCATGTCTGTGGCCTTTTTGCCTTCGCCGTTGACGATGAGGTCATAGGCTGTCTTTACGCGTTCCCAACGTTTGTCGCGGTCCATTGCATAGTAACGTCCGATGATGGTTGCTAATTTGAAACCTTTATCGGAGAGCTGCTCTATGAAGCCGGCACCACTCTTCGGGTCTGTGTCGCGACCATCCATGAAACAGTGTATGTATGCGTTCTCGACTCCTTGCCCGACTGCAAAGTTGTACATGGCCTCGAGATGTTCGAGAGAACTGTGTACTCCGCCGTCCGAAGTGAGTCCCATAAAATGCAACTTTTTGCCATTGTTCTTGGCATACTCCACTGCGGCTACCAGTTCCGGGTTTCTGGCAATTGAACCGTCCGCAATCGCACGGTTGATTTTGAGAAGGTCCTGATATACCACGCGGCCGCCACCGATGTTAAGGTGTCCGACCTCGCTGTTTCCCATTTGGCCTGCGGGGAGACCTACATTCTCGCCACTCGCCTGTAACTGTGAATTGGGAAATACCGAAACAAGATGATCCCAATATGGTGTAGGGGTGTTGAATATGACATCACCTTTGCCGTGATTGCCGATTCCCCAACCGTCAAGAATTACCAATAATGCTTTATTTGCCATAATATATGTTTTTAGGATTTACACTTAATAATTCCGATTCTATGCATCATAGAACCAAGCAAGTGACAAAGATAACACATTTTATTCTGTATACCGTAATTTGCTTCGATATTTTTGTTTCGGCTGTCAAGTTTTGCCCGATATTGGCAACAGTGTGGTTTAATTTATGTGAAAGTGCCCATAAAAATGCCGCTAATATAGCTGTAAAGCTCATGAAAAGAGGTATCTTTGCAAAAAATGGGGCGACAGTCGCCTCCTGTTTGCGTATATGGAACACCCTTTACATCTTTTCCGATTCTGCCCACGCTGCGGCAGCAACGCCTTTACAGAGAATGACTTCAAGTCGAAGCGTTGCCATTCGTGTGGTTTTGTATATTATTTCAATCCGCTTGCAGCTACAGCGGCGATAATAACCGACGGCAACGGGAATATCCTTGTGGCAAGGCGTTCCAAAGAACCGGCAAAGGGAACATTTGACCTGCCGGGCGGTTTCTGTGACAGTTTTGAGACTGCCGAAGAGTGCGTCGCCCGTGAAGTGCTCGAGGAGACCGGCCTGAGGATAGAGGATGCCGAATATCTGTTCAGCATTCCGAACCGATATCTCTACTCGGGCATGGAACTTCATACCATGGATATGTTTTTCCTGTGCACTGTCAAGGAGAACTGTGTGGTTCTCCCGGGTGACGATGTCGATAGTCTGCAATGGCTTCCCATAGACAGGCTCGACAGCGGCGATTTTGGTCTGGAGTCGATACGTAAATGCATAGAAAGGTTCAAGAAAATGTACATAATAACATACAATAAATGACATGAAAAGATATTTAGCTCTACTGACAATAACATCTTTTATTTCCGTGGCAACTGCGCAGGATGTCCGCATAGGAGAGATTATGGGTGAGTGCCGGCGACTATACTCGGAGAAGGCATATCAGGCGGTGCTTACGCTGACAAAGAAAATAGATGTCGGCAGACTGGACGCAAGGACAAGGCAGGAAATGGAACTGATGAAGGCACTTGCCACATTCGGCAGCAATGCTCTTGATGGAAGGGCACTCATGCTGCAGTATCTTGCCGATTATCCTACTGCGAAAGAGCCGGTTCTATGCAACTATATTGCCGAATCGTATTACTATGCAAATGACTTCGCGAGGGCGTGCGAATGGTTTGAAAAAGGCGACCTCTCACGTATTTCTCCGGAGTTGCGCGACAGGAGTACGCTCTATCATGCTCTCTCGCTGCAGGAGAATGGCAACGAGGAAATGGCTGCCGGCATGTTGCGTCAGCTTGCTGCAATGGGTGGAAGCTATGCTGCCGACGCTCTGTTTCATCTTGCGGTAATCGACTATGACAAAAACCGTCTTAAAGAGGCGTACAATGGATTCAAATCAATAGAATTCAATGACAAGTATTATCTTGAGATACCATATTATCTTGCCGGGATATATCTGAAGCAGGGAGACGTTGATATGGCAAGGACTATTGCACAGCGTTTTATTGCCGACCACGGAGCGAAACCTCAAGGTATAAAGATGCACCAGATTTTAGGTGCAGCCGAGTATGCATCGGGCAACTATTCAAAGGCCGTGCCTGCATTGTCGAGATATGTATATGAGTCACCATCTCCTCAGCGCATAGCAAGGTATCAGCTGGGATTAAGTCTGCTGGAGACCGGAAAGAATGGCGAAGCCATGAAGATGTTTGATGCATGCAGTGACGGCGACGATGTCATTGCCCAGAACTCGTTTCTGCATATCGGTATTATACAGCTGAAGAACAATGACGTGAACGGTGCCCGTATGGCTTTCGGACAGGCTGCCGACATGAGACACGACAGCAAGATAAGGGAAGAGGCACTCTATAACTATGCATTATGTCTGCACCAGACAAGATATTCTCCTTTTGCAGAGAGTGTGAAGGTGTTTGAGAACTTCCTCAACGAATATCCGAAATCAAGGCATGCCTCACAAGTGAGCAGATATCTTGTCGAGGTGTATATGAACACACGCAACTACGATGTTGCTTTGCAGTCAATAGACAAGATAAGAAAACCTTCGGCTGCAATTCTCGAAGCCAAGCAGAAAGTCCTTTACCGTTTAGGCGTTCAGGAGTTTATCGATGGCAATATGGACAAGACTGTTGATTTTATGAACAAGTCGTTGGCTTTGAAATACAACAAGGCGACAGAGGCCGATGCCTACTATTGGAAAGGCGAGGCATTGTACAACAAAGGCAATTATGATAGCGCGGCAAACTGCTACGGCAAGGCGCTTGCCATTGGTGGAGAGAATAGCAGCATGGCGATATACGGTATCGGATATTCACGCTTTCAGAAAGGCCGGTACGACGAGGCACGCAAGCAGTTCGAGCGCTTTGTCAAGAGCAATGGAGTGAGCAATGAACTTCTTGCCGATGCATACAACCGTATTGCCGATTGCCATTTCTATAATCGTAGTTATGCCAATGCTGACAAGTTCTATACGCTGGCATCTGCAACCGACAAGTCAAACGGAGATTATGCTTTGTATCGTTCGGCTGTAACACAGGGCCTGTCAAAGGACTATCAGGGCAAGGTGAAGACTCTGCAACGACTCATTGACGGATTCCCCGGAAGCAATTATGCCGAGAAGGCGTACTATGAGATGGGCCGTGCATATATAGAGCAGGAGAAGTATGGCGATGCAGTGGCAATATATGAAAAACTCATAAAGCGCTATCCTGAGAGTTCTCTGTCACGGCGTGCGGCAGTAGAAAAGGCGATGGTTTACAATACCACCGGCGAACTCGACAAAGCGGTCAAGGCATATAAAGAGATTATCGAGAAATACCCTCACAGCACAGAGTCTCAGGTTGCCATACAGGATTTGAAGAATATCTATGTGGAGATGGGCAAGGTTAATGAATTTGCCAAATATGCATCCAAAACCAAGGGCATGCAATCGATAAAGAGCAACGAGATAGATACTCTTACATATATTGCTGCCGAAAAAATATACAATAAGGGCAATGCCGATGAGGCCAGAGCCAAGTTCCAGGACTATCTGAAGGATTTCCCCGAAGGTGCCTACAGACTCGACTGCCATTATTATCTTGGAGTCATCTTCAATAAGCAGAAGAACTGCGACACTTCATTAGAGCACCTCAAAGAGGTTATAGCTTTTCCCGATAACAAATACAGTGAAGAGGCGATGTCTATTGCTGCCGGTCTCTATTTCGACAAGGAGGAGTATGATGAGGCTTCCGGGCTCTATAAACAGTTGCTTGCCAAGAGTAGCAACGAAGAGCGCAGGACTGCCGCACGTATAGGCATAATGAGGGCATCGTATATCCTCAAGAAGTATGACGAGGTGATAAAATATTCCGGAGAGCTTATCGCCGGTGGCGGCACATCCATCGAACTCAAGCGCGAGGCGACATATAAAAAGGCAAAGGCTGAGATTGCAACAGGCAAGAAAGAGGATGCGATGAAAGACCTTGCTTCACTTTCGGGTGATACGCGCACGAAAGAGGGGGCTGAAGCCAAGTATCTGTTGGCACAGATGCTGTTCGACCAGGAGCGTCAGAGCGAATGCGAGAAAGAGATTATGGAATACATCGAGATGAGTACACCCCATGCCTATTGGCTTGCGAGGAGTTTTGTGTTGCTTGCCGACCTCTATGCAGCTCAGGGCAAGACAATGGAAGCGAAACAGTATCTGTTGTCGTTGCAGAATAACTACAGCGGTGACGATGATATTGCCGGGATGATTTCCGAAAGACTCGAAAGATTTACAACAGAACAATAATTGAAACATCATAACAATATGAAAAAGAGTGTTTTTTCATTGATATCTATATTGCTGTGCAGCATTGCCCATTCACAGGAGAACAACGGCAACGCCGTGGTTAGTGTAGAGAATGACTACAATCCTATAGTTGTTCAGGTAAAGAAAAAAGGGTTCACTCCTACGGTTGAGGAAAACTCGAATGTGACTCCGCTTGAACTTGTGTTCTCTAAACGTTCAAATCCATACGACAGTTTCACAAGTGAAAGGAATGTAAAGGAACTGTTGCCGAAACAGGAGATTCAGAGTCCCGGCTATGTGCGCTTGGGGTATGGTACAACCAATGATGCAGATGCCAAGCTTGCATATAGGATTGCAACAGGCAAAAACGGTGATTTGAGGATGCTTGCCTCCTTCGACGGTTACAAAAGTAATGTGGAGGGTGTTGCCGGGGAGTGGAACTCACGTATGTTCCGTACTGTGCTCGATGCTTGCTACACTCATACATTTGAGACAGCCATGTTGAGTGTCGGCGGTAATTTTACCGATAGGGTGTTCAATTATGCCCCAATCGTTCCGGGTGTAATGTCCGGTATGGAGACTGACAAGCAGAATAATATTGTGTATGATATATATGCAAATGGCTTTGCAAGGCTGTCGGCACCACTCTCGATAGCATTCAAAGGAGGCTTTACGCACAACAGAAGAGCCTACTCCTCGGGATTGAGTGATGCCATAAGCGAGAACCATGCAAATATCGGGGCAACGCTCCGGCACGAGATATTTGACAGCCGCATACGCGAGGTGGGGACCATGTTCAGTTTCGACCTGTTTACATATAACGGCACTTTGCGCGATGTAACCCGTGGATACGGCAATGTGTTCTCTTTTGAAATGAATCCTTTTGTAGGTATTATGGCCGGAGAATGGAGCTTGAGGGCAGGAGCGAACATCAATATGCGCAACGGGAACAGCGCATTCCTTGCCGTTGCGCCCGATATCAGGGTCAACGGTAACCTGATGGATAATGTTGCTCTCTACGTGACCGTCGGTGGAGGCAGGAGTGAAAATGGCTTTGCGGCAATGGATAGGGCTACCCCCTACTGGAACTTTGTGGAGGGAGCAGGAACGCAGTTGAAGCCTTCATACAGGGTCGTTGATGTTGAGGCCGGAATCCGCACCGGATACCGACAGCTTTCGGCAGATGTTTTTGCCGGGTATGCCTATACGAAGGACGAATTGCTGCAGACTGTTGCCGAGAATTATGTGGCTCTTGCACAGGACAATACAAGCAATCTGTTTGTCGGTACCAGAATCGGGTACGATTGCGCAGGAGTGCTCGATGTCTCTCTCAATGCACGTTACGACCACTCATCCTGCGATAATGATTATCTGCTTATGATGAAACCGGAGTTTACAGTAGGTGTTGATGCTGAGGTCCGTCCATTTAAGGATTTGACAATAAGGGCCGGTTACAATTTTACACGATACACCGATGCCGGCAGCAATGAGCGAATCGATAATAGGAACGAACTGTTTGCACATGTGGGATACAAGGTGTGCAAGAATATCGGCCTGTTTCTGCATGGCGACAATCTGCTTGACTGCAGCTATTATGAATACCCGGGAATCGGAACAAGAGGAATAAGAGTGTCTGCCGGTGCGTCTGTCGCTTTTTGATGAATGCCTGTAATGATTGCCGGTGGCTTGCCGAAAAAACTCCTATTTAAAATAATATATTATTTTAGGGATGAAGTTGACATATTTGTTTGATTTTTTTTCGTTTTTTTGGTTCCATTATAAAGGAAACTTTTCTACTTTTGTCGCCGAAAATATAATTACAGGGCACTTTGGACCCATATAATAGAAAACCATAAGGTATCATGCAGAAGAATCTTGTTATAGTCGAGTCACCTGCCAAAGCAAAGACAATAGAGAAATTCCTTGGTAAAGACTACAAGGTAATGTCGAGCTACGGACATATATGCGACCTCAAGAAAAAGGAATTCAGTATAAACACGGAGACCTTTGAGCCGGAGTATGAAATTCCGGCAGAAAAGGAGAAACTTGTGGGCACTCTCAAGAATGAGGTCAAGAAGGTCGATACGGTATGGTTGGCTTCCGATGAGGACCGTGAAGGAGAAGCTATAAGTTGGCATCTGTACACGGTTTTAGGGCTGCAACCTCAGAATACAAAACGAATCGTCTTCCATGAAATTACAAAGAATGCGATTCTCAATGCTATAGAAAATCCAAGGGAGATTGACACCAATCTTGTCTATGCACAGCAGGCTCGCCGTGTACTGGATCGTATTGTCGGTTTCAAGTTGTCGCCGGTGTTGTGGAGAAAGGTCAAGCCTGCTTTGTCTGCCGGTCGTGTACAGAGTGTTACCGTACGTCTCATAGTGGAACGGGAGCGTGAGATAAACAGGTTTACATCGGAAAGCGGATATCGTGTTACAGCACAGTTTGTATTGGCTTCGGGTGATACCATTAACGCAGAACTCTCCAAACGCTTCAAGGCAAAGAAGGAGGCTGTGGCTTTCATGGAATCGTTGAAAGAGGCGGAATTTGTCATCGATGATGTAAGTACCCGTCCTTTGAAAAAGAGCCCTGCAGCACCGTTCACCACCTCTACACTCCAGCAGGAGGCCGCCCGCAAACTTGGCTTCACTGTGTCGCAGACAATGATGATTGCACAGCGGTTGTACGAATCGGGATATATTACATACATGCGTACCGACTCTGTCAACCTCTCGTCGCTATGCATAGGTTCATGCAAAGGTGTGGTAAGCGACATGTATGGTGCAGAATATCTAAAGAGCCGTAACTACTCGACAAATTCAAAAGGGGCGCAGGAGGCACACGAGGCTATCCGTCCGACATATATGGCAAACACCACTATCGAAGGTACTGTCCCCGAGAAACGTCTCTATGAACTTATATGGAAAAGGACCATAGCTTCACAGATGGCAGATGCGCTTGTCGAGAAGACGACTGTAAATATATCGATAAGCGGACATGCAGAGACTTTTGTCGCTACAGGCGAGGTGACGGTATTCGACGGCTTCTTTCAGGTATACCGTGAAAGCACCGATGACGAAGTGACAGGAGATACTGCAGTAATACCTGCTGTACACAAAGGAGATGCGCTTTCAGCCAAAGAGGTTGTTGCGACAGAGAGATTCACGCAGCATCCTCCCCGTTATACCGAAGCGAGCCTTGTGCGCAAACTCGAAGAGTTGGGCATAGGTCGTCCGTCAACTTATGCTCCGACCATCAGCACAATACAGCAGAGGGGATATGTTGAGAAAGGCAACAAAAGTGGGGTCTCGCGTAAATATGGCATAATCACGCTGAAGAATGGCAAGATATCATTCAAGGAGGGAAAAGAGACTGTCGGCGCAGAGAAAGCAAAGCTCATTCCTACTGATATAGGTATTGTGGTCAACGATTTCCTGCTCGACTATTTCCCGGAGATTATGGACTACAACTTCACGGCAAATGTGGAGAAGGAGTTCGACGAGATTGCTGACGGCAAAAGACATTGGGCTGAGCATATATCTAAATTCTACAAGGAGTTCGATCCAAAAATCGACAATATAATACACACAAAGAACGAATACAAAGTCGGTGAGCGTGTACTTGGTAATGACCCGGCTAGTGGCAAGCCTGTTTCGGTGAAGATAGGACGCTTCGGCCCTATCGTGCAGATAGGCTCTGCAAGCGATGAGGAGAAACCGCGTTTTGCACAGATGAAACCGGGGCAGACTCTTGAGACAATAACTCTTGACGAGGCGCTTGAGCTGTTCAGCCTTCCACGTTCTGTCGGAGAATACGATGGTGAGAATGTGACTATCGGTGCCGGTAGATTCGGCCCGTATATAAAGTACGGTGCATCGTACGTGACTCTTCCCAAGACATATGATCCGCTTTGCGTAACATTTGAGGAGGTTAAAGAACTTATAGAGGCCAAGAAAAAGGCAGAGGCAGAAAGGATTATAAAGGAGTTTCCGCAAGAGCCGGGGCTGCAGGTTCTTAATGGACGGTTCGGCCCGTACATAGCATATAAGGGCAGCAACTATAAATTGCCCAAGAGTGTAACTCCTGCAGAATTGTCGCTCGAAGAGTGCCTTGAAATTGTGAAGAAACAACAGGATAGCGGAAAGGCACCTGCCAAGAGAAGATATACAAAGAAGTGATGACACGCATATTTCTTGTAGGATATATGGGAGCCGGCAAGACAACGCTGGGACGTGCTCTTGCAAAGACGTTGGGATTGCAGTTTGTTGATCTCGACTGTTATATCGAAGAGCGTTATCACAAGACAATCTCGCAGATTTTTGCCGATAAAGGGGAGAATGGATTCCGCGAACTGGAGAAACGTATGCTGCACGAGGCCGGCGAGTTCGAGAATGTGGTAATCTCTACAGGCGGAGGTACGCCATGTTTCTTCGACAATATGGACTACATGAACAGTCAGGGGACAACGGTGTATCTCGATGTGCCGGTAGAGAGGCTGTTCATAAGATTGAGCATTGCACGGCATAAACGCCCTCTTATAAAGGAAAAGAACGATGAGGAGTTGCGTGCATTCATTTCGGAACAACTGGAAAAACGCGAAGGATACTACAGAAAAGCAGAATACACTTTTATAGCCGACAGGCTTGAGGACAGGAAACAGATAGAATCATCGGTCGAAGCATTCCGTGACCGTATAGGAATATGACAGCCCTTGTTGCAGAGGGTATTACCAACATCTTTCAAACACCACGAATATGAGAAAATGGCGCATTGAAGACTCGGAAGAATTGTACAACATCAACGGATGGGGTGCATCCTATTTCAGTATAAACAGTAAGGGTAATGTTGCGGTTACTCCAAAGAAAGGCAGTATACAGGTCGATCTTAAGGAACTTATGGATGAATTGCAGTTACGTGATGTGGCTGCCCCCGTGCTCTTGCGTTTCCCCGATATCCTTGACAACCGGTTGGAGAAGATTGCCGGATGTTTCAAGATAGCGGCAGAAGAATACAACTACAATGGTGAGAGTTTTATTGTATATCCCATAAAGGTGAACCAGATGCGTCCTGTGGTTGAGGAGATAACAAGCCACGGAAAGAGATATAACATCGGTCTTGAGGCTGGTTCAAAGCCTGAACTCCATGCTGTCATAGCAATGAACATCGATAGCGATTCTCTTATCATATGCAACGGTTATAAAGATGACAGCTACATAGAATTGGCGCTCCTGGCACAGAAGATGGGACGACGTATATTCCTTGTAGTTGAGAAACTCAACGAACTGAAGCGTATTGCAAAGATAGGAAAACGCATGGGTGTGCGCCCCAATATCGGAATCCGCATAAAACTTGCCTCCGAAGGCAGCGGTAAGTGGGAAGAGAGTGGTGGAGATGCAAGCAAGTTCGGTCTCACATCGAGTGAACTTCTCGAAGCGCTTGAGATTCTTGAAAAGTACGATATAAGGGATTGTCTGCGCCTGATACATTTCCATATAGGCAGCCAGATTACACGTATCCGCCATATAAAGACAGCTCTGCGCGAAGCATCGCAGTTCTATGTGCAGCTGCATAAATTGGGCTACAATATCGAATTTACCGATATTGGAGGCGGATTGGGTGTCGATTATGACGGCACACGTTCATCAAGCAGCGAGAGCAGTGTCAACTACTCAATCCAGGAGTATATAAACGATGCCATATATACCATGGTAGATGCTGCGGACAAGAACGGTATACCTCACCCGAATATCATTACAGAGAGTGGCCGTTCGGTTTCGGCGCACCATGCAGTACTTATATTTGAGGTTCTTGAGACTGCTGCCTTGCCACAAATGGATGAGGATTGGGAGGTTGCCGCAAATGACCATGACCTTGCCAAGGAACTGTACAAGATATGGTGTGAACTCGACCAGCGTACTATGCTTGAGGCATTGCACGATGCACAACAGATTCGCGAGGAGGCGCTTGAACTGTTCAGTCATGGTATTGTCGATTTGAAGACACGTGCGCAGATAGAAAGTATGTTCTGGAGTGTCATACGTGAAATACTTTCTATTGCGAAGAATATGAAGCATGTTCCCGATGACTTCCGCAAACTGCCCAAGTTGCTTGCCGATAAATATTTCTGCAATTTCTCGCTCTTCCAAAGTTTGCCCGACAGTTGGGGTATCGACCAGTTCTTTCCAATTATGCCTATACACAGGCTCGATGAGCGTCCAGACCGCAGTTGTACCATTCAGGACATGACTTGCGACAGCGACGGTAAAATCACAGATTTCATCAACTATAACAGCAAGGCCGATTCTCTGAAGGTCCATAAGATGAAATCTAACGAGCCATACTACCTTGGCGTGTTCCTTGTAGGTGCCTATCAGGAGATTCTTGGTGACATGCACAATCTGTTCGGTGACACAAATGCAGTACATATAAGTGTCGATGAGAACGGATACAGCATAGACAAGATTATTGATGGAGAGACTATTGCAGATGTACTCGACTATGTGCAGTATGATGCGCGCAAGCTTGTCCGCACTTTGGAACGTTGGGTAACAAGTGCTGTAAAGGAGGGGCGCATAACGCTTGAAGAGGGCAAGGAGTTCCTATCGAACTATCGTTCGGGACTCTATGGATATACATACCTCGACTATTGATGAAGGAGAAGGTAACTGTAATAAAAGTCGGCGGTAAGATTGTCGAAGAGAGTGGCAGTCTTGCTTCTCTCCTCGATTGCTTTGTGCATATCGAGGGCCGACGGGTGCTTATTCATGGCGGTGGACGTTCCGCGACACGTGTGGCCGAAAAGCTTGGCATCGAGAGCCGGATGGTCGATGGCAGACGCATAACGGACAAGGAGACTCTTGAGGTCGTGACAATGGTATATGGCGGTCTTGTCAACAAGAATATAGTTGCACAACTGCAGGCGCGCGGTATCAATGCTCTGGGCCTGACGGGTGCCGACTGTAACATAATAAAGGCGCACAAACGTCCTATTGCAGTTGTTGATTATGGCTTCGTCGGCGATGTGGAGCATGCCGACGGTGTAATGCTATCGGCACTTATAGAGCAGGGAATAGTCCCCGTTGTCGCTCCATTGACGCATGACGGATGCGGTAATCTTCTCAATACGAATGCCGATACCATAGCTGCAGAGACTGCCAAGGCACTTGCCTCGCATTACGAGGTAACATTGGTCTACTGTTTTGAGCATCCGGGAGTCATGCGTGACCCGAAGGATGCAGGAAGTCTCATCCCTGTCATTACACGCGACAGCTACCGCGCTATGCTTGCTGGCGGCATCGTGACCGGAGGAATGATCCCAAAGATAGACAATGCCTTCAGCGCCATAGAAAATGGTGTGGCAGAGGTTGTAATAACGTGTGCCGATGCCGTAGGTGAAATGCAAGGCACGCACATAATAGCATAATATTATGCTTTGCAAGGATTGCGTGGAACATCCGCGATGGGGCAGAATCGTTATCATGTGCAATCCCAGGGCACGCAGGATTATTATGCGTGCACGTCCCGATTCCATTCATGTTACAGTGCCGCCCGGAGCTACTTCACCGGATATTGAGCGCGCTCTTGACAGGTGCGGTGAGGAACTGCTGCATCGCCGGCAGCAGAACCGTTGCGCAATCATCGACAAAGACTTTTCTATAAACACCTTGCATTTTAGTCTTAGTGTCCGTGAAAACGCCATGAAAGGTGTAAGGATTACAGGCAAGGACGGTGCATATATCCTATATTGTCAAGAGGGAACCGAATACTCGTGCGACAGCATACAACAGAAACTGAGACAATGTGTAAAGGCTGCAATGAAGCACTGTGCCAATGCTGTGCTATTGCCTCGTCTCGAAGAACTTGCCCTGCAACATGGATTCAGATACAGCAGTTGTACTATCCGTGATGTTCACACACGCTGGGGAAGTTGTACGTCACGTGGCAGCATAAGTCTTAATATGCATCTCATTGTGCTGCCCGACAGGCTCATAGACTATGTCCTACTGCACGAATTGTGCCACACTGTGGAGATGAACCATGGCGATAACTTTTGGAAGTTGATGGACCGGTGTACAAATCCTGTCCCAGCCAAATCACTTCGTGCAGAGCTAAAGAACGAGAAATTTATTGTTTAGAAGACTGTTCTGCTCCTTGTTCGTCACTTTCGTGCCATGGAGAGGGTGCTACCGGCAGTGACCTTTGCAGTTTGACTGCAAAATATACCGACAATGCGCCAAAGAGGAGAACCGAGTATATCTCCGATGCAATAGCCACACCGGAGGATATTTGTTCACTTAGCAGTCCGTCTTCCACAGCCGGTGTAATGAATAACATGAAAATCGTTGCAATGGTGTTGTTCAGTACGTGCCCCAGGATGACCGACATCAGACTCCCGGTCCTGTAGTATATCCATCCTAATACAATACCGAGCAAAGTGGCATAGACTATCTGTACCGGATTCATGTGGAAGATACCGAATATTAGTGCCGATATGATTATGGCCAGCCATGGGTTGCGTACTTTGCGCAGCATGTCTCCCTGTATGGCACCGCGGAACATTACCTCCTCAAGCAACGGGGCAATAACAGATATAGTAAAGGCACCTATCAGATTATGGCTTAGCCCGTCGAATTCGTTTTCCAACAAGTTTTCAAGCGGCAGCCAGGATACAAGTATGTTCAAAGTCGGAATCGATGTAAGGACCAGTGCCGTAGAAAACAACAGCGGCCTTGGAGCTATCGAGGTGAATATGCTCATGCGCAGCCGGTAGATTCTTGTCACATGTATAAACAGAAGCATTGCTACGGCAGAGAGGAACAGCGCGACTCCGAATGTGCTCATCTTGTATTCTTCGGGCAATGGGTCGTAAAACATTGTCCTGATGTTATCCGGCCCATCGTGCGAGATGACACCTGTTGACATGGCATATATAATGTACATAACCGTCAACAAGACTGTAAAGAGCCCTTGAAGCAGCATATATACCGATAGCAATAGCACTACAGTGCCAACCATTCCCAGTGACTTTTTCATAAGAAGATTATATTCCGCGTTTTACTCTTGCAACATCTACCTCTATCTGGAAACGCAAAGCATCGGCGTTCCCGAAGGCCTTTTCATCACGTAGGCGGCGCAACGGCTCGACCCGTATTGCCGACCCGTAGATATCTGCGGAGAAATCAATCAGATATACCTCTATTGTCCGCACTCTGCTGTCGTTAACTGTGGGCTTGAAGCCAATATTCATCACCCCCTTGTAACGTGAACCTTCTACAAAGGCATCGACCTCATACACTCCGTCATAGGGTAGCATAAGCATCTCTTCGGAAGTGAGTATATTGGCTGTCGGAAAACCGAGACGGTGTCCCACTCCTGCACCATGTACAACCGTTCCTTCTATTGAATATTTGTGCCCTAAGAGGCTCAAGGCTGTTGTCATGTCGCCGGCAGCAAGTGCGCGTCGTACACAGGAGGAGCTCACTCTGCAACCGTTTACGTCAAAAGGCTTTGTTTCAAAGACCTCAATGCAATGGCTGTTGCCATACTCTTTGTATTGCCCTATACCCTCGTCATCGCAGGGCTTGCCGAAGTGGTGGTCATAGCCGACAGCCAACATGCGCACTCCAAGGCTTTCGGAAAGTATCTCCTTCATGAAACGTTCGGCACTCATGGATGCCATGTAGCTGTCGAAATCGAGCATCACAAGCATGTCGACTCCGGCCTTTTCAAGAAGCATAGTCTTCTCTTTGTTGGTGGTAAGCAGAAAGGGCTCGCACTGTCCGTCGAATAGCATGCGGGGGTGGCGCTTGAATGTCACGGCAGCAACAGGCAACTTCCTGGTTTCAGCTGCTGCACGCAGCTCGCCGAGCATTGCTGCATGTCCGAGATGAACACCGTCGAATGACCCCACGGTTGCCGCACACGGTGTAGCTTTACAGTTGTATATATCGGTAATTATTTCCATTGTCAATCGTTCATAAGTGTTGTGGCCCATGGAGCGTTGCGTTCCAATAGTACCGCATCTATTCCCATCATACGTGCTGCTTCGCAGTTTTCGGCGGAGTCATCAAAGAATATACACTCCTCTGCCTTTGCATTTTCGGATTCGAGTAACCGGGTGAATATTTCCGGTTCGGGTTTGCGGCAGTGCATGCGGTACGACAGGTATAGTGCATCGAAATAATCTGTCATAGTCTCACCTGTTGTTGCCTCAAAGCGACGCTCTAACTCGCTCCAGTGCCCCTGGTTGGTATTGCTGAGCATTACGACACGGTGGCCCCGTTTGCGCAACTCGCGTATACGTTGTAGCTTATAGTGTGCATATTCGCCAAGCATCATGTTCCACACCTCAGCTAAACGGGTGAAAAGCCTTTCTCCAAGTTCCTTGCACACGGTCCGGGGCAATTGCGAGGCTATGTATCCGAACATCTCCTCGGTGGTGATGTCGCCACGGTCATACTGCATCATGTATGTATTCACAAGGCAATTCTTTTCGGTGAGGCAGGATGGGTCAATCCCCATTTCACGAAGTGCGGCAAATGAACGTTCTATATGCAGGTCGATGAGTACACCGCCAAGGTCGAAGACAAGTACCTTCTTATTGTCAAGCATATTTTCTCTTTTAAACCACAAACTTAAGTAAAAATTCCCGTATACAGAAATTTTCACTAATTTTGCGCTCAAGAAGATGTATATAAGGTCGTATGTCTTCTCACACGAAGTTTGTGCGCGTTGCGCAGATTACACAATCAGATATTTGTTGACATAAATTAACAAACGGGGGGGTAATTCGTACCTTTTATATAAATTTGCAGCGCTGAACAAAGAATGAAATCGTTTAGATTATGGACTTGATTAAAATTGAAGAGATTACCAAACGTTTTGCAAAGCACACAGCCTTGGACAATGTGTCGCTGGCAATTCCTAAAGGCTCGATATACGGCCTCTTGGGCCCTAACGGAGCCGGAAAGACAACACTGCTCCGTATAATTAACCGTATCGTTGCTCCCGACAGTGGCCGTGTGCTCTTTGACGGGCGTGAGATGACAATGGAAGATGTGCAGAAAATAGGCTACATGCCCGAGGAGCGAGGCTTATACAAGAAGATGAAGGTGGGGGAGCAGGCGCTGTTCTTCGCGCGTCTTAAAGGCATGTCGGGCAAGGAGGCGACAAAAAAACTGAAAGAGTGGTTTGAGAAGTTCGGAATCGAAGACTGGTGGAACAGAAAGGTTGATGAACTTTCCAAAGGAATGGCGCAGAAAGTGCAATTCATCGCTACTGTGCTTCATGAACCGGAACTGATTATCTTTGACGAGCCTTTCTCCGGGTTTGACCCTATAAATGCCAATCTGCTCAAGGGTGAAATACTCAATTTGCGCGATAAAGGTGCGACAATAATTTTCTCAACGCACAATATGTCCTCGGTCGAAGAGGTGTGCGACCATATAACACTCATCGACAAGTCGCATAATATATTGTCGGGAAATGTAGATGAGATACGCCGCAAGCATGGAGCAAACATCTTCGGGATAGAGTATTTCGGCTGTGAGAATGAACTGTGCAAGGCGCTTGAGAACAAATGCGAGATAATGGAGAAGACTCCTTCGGTAGCCGGACTCAATAGTATGAAGATACATATTGCCACAGACGATGATGTGCGCACTGTCATTGCTGCTGCCAACGACAGCGTGCAGTTGCGTTCTTTCCGCGAACTCATACCTTCGATGAACGACATATTCATACGCGCAGTCAATGAGAATCTGTAACACTTTAATTCAAGAAAGACCATGAAAAGTAAAATCGGAATTATAATAGGAAGGGAGTTCAACGAGCGTGTACGCAAGAAATCGTTTATCATAACCACTCTGCTGACACCGTTGCTGATGATAACCTTGATGCTTGTACCGGCGTTTATAACCACATACTCAACGAGTGATGTCAAACATATAGCAGTTGTCGATGACAGCAAGATTGTTGCCGGAGCACTCGAAAACACCGACGAGGTTGTTTTTGAAGCAGTCCCGTTGCCTCTTGAAATTGCGCGCAAGGAGTATAGTGACCGTTTTGCAGTGCTGTATATCGGCAATGATATCATTGACAATGGAAACAGTATCCAGATATACACCAATGGCTCCACGTCGATTGGCATCGAAAGGAGTATTGCCCGTCAGGTAGAGAGTGTGTTGAGGCAGGAAAAACTCAAGAAACACAATATAGAGAATTTGCCGCAGATACTGATGGACATGACATACAGGGTAAACATCCAATCCTATAAGAATACAGTTGAAAGTTCCGCTGACATGGCAGATAGCGGTAGTGTAGAGGATGAGTCATCCTCTTCGGTTGCAGCAACAGTGTTGGCATATGTTCTGAGTTTCTTGCTCTACATGTTCCTGCTGATATACGGTGTAATGGTAATGCAGTCTGTAATTGAAGAGAAGAACAGCCGTGTTCTCGAAGTCATGGTCACATCTGTCAGACCGTTTGAGATGATGATGGGAAAGATTCTCGGTGTTGCCTGCGTTGCATTGTTGCAGATTGTAATATGGGTAGTGCTTATTGCTGCCACTGTTTATTTCGTGCTGCCCATGGTGCTTCCCGAGGAGATAAGTTCAGCGCTTGACCTCATGAAGGCCGGTGGTGCTGCAGCTGTACAGGGGGGCTCTGAAATAATGTTGTTACAGGCGATAATGAAGATAAGCAATATTGGATATATGACTACGATACTTGCATCGCTGCTTGTGTTTATGATAGGCGGTTTCCTTCTATATGCTGCAATGTATGCAGCAGTAGGCTCATCGGTAGACAGCCCACAAGACGCGCAGCAACTGCAGACACCTATTACGATACCTATTATTGTGAGCATTATGGTAATGCTTTCTGTTATAAACGATCCTACTTCTGAACTTGCATTCTGGTTCTCAATGATACCGTTCACCTCGCCGATTGTGATGATGGCGCGCATCCCCTATGAGATACCCGCATGGGAGATTATTGCGTCGGCGGCAATTCTGTATGCCTCATTTATGTTGGTGGTGTGGGCTGCAGCGAAGATATACCGTGTTGGAATACTGATGCACGGAAAGAAACCATCGTACAAAGATTTGTGGAAGTGGGTCCGCTATAAATAAAAAGCTAATGCCTGTTAATCACATCCCGATGGGATGTGATTAACAGGCAGATAGACCGATATATATTATTGTCGTTTGGCTCAACCCAAGTTGGCTTCGTAATATTTATTGCATTTTTAGCATAAAAAATTTGCAATGTAAGATAAAAAGCAATACCTTTGCAAAGTATTTCAAAAGAATACTCGGGCTTTTAGCTCAGTTGGTTAGAGCAACAGACTCATAATCTGGAGGTCCCAGGTTCAAGCCCTGGATGGCCCACTGAAAGAGAATCGTAATGGTTCTCTTTTTTATTGCCGGGTCTACTGAGTCGGCTCAATATAGATTTTTGTCCACCTGTCGATATTCCATAGGAAATGAATAGTAATACCCAAACAAATAGAATTATAGCTTTTGACTATCTAAGAATTTTAGCTGCTTTTACTGTTGTTGTTCTGCATGTTGCAGCTCCTCTTTTTTTACAAAGTTTTCCAACTCAAGAATGGAGCACAGCAAATTTATATGAAGCATTTGTCCGATGGAATGTGCCGGTGTTCATTATGATTTCAGGAGCTCTATTTTTGAAAAAAGACAAAAAGTTGGATTTGCGTAAGTTATATACTAAGAATATCCTAAGAATAATTGTTGTATTACTATTTTGGTCTATTGTATATGCAATTCCAGGAATATTGAATGGCAACAATATTAATTATTTTATTGCTGCAATCATACAAGGCCCATTTCATTTCTGGTTCTTAAAAGTATTAATAGGTTTGTATATTGCAATACCAATATATAAACTATTTGCAACCAATCAAAAAATAGAATTGTACTTCCTGATAATTGCTTTTATTACAGGAGTACTTTTGCCTTCGTGTTTCTCTGTTATAGGAATGTTCAATATGCAGATTAAAGAAATACTGGTAAATATCTATCATGGTTTTGACATTAAGGTTGCATCAACTTATTCATTTTACTTTGTTATTGGGCATTACCTAATAACATATCCAATAATTAAATATAGAAAATTACTTTATTTATTAGGTGGTATCAGTATTGTATCTTTTATACTGCTGACATATTATTGTTCGTATGCAGTTGGGAAGCCTATTGAAATTTTCGCGGCAAACTCTTGTTTGTTTACTATGCTCGAGGCCGTTGCTATTTATACATTCTTTACAAGTTGTGATTTCAAGGTTGATAAAAGTAATATCCTTGTAGACAAATTATCAAGAAACAGTTTCGGTATATATATTATACATATACTTGTTATACATTTCTTAAACAAGTACTTTCTGGAATTGGTTTTTAATTATCCAATGCTATTTATTCCATTATTTAGTCTATTGGTTTTTGTCGTTTCATTCTTTATTATTGAAATCTTGCATAAGATTCCTTTTATTAACAAATGGACTTTCTGATTTTGGTAACAAGCATTTATTGTCAAAAAACACAAAGCCAACCTATCCAAGTGGATAGGTTGGCTTTGTGTTTATAATGTATCTTTATATATAGCCGGGTCTCGATGTTGTGTCAATAAAGAGACTCGTACTCTTTTGCAATTTTCTGCCAGGTGTAGTTTTCTACAGCGATGCGTCTAATCTCTTCGCCACCACTCTGTTCTTTCTGCAACAATTGGCCCAGTTCCTCTGCATTCTTGAAGTAGTTTGCCTTATGGAATGTTGTCTCTTTGTTGTAGACAACGTCGTATGCCATAATCGGACGTGCGAAGAACATTGCTTCTACAAGCGATGGGTTTGTTCCTCCTGCGCTGTGTCCATGTATATAATACTTGGCATGTTTGCGGAACGTGTAAAGAACATCCAGGTCGTAGATGCTGTCGAGAATGGTGATATTCCCGAATTTGCTGTATTTTTCTTTGAGTGCCCTGCTGTATTCGCTACGGTTCCAATTGCCGATGAAGACGAGTCTTTCTTTGCTTTTTGAGAAAGCCTCAAGGGTTATGTGGCAATTGTTCTCGGGCTCAATGCGGCATACGCTCATTGAATACTGTTCCTTTTCGAGGCTGTATTTTGCCAGAATCTCATTCTGAAGCTTTTCATCGACACCGGTCATTACGTGGTCGCCACCGTATGTAACAAGCTCTGCTTTCTTGCCGTATTCTTCGGCAACATAATCCTGTATACCTTTGTTGTCGGCTATGATTGTGTCGGCAAAACGCACTGCAAGATATTCGGAGAAACGCAGATATTTGCGAATCCATTTCTTCCATTTCTCTCTGCGATGCTCCAGACCGTCAATGTTTACAATGACTTTGCTTCTGTTGAGAAGCTTGAAAACAGGCAGGAACAGGCAACCCGAGACACCGAGTATGAGTATCGTATCGTATTTCCACAGGCAACGCATCATGGATATGATGTCATAGGGAATGCTCTGCATGCCGTTTGCGTGGAACGGTACATATTTCAGTGTTGCTCCCTTGTACTCTTTTATTCTGTCTGGCATGTCCTTCTTGCTGCAGAACACAGTGTATTGTATATTGTCGGAGCAGTTTTCCCCGATAATATTCTCTACAAGTGTTTCGAAACCGCCGTAACCGGCAGGTACTCCTTGTGTTCCAACTATGGCAACCTTTTTCTTCTGCATGTCAGCCGATATGTTTTTCAATGCTTCCTATCATGTTTTCGGAAGAGTACATGCGTGAGCACTTCAACGCATTCTGTGACAAATATATATATAATTCTTTATTTTTTAAAATATTTTCGATTTTCTCTTCGATTTTCTCAAGTTCTGCGACATCTATCCTGTATCCGTTTATACCGTCTTCTACAAGTTCGGCAATACCCCCTACGGTGGGGACTATAACAGGCAACCCGGCAGTCATCGCTTCCAAGGCTGTAAGGCCGAATGTTTCAATGAACTGTTCCTTATTTGACAAGTTAAGTACAAGTGATGCCTTATTGTAGAATTTAGCCACGTTCTGTTGTCTGGGATGTACTGTGAGGTTGCCTGGCAGTACAATCCCGTTTCTTTTCACATAGTTGTCGATGTTATCTTGTGTCTCGTTGAGTACAAGCTCGAAATCGAAATCATGTAGTTTTCTTGCAATGGCGATGAACTCGTCAGTCCCTTTGTATCCTTTCAACGAACCAAGCATAAGCACTCTTCTGTACTCGAAAGACTTTTCACCCCGGTATTCTATTTGTTCACAGAACCCCTTCTGCAGAGCATTGGGAACAACATATGTATCCTTCTCTCTCTTCAGGAAAGAACGCTGGTATTGTGACACGCATATTATGCAGTCGGCAAGTTTCTGCATGAACCATGCCAATGTGCGGTAGAAAGAACTTTTTACCATTGCGTTCTCATGGTAATGGTACACAACTCTCTTTCCTGTAATCTTGCCCGCTAATGCAGGACCAAGCGGCAGTATTGTATTTATGTAGAAGACAACATCTTTCTTGAAAATATATTTCAATGCAAGAAAGAATGTCAGCAATTGTATCCATGAATAGCGTAGCATGGTCACAATTCCATTTGCCGAGAATTTGTAGCTGTATTGCACGAAACGGATGTTCCTTTTCTCTTTCAGCTCGTCGAGAACACCTCCGTGAGACGTTATAAGGTCTATCCGGTATCCTTTCTCCGCCAATCCTTCGAGTATCGGCTTGAGTACTTTGGGACTTCCGCTATAGTCGTTGAATAGGTGAAAGCAGACTATCTGTTTCATTTGTATCCCGTTCTATTTGTACAGTAATTACAGTACATGCTGTTCGGACTGTTCTTGCATAAAATGCAGCAGATTGCTCCAGAACGCAAAAAGTGCAGTTTCGCTGCCTTCAACTTTTTTACCTTCGCGTGTAGTGAAGCGAGATATCATGTCAAGGAGGTACATGCAGTAGTGTTGCTTGTCTATCCAGGTACCCTCATCGCGATTCATGTATGATATAATTTCTTCGGCTTGCCATCCTTTTTCAAAGTAGGCTGTTTGTGAGAAAAAATGGTATTTGTCAAGTCCGTGCGGATAGCTCTTTGCCGCATACTCAAAGTCAAAGACAAACAGTCTTCCGTTCTCCACGAACATGTTCCATGGTGTGAAGTCGCCATGGTATGCCGACAACTCCATGCTTCTTCCGGTGAGTTCCTTGCGCAAGGTTTCAATCGCATGCTTGATATATTTGCTCTCGATGTTCCGTGGAAGCCAATCCATGTGCGATTCGAGTGCCTCGAGTGTACGGTAGAAGTCGCTATCTTCGAACAGCATCACCTGTGTCGTCTTTTTTATTAGCTTTTCAAGGAACTTCTCTTGCAGTGTGCCCCATTCATGTATCACTTTCGATGATGCTGTTTTTGCTGTGCTCTGAACAAAAAGATGAACACCGCTTGTCAATGTGCCACAGTAGAGTGCTCTGGGTATATCGGTTATCCCACTCTCGGCAAGTTGCCTGAGGATTCTGCTCTCCTTTTCAAAGAGTCCTTTTATATCATTGCTTTCGCTCAGTTTGCAGTAACCGAGTATTCTGGTGCCACACGACAGCTGCATTGTAATCTTCTGGTGTACGCTTGGCGTGCCTTCAAATATGCTGAATTCCAACTCCTCGGTGTCGAAAACTTTACAAAGCAGTGTGCGCAGTTCTTCCTTTAATGAACAGTTCAGTAGTTCTGCATGTATTGCCTTGCGCACCGGAGGCAACCAATGGAGTAACGGCAACAATGATTTTACCATCTTGCCTTTAATACCGCTTGGCTGGTACAGATTCATTGCAGTGCGCATCATTCGCACGGGCATTATCCAGTATTTGCCGTCGGCATTTCCGAATCGGCAGAACTTGTCACTGCCGGCAAGGTCAAGAATTTTATCAAGTGTGGTCATGTTTTTGATTCTCCACTGTAGTGGATGTGGTCTTTAGACAAGAGGGGTATTTCTCATTGTTCGTGCGTGATATGCCTCTACACTCTGCTCGTCCCGTTTTAAGGGCGACATTTTTTATTTAAACTTTTCATCAGTAAATCACGGTACTCGATGCCACGGGTCTCCCAAAGGAACTGCTCGCCGGCATGCTTTGCTTTCTGACCAAGGCGCTCGCGTTCCTCTTTGTCGGTGAGGCGTTTCATTGCCTTTGCCATGTTCTCAATAACCTCCTCGCGCTTTGTGCGTGGTATGACTACAGCATACTCATTGGAGAAATAGCGTGTATAGCCGGTGGTGTCAATACAAATGAGCGGTTTGCCCATGGCCATTGAGTCAAAAGAGACTGTT
>JAEIGA010000426.1_pt1 | contig 61606 bp, 101 predicted proteins | sample 9270691 | NCBI WGS metagenome assembly JAEIGA01 (sample SAMN17057246, study PRJNA624740) | gut metagenome | biome: biome; isolation source: fecal sample | host: Bos grunniens | place: China: Xizang | collected 2019 | reverse complement strand
TCAAAAGTACCTAAATTCTTACAAGCATTTCTAATAGCATTAACTTCTGCGTGGGCAGTAGGGTCGTTAGACCCTGTTACAGTATTCCAACCCACACCAATAATATTAAAATCATTGTCAACCACAATAGCGCCAAAAGGTCCGCCATATACATTCAAATCCTTTTCAATAATATCAATATTTTCTTTTAAAATTTGGTTTAATTTTTCTTTATTCAATTTCATCACCTTCATATTCAATTGGGTCTGTTGCACCATTTTCTTTGAAAGCATTCATTCGGTCTATACAAGATGCACATTTACCACACGCTTTTTCTTTACCTTCATAACAACTCCAAGTTAACCCATAAGGTACACCAAGTTCCAAACCTAGTTTAATTACTTCTGTTTTTGTTTTGTCCCATAATGGATATTTTGGTAAAACTTTATGTCCAGAACCTTCATAAATGGCGTCTTTCATTGCTGAATCAAATTCTGGTGTGCAGTCTGGGTATGCGTGGTCTGATGCGTGTGAACCAATATAAATTTCAGAACAACCTTTAGATAAAGCAAAAGTTGTGCAAACAGATAACATTACCCCATTACGAAATGGCACGTAGGTATTTATTTTTTCGTCACCCTCAAGGTTATTTACTTGACTTGTATAAGATTCGTGTTTAATTTCGTCTGTACTGTGACCTAATAAAGCACAATTACTAAAATTAAATACCTCGCTCAAATCAACCAACGTGTAATTCACACCATAATATTCAGTTAACACCTTAGCATTTTCGATTTCTTTAACATGACGCTGACCATAAGTCATATTTAATGTTTCTACATTTTCCGCACCAACCTCTTTAACTGCTTGTGCTAAACAAGTTGCTGAATCTGTACCACCTGATAATAAAACTAAAATTTTCTTACTCATGTTGTTCTCCTTTTAAAATAATCTCTTTCTTACAAAATTGGTTCTACCCTTATACTCATAAGCATGACACCATTCAACTATATAATTAACATTGAATAATGCCCTGTATTTATAGTTATCTTGTAAATCTTCATAATTCAAACCATATACATCACATTTTGCTCTAACCCAGTTTTGTAATTTTTCTGGTTGGTGGTTTATATGGTCTTTCATACCAAGTTGTTCCTTACTAACTGTTTGAGTTCCCCAATCTGTAAACACCTTACCTACTGCGTTAGTCATAATCCAACTTGTGGAATCACAACTTTCAAAAGGTAATGTTTCCAGTAACTCAAAAATAGTTTGTCCCAACACGTGAATCTTTACATTAGGGTTTTTACTTTTGTGGATAGCATCCAAACAAGTGTGATACCAAGGAAGTAATTTAGCCTTAGCCCTGTCCTTTGCAGAACCGCCTAAGCAAATATAAGGAACATACTCACCATTTATTTTGTGTTCCACAATTCGTAACAAGTGGGACAATGGTTCACCCTTGTGATATACAGGTAGAATTTTTTCTGGACAAGTAACATTTTCAACCATGTGTAAATAATTTTGCCACGATTGTTCTGTTGCCTGTTGTGCCTGTTCTAAAGTTGGTGGGTTATTTGGTTTGCCTGGAATTGTATCCAGTTGAATAAAATAATCCACATACTCGCAATTATCATTTATATACTGGATATAAGTATCTGGACAAATGTCAATACCTTTAGTCCAACAAGTATAAGCACCACTATCTACAAGTAATTTTCCTGTCCACGTGCCAGCTTTTTTAGCATCTATTAACTCTTGAATTATAACTTTATCGTTATGGTAACTCTTAAGCATATTTCCTTGTTTTGCTAAAATTAAATCATGACTGGTTTTATGTTGTTGTCCGGCAAAATAAAAATCCATCCTATACCTCCTCTATTTTAACAGGTGGGTGATACCAACCTTCCGTAATTTCTGTGTCACAAACAAGTGGGATGTCTAAATCTTTACCTGCCCCCACCATACACTCTTCCAATAGTTGTTTTACTTGTACAATGTTCTCTTTTGGACACTGACCAATAATTTCATCGTGTACATATAACAACAACTTAAATCCTAAGTCTTTTAACTGTTGGTTAACCCCTAATAAATGTATAGCAATTTTAGTTAAGTCCGCCGCACTTCCTTGTATTCTGCTATTAACACATTGACGTTCAGCATCGTTAATTTTCATTGTGTTTTCTCTAACTGTTATACCTTCCTTTTTAAGGTCTTCTATTAAAGATTGTTTTTGTTTCCAACCACGACAAGCATTTAATTGGTTAGTGTAGGATATAATTTCTTCCTCCGTTAACCCAAAGTCCTCACTAAAGTCGTCAAACAATGGGTCGAAGTTAGAACTTTTACTAGCATCTACATCAAACTCATAGTATGGTAGTTGCATGTTTGGTAGTCGTCTTTTTCTACCCCAGAATGTATCTACATAACCTAATTCACGTGCCATATTTTGGCTGTCTATCATGAACTGAAGTAATCCAGGAAAAGCAGCCATAATCTTGTTATAGATTTCTTGTGCCTTGTTTCTAGTAGTACCCAACTGTTCCGCAATTGAGTCAATTTGTCTTCCGTAACAAACACCTAGAACAATAGTCTTAGCCTGACCCCTGCGTTCTTTACCATCTGGGTTTTTAGTGCCATCTGGTCTAAATTCCATACACTCTTCGTACGGAACACCAAAGGCAATAGACGCAATTTCACAGTATAAATCCTTACCCTCTTTATATGCTTTAATCATTTTTTCGTCTTGACACATTTGGGCGGTCAGACGTGGTTCTTGGGCAGAATAGTCACAGCTTAACATATAACAACCTTCATCCGCAACAAACATTTTACGAATATCGTTGTTATGTGATGGAATGTTTTGCATGTTAGGGTCTGAGCTACTGAATCTACCAGTTGTTGCCCCATACTGATTAAATTTACAATGAATTCTACCAGTCTTGGTATTTACTTCATTAGGCATCTTATCAATATAAGTAGAAAGTAATTTTGCTACACCCCTGTAATCTAAAATAGCATCACAGATATCATTATCCATTTTAGATAAGATTTCTTCACCTGTTCCTCTAGGTTTTCTGTCATCACTACTTTTCAACTTTAACACGTCATAAAGTAGAACAGCAATTTGTTTTGGACTTGCTATATTTATAGGGTCACTCAACACATTGTCTTTACTCGCAATTTTATAACTTTCAATTTCGTTTTTGTACATATCACAAAGTGTGTAGAACCTTTGTAATTTTTCCTCTAATAACTGGTTGTACTTAACAGAAAGTTCTTGGCAATAATCTAAATTTAATTTAACACCTGTGTCTTCCGTATCACCAACAATAGTAACGATAGGCATTTCAATATTCCAAAATACCTCTGCCACCCTACGTAAGTCGTCCCTCTCTGCATTTAAGTCCAGAAATTGTTTTTGGAATTCATACAACTCAAAAGTAATTTCCGCGTCCCTTGCGGCATAGATATACCCTGTGTTAATTGGAACATGTGTGAATGGTACACCTTGGAATAAGTCCCCAAATGACATACCATGCTCTTTGCCCTTTAAGCAGTATTTTGCATGTAATGCCTTCAAACCACCATCTGGCTCGTTTTCATTCAATAATTTACCTGCCAAATAACCATCATAATAAACATTGATTTTTGTGCCAACTTGGTTTTTAATAACCCTATAATCAAATTTACCATTGAATGTTATAGCAGGTATTTTATCAATTCTATCTAATTGTTGTTTTACGATACCAATTTCTAACTGGTCTTTACATTTGACCATAGTTATATAGCTCACGTGGTTTAGTGGGACATACACCGCCTTTTGTCCTGGAGTGTATAAACTTAACCCTGCTATAGTGGTTGTAATAGGGTCTAAACTTGTTGTTTCTGTATCTATTGCATATATACCATTTTCCACAATGTGGTCTATATACGTAACAAGTTCTTCCTCTGTTTTTATTATATCATAATTGTCCGCATATTTTGCTAAATGTTTTTGTGCCAACGCAACACTTGTCTTTACCATTTCTAATAAAGAGGAGCCGCCTGTTATGTGAACGGCTCCTGGAGTGTTGGTGGCTTTTAATTTTTTAGCAAGTTTACTGTCGTTGTTTCTGTTACCACGACTTCCAACATCAAATAACGCCACCTATCTTCCTCCTAAAATACATCTGTTGTAGGTTGTGATTCACTTGCAGTTCTTGTTCTAGAAGAACGTCTAACTGCTACCTGTTCACCTGCGTTAGATGATGGTCGTCTGTCAGATGCTGGATTACGTGTTTGTGGTTTATCTGTGTTGTTACCAAAAGGAACTTGTCCTGTTTGTAAATAATCTTCCATTTGGTCTGCAGTTAATTCTTTTACGATAGAACCTGCAACTTGTGGCAACTCTGGTAAATCTTGTAACTGTGTATCATCTTTTTCAACATACATTAGTTCGTAAGTTGTGTTCTGGTCACCTTTTTTACCATTACGTTCAATTTCAAAAATACAAGAACAAAGTGGGTTATAACGTCTTGCAGCACTTTCTAATTTAGATACAAATGTTCTACCACGTTCCCACACTTTAACTTCTTGTGTTTTTGTTAGGTATAATGGAACCCACATTTTAACTTGAAGTTTGTTGCCTGCCGCACATAGTGGACACTCGTGAACTGGTTGGTCATATTCTCTTAAGCAGTTAACCCAATAAGTTTGTCCGTTAACTTCAACTTCGTGAACAGAAAATAATTCTACGTCTTCCATAGTGTTGTACATAAGACGTACACTTTCGTAATCACCATCGTTTGCTAAACTAAAAAATGAACCTGCCCCAGCTGGTTTGTAATTTTCCACCATACTAGCATTAAATCTTGCCATCTGTTTCTCTCCTTTTGTTGTTTTGTACCTTTGTCCTGTGTGGTATGTCCCACACTTAATATATAATATTTTTGTCGTATTTATAAAATCTGTTTTAACTTATTTCTTAAACTGGTTCTTAAGTTACATAGAGTCATAACACTAACATTCATCTTTTCCGCTATTTCCTTGTTTGTACCATACCCAGAAGCTAATAATTTACAGTATTGTAATTCACGTTCTGTTAGGTTTTTTGGCAAACATAACAAGTTAAGTTTAATATCCGAATCACCCTCAACATCAAAATTACTCTCACCTTCCATCAACTGTTGTAAACTATTACAATTGAACATTATACATCTTTTATGGTAGTTTAGACGTTGTGATTCCTCTCTTAATTTGTTATTAAATACTCTACCGAAATATGTGCTAAATTTACTTGTACCTCCTGGAACATAAGTCAATAAACACATTTGTAATTTCTCTAACGCAAAACTTGCTTGGTCACAACTCTCTATGTGTGGATAACGATTACCGTTATTGTGTATTAGTTTGCTAAGTTTACAGAATGCCTCTGCTATGATGTAATCACTTGGGACTTGTCTATACATAGAACTTAACTGCTCTAAACTTGCCCCCATTACATTTTCTTTTCTGTGTTGTCTCATTGTCTGTGTTGTCGTTTGCATAGCTTTCTCCTCTTGTCTTTGGTGTGTTTTTTAATAACATTATTATACTATAATAAACATAAAATAAATACAATACCTATAACACATATTCTTTTAAACAAAAAAAGACCTCCTAATATAGGAGGTTTCATAAGGTAATTAGAGTACGCTAAATATATAATGTCAATATCTGTTCGATAAGTTTCTTGCTTTCGTCATTAACTTCTGGTATAAGTACACGGAATGGGTACTGTTTTGGATAAGTTTGTTTTTCTTCTACTGGGTATGGACATTGAATAACAGCCTCGTCCAACTGCTCTTTCATGTAGATTCTAATACCTTGTTTTACAAACCCGAAGAATAGAACACCTCTACCACCAGATTTTACAATACCTTCTCTACCTTCTGTATAAAGGTGCCACTCAGCACCTTTTTCTTCCACTTGTGATAAGAAGTATTCAGCCGTTTGTGGTCTTTCACTTTTACGTACTGCTGTTTTCTTCTCCTCGTTTGATTGTAACTCATAAACTACTGGTGTTGCCTTTTCAAGTTCCTCTTTTTCCTTCGCTGCTTGTTGGGCTTGTTGTTGGAATAATAGTAATTCTTCCTCTGTTAACTCTTCACCTGATTCATTAAGTTGTTTAAGGTCTTCTATAGTAGGTTCTTTTGTTAATACTGTGTCCTTAACTTGTTCTAGTAACTCCAAAGACTCTGGTAAATCCTCTGGTGTTGTTTCCTCAACCCATTTCCACCAACGACGGAACGTACTGTCCATTACTACCCTTTCTTCACCGTTTACTAATAACGTGTGTCTAATTTTACCATCCACATCGTCAACAGTAGTGCCTTGATAAACACCATATTCCTTTGTTGTCAAAGATTTGTAAATTTTTTCTACTTTCATAATAACTGCCTCCTTTTTGTTTGTTTTTTCGTTTGTTGTTCTTTGTTGTTACTTCAATTATAGGATATATAGAAACGTATTACAAGTATAATACATGACTATTTTTAACTTTAATAATATTTCGTTAATTTATTAAATTCCTTCATACTTAAATCATTGATATCCTTACCTTGTGGGACATCTAAAAATGATATAATTTTCTTGCCCTTTAAACGTTTCTTTAGTTTTTGTCCTGCCTTATAACCTGCATTATCTGGGTCTAACCCAATTACTAATTCCCTACAAGGCAACTGTTCAAGTTGTTGGTATTGTGACTCTGTACCAAGACCCAACAACGCAACAGCTTGTTTTCCATAAACTTGGCAAGTTAAGGCATTAAACATTGATTCACATACAATTACCTCTCTTGCCTTCTTATCCAACTCATAAATCCCATAAATAGGTTTATCGGCATCTACAGGATAATAAAATAATTTCTGGTGTATAGCACGTCTTGCTACAAATAATGTATTTCCATTTATATCCCTAACTGGGAACGTTACTGTTTCTAGTACATTCGGTGTTCCTGGCAATTTAAAATTAGCATCATACCCCAAATCGTATTTTTCTATTATATCGTCCGTCATACCACGTTGGTATAGATAAGGGTGAGTGTACCTGTAACTATCCAATTCTTCTTCCGTTACATATTGTTTTTGTGGCTCTACATTAGTTCTACAAAAATCTAATTGTAAATCTGGTCGTTCGCTTACCTCTACACTAATAAATTTCTTAATTAGCCAATGCTTACCAAATTCGCCTCCATCTTTTCTACCAAAACATACACTTATAAATTCTGGTAATGTTGCCCTATAACCACATGTGAAACAATGTACAGTTCCGGCATCATACCCATCTACTTTTCGTGTACTCACCCCACAACTAGGTTTTCTTTCCTGTCCGTTGGAATGAACTGGACACGTTACCTGTACATTCGATGTTCCAGATACCATACGATTAAGCAAATTTATGCCCCTAGATTGTAATTCCTGTCTTAAGGTTTGTAGAATATCTATAATTGGTGTGGTTATAATTACATTTCCTACTCTTAACATTTAGAACACATCCGTATCATTATTAACTGGTCTTTTCACGTATGTTTGAGGTGCTGGTGTATTGGTTTGTGGAGTGAAATCGTTGCCTGACGACATAAACCTAAACTCACCTTTATCGATGTTCCAAGTGTAGTTCAATATACCACCCATTTCACCGTCCCTATGTTTTTTAATAGACATTTGTAAACAGCCCGAATCTTGTTTCAGTGATATAACTTTAGTAGCATTAAATGCTATACCATCAGAGTCCCTAATGTTTTCCAATTCTGGTACACCTTGTTCACCATTCATTTTAACACCTTCACGGTTTGATTGTACAACTGTTAAAATTGGAATTTGTAGTTCACAACTTAACGCCATTAAATCTTCGCTAATATTTGTGAGTGTGGTGGTTTTATTATCCCCACGTTGTTTTCGTTCGTCCCTCAAATAACTTATACCATCTATTGCTAATATATCGATTTTGTTATTTATACAGAATGAACGCAACTTACTAACAGTTACATTCTTTTGAAAATCTTTTGGTGTAGCTACATAGAATGGTGTTGTACCTTGACTTAACTTATCAATATATTCTTCATAACCATCTATATTGTTACCACGTACTAAATCTCTGTTTGAGAATTGACGACATACAGTATCAAACCTGTAACCAATCTTGTCCGCACTCATCTCTGGACTTATATATCCAACTCTATAACCACAAGCATTAGCATAAGCAGTTGTTGTGACCAACATCCAAGATTTACCCATACCAGTTCTAGCAAAGAATACTACAAATTCTTCACCCCTTGCCCAACCACCAAGTAAATCGTCCAACTGTTTGAATCCTGTGTGAATATAGGCTGGTTTTTCTTCGTTTTTCTTCTTTTTATAAATGTCCAACCTTTGACGGGCATTAGCAATAATATCCACACCTGTTATCACTTGTGATGGTTTTAACGTGTCCACCTGTTGTAGCAAATAATTAACTGCGTCATCGGCGTCATGTTTTAACCTATCAGCAACCTCTTGTACTACTTCAACACTCTTATAGTATAGGTTTTCTTCCCTTATTTTATTAACCAAGTATTCATCACTTTCGTTAACCTCAATAAGTTCAAATTCAGGGAACCTATCTAAAAAAGTTGCCTTATCCGGAACCTTACCATAACTATCCAGATGTCCTGTTATAAAATTATATTCGTTTTCATATCCCGGAAAATACTCGTCCGTTAACCCATACCTATTTAGAATAGATGAATCCTGTATAGTTAGAATCTTATTTAATATTTGTAATGAAATCATTCTCGTCTCTCCATTCACCTGCATTAAATCTAACAGGGTATAAGTTAGAACATATACAGGATGCTAAATTACTGCCTAAGCAATTAAACATTTCTTCCTTGCCCAAATTGCCTACATATATATTACTTTTTCCATTAACCATTCTTTCTGATATATACGCATACAACACACCAATATCGTATTGTGATAGTTTACTTGTGGCAATATCGTCCCAAATAACTAAATCGGCAGTACGTATAGTTTGCTTGAATTGTTCAAACTCTATATCTGGGTTGGACATAACATTTTTACACTTCATTAAAAACATTGGCACAGATACGAATACACCCTTTATCGTGAATCCGCAACTATGCCAAATTTCGTCAAAATATTTTAACATTAAACTTACTGCCCAACTTGTTTTTCCGTTGTGTTTATAAGGACTAAAAATATACAAATTATTCCCGTCCTGCACAAATCGTGTTATATTCTTTCTTATGTTTTGTAAATTGGCATAAGCATTAGAATCTTGTTCCGGAACTTGTAATATACGTCGAACCCTGTGTTTCATTGGTATTTGTGAGTGGTGTAATAAAAAACTCATAATAATATACCTTTCACACACAGACGAACAATTTTCTGTATTAAAGTCCAAACAAATGTCCTTATACAAACAATTATTCTTATCAAACTTGTATTGGTATTTAGCCATTACTTAATATGTGCCTCCATATAATTTATATTCAATTGGTGTTTATTTCTTAATTTTTCCATTTGTTTTATAAACTGTACAATATCCTTATTACAGTCCGCAATCCAAACACCACCGCCATCTAATGTTGTGCTACATACTGGTTGGAACTCACGTAAATCCGCAATTATATAAGTTACCTGTCTTTTACTGATACCTAGTAATTTAGAAATATAAGTAACTGTAACTTTGTTCTCTTTACCTTTGCGTATCACATCTAATACTGCTTGTTGCATTGTTGTTAATTCGTTTGTCATAATATAACCCCCTTTCGCCTACACTTAACATATAAGTTTTTAAAAAGTTTTATAAAGTCTTAACCAGTCCCCGATAACTTGCGCATTTTCCTCGATTCCAACAACCTTATAATAATTTACCTTGACCAGTAATTGAATCGACCTTAAATCGACTGGTACGTGGTGAAATTAGTCATCATACAATGGTTTATCTGGCATATCGAACCCATCATTGAATTGTTTTTGGTAATTTGGTTTATCTATATTACCGAAATCCTGTTGTTGTACATAAGAGGTTGTATAATATAACGAATTTCTACCATTTAACACACATTGTTCTATACAATCTACAACTTCCTTAACGGTTTTACCTTTACTGTCTTGTTTAAATTTTTCCACCATTAACTGCCATTGTTCTATTGTAAGACCACGTTTACGTCTAAAACCACAGTATTTCTGTAAAGCAACCCTAACCTGTTCGTTACCAGATAATTGCTCTATAACAGTTATAAATTGGTTTTCACCTTTTTTCTTAGGTTTGCTAGTAGTACCAAATAATTGGTTATTAGGTTTATCTAAATTATTAGAATCCTCTAAATTTTGTCCGTCAGGACTAATTGTATTATTACTATCTATATCTTTATTTGTATTTTTATTATTAAATGTGGTGCAATTATTGTAGTCCTTGTCCTGTAAATTTTGTACCTCTAGTGGTCCAATTTTTGTAGCACTGGGTATTTCCTGTTGTGGTGTGTCTGTTCCCCTAAATAGATTTAATATATTTTCCTCGTTAAGTGTGTAATAATATTTACAAGGTATGCCTTTCTTAACAACTTCAATAAGGTTGTGTTGTATTAGAGTTTTTGTGGCATTACGTATTTGGGAATCGGACAATGCTGTATCATTTATAATTTTACTTCGTTCAAAATAAAATTCATTGTAATTATATAGATTTCCTATACTACACAGCTCACCCAAAAGTATTGCCTCATGAACACCTAATTTATTAGCAACTGTTTTGTTGTAACTGATAAAACCATTTGTGGATAATAATTTAAGTAAACTCATTCAAAATCCCCCTTGAATAAAATCCCAATTATAAACAGTAGGCAGGGTGTGGGATTCTCTCACCTCTTCGGTCTGCATAACCTAGCCTACACTTAATATATAATAAAAATAAAAAAGTTATAAAATTCATTACGAAAAATTTACACAATAAAAAGCGCCCAAGGGAGTTATCATGCTGGGCGCGACAGAATAGTCTAAGTAGAGAGCTATATATTCTATGGGATGTCTAAGAATAGAGTTTTACTACCTCCTCAATTTGTTTATCAACTTCGGCATTTAATGATTCCCATAATAATTTACGTTCTTCGTCTAAATTAACACGTAAATCATCTTCGGGTAATTCACGTTCTTCGCCGTAAGAAAAACTATAATAATTATTTTTTATTTGTACCGTTGCTTTCGATGTTGCCGAAATTTTTACTGTTTTTGCTTGTTGTACGTAACTCATTCGTCTTTGTTCTCCTTAACTTTTGACATACGAAGTGTTACTACTTCTGTTACTGTTTGACAGTCTAGTAAATCTCCGATGCTAATAGTTTCATCTAATACTGCTTGTTCAAGTGCAGGAACGTCAACTTGTTCAACTTGTTTAATTAACTCTGGTCGATTAAATGTTTTAACTTTTGCAAGTAACAAGTCCTCTTTCCAACTAACTCGTTGACTTTCTACTTTAGTAACCTTATAGTCTTTGGTTTGCATAATATTAACATTATTGGACTTCATTTCTAATTTAAGTAAATTAGACAATTCCTCTAGTTCTTTTTTACATTTGTCCAATTCCTGTTTTTTATTTACGTATAATTCTACAAGGTTAAATTGTTTTTCCACTTCTGGTGTTTTTAATTCTGTAAAAACTTTACGTACCATAATAAACCCTCCTACACTTAACATATAGTATTTTTGTAGAAACTATAAAGTCTTGTTTTGTTGTTCTTTTTGTCTACGTATAAAGCCCCAATGTTTTTGACTTATTTTGCCCATTACACCCTTTCGACCTTTTGGAATCCATTGTTGAAATTCAAATAATTGGTGAATGTCGGCACCATAAAATAATTTCTGACCATTTTTACCTACAATTTTTGGTGTGGGTAATCCAGGACAATCTTTTGGTATTTCTTCTGGTGGTGTTGTTTCGATGTATTTGTACCAACGTTTTAAAGTTCTTTGGTCAATCTTTAATAAATAGCAAACCTGTGTCTGTGTTAAATGTGTTCTGTCAACATACATATATTGTCCTCCTTATTTGTATTATACACCTAATATATAAAATAAAAAGGAACACTACAAAAAGGAAAAATAGTGTTCCGCCAGAGTTGTAATAAGTAAGTAGAAAGTAGTTGGTTAATTATTAAGAAATTTGTCATTAAGGTTTAATTCTATTATTGGTTGAATTGGTTCTACGTTTTCGTGGTAGTTACTTTCTACACAACTGGTAACCCTGAAAATAACTTTTCCGAATAACTCATATTCTATAGTTTGTCGTTTCTTTTCTACGTCCATCCCGCCTCCTAACATTTTTTAGTATATTTTAGGTTTATCCAACCGTTTGAAATTCTACCCCATCCGTCTTGCACATCTGTTACGTTTACAATGTCATTTTTAGATAATACATCTACAATTTTGTATTTAATTCCGGCACCTGCACGAACGTTCAAACCTGTTGCTGTTACTTTGTGTGCGTTCGTTACTGGTGTTAGGAATAATTGTCGTTCAGCCTTACGTCGTCGCACTAAACCTGCTAAAACAACTCCTGCCCCTTTGTTATATAACAACATAGCGTCTGCTATTTGTGGTAAAGTTCGGGCAACAACTAATTTCTGTAAATTGCCAGGACCGCAGTTATAGCAAAATGAAACTAAAGCATCAAATTGGTTTTGGTTTAACTTTAATCCTAAATTATTGACATATTTTTCGTATATTTTTAAGTCGTTTTTCAAATAATCTTCTGCCTGTTTTTGGGTAATTTTTTGTCCTTTTACAACACCCCCAGTATGTCCATAACCTATTGTCCAAATCCCTGATGGACATTTATAGGCTGTTAAACTACAACCTTCAAAACTTTTAATTAAATTGATACCTTGTATTCCTATTTGCATTTATTACACCTCTATTTTAATGGTTTATTCCATTCTTTGTCATAAATCTTGTCTAATTCTATTTTTTGTTTTCCTGTTCTAAACCAACCGAAATTCAAACTAACTCCGGCTCTATACATTAACTGAATAAATTTTGGAGTTTTTGGACAATCGGCATCACGTAACATTCTATAAAACATATTGTTAATCCAATGTCCTGTTACATCAACAACTTCTAACACTTCAGGAGGTAAATCTGTACAAATAACTTCACCATTTACTTCTTGTAAATAGTAGTTATCCCATAACTCTTGCTCTGTTAATTTAACTTTAATTACTTGATGATATTTACAACCTACATCGTGCTGATGTGAACAACGGGTATCCCAATCACCAGAAACAATCCAAGTGAAATGGTCTGTCCAAAATGTACGCCAAGCTAAATAAATAGACTCATCGTCATCCTTATAAAGTTCGTTAAATTCTAATTCATACATACCCTTTTTAGGTTTCTGCCTTGAACCTGAACAAGTTGTTAAGAATTTACCCATTTTGTTTCTCCCGTTATTTTCGTAACTGTTTAGAAATTACTGGATTTACTTTGTTAATACCTTTTTCCACAATAGAATCGGCAATAACACCTAGTTTTTCACTATCTAATGGACAATTACCACAAAAGTAAGTCAACCCAGCTTTGACACCTGCTACAATAAGTTTCTTTTCCACTTCGTCTATTGGTTCACTTTCTTGTACTTTGTCTAATACGTCTGCAATTCTATCCTCAATAAATTCTCTTGCATCATTTAACTTCTTAAACATAAATACTAATGGTGAAACCAAAGTCCTAAAGAATTTTTTCATCTATTCCCCCTTTGCTATAACTTTCAAAATAGATTCTACATATTTTACAAAATCAAACCCATCAATAGGTTCTAATTTAATGTATTGATTAACCCACTTAATAAGGTTTTCCATTGTAACGACTTCTTTAAGTGGTCTGTTCCCTCGTAAATTATTAAACCATTTTGTTGCTAGAACCATATTGTCGTCTGTTGTTTTACCACCTTTGGACTTTGCTAAAGCATGGTCTCCAGATAGATTCTTTTGTGTTATTTTGTTACCACCCATATCAACTAAGTCTTTAGGCAATTTGCCTTGTCTAAAAAGTTTCTTGAGTTTGAAGTTATACCCTGTGAATGTTGGTTGTGGTTTAGGTTCTGGGTGATGACCCATTTGTTGTTCCAACTGTTCAAGTGTTGGGTCTGGTTTACTTCTTCTTGGTGTTACTTTTTGACCTAGTTGTAATTTTATAGGTGTTATTCTCATTTATTTATTCAACCTCGTTTGGTTCTTCAGGAACTTCAGGTTCTGGAATTGGTATCAATTCTGGTTGTGGTAAGTTTTGCCAAGCTGTTTCTTTACTACCATTAGCTACTTCGTCAAAGAATTTGTCTAATTGCTCTTCTTTGATTGTAACTTGTAATGTTTCAGTAAGTGGTAATGGTATATTTACAATCATATTGAACAAATCGTGTTTTCGATAAAAATTAAGAGCGTTCTTAAAGTTATTCATAGCTTTTAATTTTAATCTGTCATCTAATGGCATAACATTTACCATAGATTGGATTAAAGGCAATAAAGCATTTTCGTCAACGCCCCAAGCCATAATTGTACCATCGAAGAAGTCTGAGCGCGTCATAAATAGTTCTAATATACGTTCTTTTTCTTTTTGAGCTTGCTCTGCCTCGTAGTTAGGGTTTTCAACAACCTGTAAACCATCCCAGATATACTTGTTAGGATTTTCTAAATATTCATTGTAAATCTCATCACTAACTTCTACATTTAAAAGATTTTGAAAGGTAGTATTGCACATACCTATAATCTTGTCGTCTTTAATTTGTGCGTAATTAACCATTTGTACCTCTCCTTCTAACTGCGTTTAAGTAAATTATTGCTCTACTAAAGGTAGCATTATTTGTACTTGTTAAGGAAACGCTAATTGCTCTAGTAGATGGTTTTAACGGAAGAACTGCGTTTGAGCAAACTTGTTTGTTAATAGCATCACTAACAAATACAGCTAATGTAACACCAGTAGCATCATATATATTAATATTTCTATCGTTACCATCAGCATCAGCACCAGCCCCAATTGATACTGCAACATACAAATCATAACCGCAACCATCATCAGGAACATAAGCTGATAAATCAACGGCATAAGTTCCAAGTGTTGTAGTATTAAAGATTGTTACTCTGTTAGGATAAGTTACTTGCCCATCAAAACGTGTATTTGGAATTTGGCTAAAATCCACCGCTCTGAATGGTTGTTTAGGGTTGAATGAGGTGATTACACCGTTAGTTACATCGCCTGTTGCATACATAAACCCTTGATAAATTGAACCGTCAATATCTTTAATATAGTTAATATCTTCCCAATTTGATACCAATCTTGATAAAAGAACATAACCAATTGGTCTTTCAGTATTGTTTGGTTGGAATATAAAATTAATATTAGTATTGTTTACTCCAGTAGCGTATGTTCTTAAATATAATTTATCTGAAGTAACCTCAATATTCTTCAAACTTCCATCTTCATTTCTACCATTAGGAATTAATCCTTTAACACCTTTGTCAACCCAAATAGTTGAACCAATGTAACCCATTCCGTTGAATACTTGAGTTACTGAAGCAACATTATATGTTGTGTCTGAGTTATACAATAAAATTGGTAATGAAACAGTTTTATTACTCATTGAACCTTCTAATTTTACTGCAATAGTGTTTGTTGTGGTATTATAATGGACATAATTGGCACTTGTTGAAGTAGTATCACTACTTCCACTTGTGAATTCCATATAACCACCAGTTCCAAACGTAGTCATATCTACAATAATACATCTTGTTCTAATAGTTGTTGAAGATGATGATGCTCTTACTAAATCACTAAGAAGTTCAGCCCATACAAAGAACTTACCATCAGCAAACTGGGTATCATAAACTTTGAAGTTATCGTTTAAGAACGTTGCACCTACTGGAAATTCGCTTGTTTTATCCTCTGTACCATAAGGCACAATTACAACTGAACCAGCTTTGATTGTTAGTGTTCCATTTTCTAGTGTGTATTTAATACGTTGTGGAACTTCTAATAGGCAGTTTGTGGTTTGAGTGGTTGTTAAGGCATTTGAAGAAGCTTTTAATCTTTCAATACCTTCTAAAGTTTTATCCTCTAAATCTTTTACACCTGCCTCAACTTGAGTAACCACATCAACCCAAGATGTATTAGAAACTGTATTACCTACGCAATAGTAAAGCAATTTGTTACTTGATGGAGGCTGTACTGTATCTGATGTTCCTGCAATTGTATGTGTATGTGCACCATTACTTGAAGTTGCACCAGTCCAGTTATTAGCAGCATTTAAAGTGTATTGTCTTGATGTACCCGAATTACCTGTACCAAAGTGAGTTGCTAAAGAACTGCCGACAGTAAATGCTCCAGAAACAGCCATTTCACTTGCATGAGAAGCTGTCTGAAATGAACCTGTGATGTTCATTGTACCTCTTGTGTGAGTGTGAGCTCCAGTTGAGTCCGTTGTTAATGTTGGTAATCCTGCTTCATTCATGTCGTTAACTTTTGTAATATCGTTTGTTAACTGCATGAAATAAATGTTACGTGGTAGGAATACACATTCATTTTCTGTATCTACCCCATAGAAATCCGCAATTCCGTATGTATTGAACCAATAATCTACCGCACCTTTATCTTTAATATCGTAGAATTGGTGTCCGTTTGAGTTTATATACATAGTAATTGTGGAACTACCTAAAGTTACTTGAGTAGCAACACCAGCTTCTTTTTCTTCCATACATTTGTTAACGAAGTCTGGATAACCATATCTTTCACCTGCAATAGCTGTAGAGTGAACATACGAACCTTGTAATGCCCAACCTTTAGTTTCTTCATAACTTAAAATATGGTCGGATAGTTTAGTATCAAAGAGTTCAAAGGCTCCCCCACCGCCTCCGCAATGTTCGTGGATATATTGTTCAAGTGGACTACCTACATAGTTGCCACCATCTAAATCTACTTTGTTGTTAAGACATTCCAGAACGGTTCCGTCTGTTACATTTATATCTTCACTCATTTATTTTAATCCTCCGTTACTTTTGTGGAATAAATACACCCTCTAATGTTCCGCCGACACTACTTCCAATAGTTATAACATCGCCAGATGATACAGGGAATATTGAAGTTAAACCATTACCAACAGATAATCCGCTAGCAAATTTTCTACCATTTATGTTAACACTGATAGCGTTATTAGTATTGTCTATGTAGTTAAATTGAACATAACCATCCCTTGGACAAGTGTAACTCGCACTAGTGTTGGTATTCACCGTAAATATTACACTATTGCTAAAATCCATTCTTCCTAACATTGTTGCAGTCTCCATTTGTAAATTTGTCACCTGTTGTAGTAAACCATCAATCTGAGTTTGTAATGAAGCTGTTCTAGTTAATAAATCACCTGTACTAGCCTTTGATTCCAACATACCAATTAAATCTGTTTGGTTGTTTAATAAACCTTTAATACTACCCCAGTCAACCCCAGTAGCTTTTATTTCATTTATTGCTTGGTTTTTAACACCGTTGATTTCGTTTACAATTACAGCCATATCAGTTCCGTTTGCCAACTCTGTTAAAATACCAATATTGATTTCTGTTTCTGGTCTAACATAACTGCCAACATAGAAATACAAGTATCTACCACTATTTGTAATTTCTCTAGGTAATTTGAATCTGGCATTTAATGTATCTAAGATATAGAACCACGCAATTCCGCTGTCTTGATAAAGTTGTAGAATTTTGTCGTGTTGACTTGAGTCTGCAATTTTAAAACCTGCTGGAGTAAGTTTATATGTAATACCATTCTCTACTAATTCAACTGAATTACCATTGTTATATTGTTCTACTAATATATTATAAGCAGTAACATAAATACTAGAATTATGCCAAGAGAATGTATCAGCTCTTAAATATGAAGCATCGTTATATAAGTGGTCGGACCAAATTGGTGCAAACATTGGAAGTCCACCAGCTCCAACACCACCCCCAACACTTGAAACCAGAATATTTCCTTCATAGTCTTCAAATCTACCTTCGGTATTATCAATGTCTGTGTATTGGAAATATAACTTATTGCTAATACGTTGGTCTAATGGGATAGATTGTTCGTAAAGCATTATAATGATAAATTCTTTAGTTAACGCGAAATTGTCGTTTATTTTATTCCTGATATCGTATAAGGAATCACCATTATTTAAAATCTGTATTTCGTTCGCCATTACTTTTCTCCTATTATTAGTTTATAAGTTTAATTGCAAGACTTGTTATTATAATGAGGACAGCTAGTCATTTTGTCAATGGCTGTATTATAAAGGTCACGTAAGATACAAACCTCATGTTTAAGTGTTGCCACATCCTGTTCTGCCGCCGCAAGGCGTTCCATTGCTTTGTTGTAACGTTTCATATCGTCTCTTAATAAACCAATATTCTTTTCGTTTTGTTCTTTGTACTCTTTTAAATTCTTTTCTTGGTTTCGTTCTAAACGGTCTAGTCGGCTAGTGATGAATTTGATACTAACTGCCAAACCACCAATAAAGATTCCACCTTCTAATACGGCAATTAAAAGCATACATATTTCAAAAGTAGTTAATCCTTGCATATTATGTTCCCTTCCTTGTATAACATGATAATCTCATTATAATTTTTGTACCTTCTGGCGTGTCTATAAAGCACGGAGAAGATAGTAAAGGTTTATTATCTTTATCTAAAAATTCAACTAATTCTAATAGTTTAATAGTTTCAGGAACTATAAATTCATAATAAATTGTGCCATCTTGTATAGTAGTCGGTGTGTTTTCCATTATGTGTGTACTGTTCAACCTAATGCCTGTTAATTCGTTCAACATAATTTGGAAAGCTCTGTCTTCCTCTTTGTTTTTATTGTAGTTAACTAATTGGTCAGAAGTTAGGTAAGTAAACTCTATCCACATATTGTTATCATTCCAAGTATTACTATTCCAAGTATCATTGTCATCCCATAACACAAAACCAGCATTTTCAATAAGTGTTGGAATGTTTATAAATATCATGTTACAAGGTTTAATTTCCTTAATAACATTATCTGCTTCCCTTGCCCAACTATAATCTAATAAATAACCAAAAAGAGTGATAATATTGTCTTTATAGTTAATGTCTAATTCGTAATTGTATTCACCTAATACGGAATTTAAGTAAATTTTTAACCAGATTGTGGAGTATGGTAATGTAGCATTACTTCTTGTTAGTAACCTTTGCTTTCTGAATTCTAATGATTCAATAGATGGGTTTGCCTTTATTTCTAATAAACGTTCAAACCTTTCTACCCCAATTTCATCACAGGTTTGAATAAACATTCTGGCATATTCTTTATCCACCAAACTTATAAGAATATCAAATAAATAATCTTCACTTTTAATTAAGGCGTCTATCTCTTTAACACCCTTATAAATACTAGGTACATAATTTTCTATTGAAACTAAATGTTCTAAACTCATTGTGCCTCACTCACATTTAAAGTTCCTAATTTTGCAATGAATTGTTGTGTTCTATCTTGTGGTAACACAATATCTTGTTGCTCACCATTAACTTTACAAGATGCTACGTTTTGAACACCTTCCGCCCTAATTGCTGCGGCAAGCACTTGATTGTGGTATATAATAGAACTATATTGACCAATACCATCTGCCCAGTTATCTTGAACTTGTTTAATATAGGCATTGATGTTTGTAGTAATGTTTTCTATTACAGTTGGTAAGTAACCAGTATTTGTTAGAATAATTTCCAACTCTACATTTATATCCGTAACTTGTGGAGTTGTAACTGAAACTTTGTGTCCAATAGGAACAACACCCAAACCCATTCCAGAAGTATTGTTCCCGTCATTATAGTAGTTTTCAGGGTCTAACGTTTGTTCTATTGTTTGTTGGTAATCTAGTGAAATAGGTTGGTTACTAGGGTCAACACAAGATAAAACAATATCTTCATCTATCTGTGTTCTTGGATAGATTTGTGTTTGTCCTACACCTGAAAATTCTTTCATGTATTGTCTGTAATCTGCCACATTACCACCGAAAGCCTCTAAATTAAATGTATCATAATAACGTTGTTTTAAGGAATCGTTTTCTTCCCTATCCCTCGCTGGTGTAATTACAGTAGATAAAGTAGCAGTTCCTAATGTGTCCATATCAGATAAAGCAAGTATTTCCCCATAATATGTATTACCAATGGTGCCAGAAGTTTGACACTCTAAAACATACGAGCCAGCAATTTCTACTCCGTCTACTTCATATGGTCTAACTACTTTGTAGTTCAATACAGTTGCTTTATTTTCATGTATTGTGGAAAATAAAGCCCCAATGGGTACAGCGGCAGGAGCCCCAGATGAATATGTGAATGTACCTAACCTTTCAGCTTTTGTTGCCTGTAAACGCCAAATACCACGTTCTTCTGCCCTATATTCAATGTTCTCGTCTTTTGTCGCAGTTCGCATATAACTTTGGTCAACAATTTGTTTAACTTCCATAAAAGTATCTGCCAACTTTGCACAAACGACAGCAAGTGTGTCATAAATAATAGCACCTTGCCTCTTATCTAGTTCATTATCAACTTGTGCAAGTGCCAAATCTAACAAATAATCTTTTGTATAAACTTCTAAATATTCTGTTATACCTGCCATCCTACACCTCTATTTCCACCGCAAATGTGCCTAAATTTGATATTACATTGAACTTAATTGTACAATGGTCAAGACCTGTTTGGGTTATTATAAAATCACGTACTCCTTGGAATCTATCGTCTTGACTTAGACATTCATAGATTTCCCTTTCGCAGTCGGATTTAACAAAGTCAAAATCTTGACCAATGTATTTGTGTATGCCACTTCCGTAACTTCCATCATATATCACATGGTCATAACGACCAGTTCTTAACGCTTTTTCAACGGATATTCTATAGGCATCCAATTCGTCTGTCATACCAATAATTCGTTTATTAGTTATATCAAATCTATATGTTTTGGTTGGTAATGTCACGTATTCAAGTTCTGTTATATCTATGTTTATATTATTTTGTGGAATCATGTAATACCCCCTTAATATTCGTTTGTTATTCCTTCTTGTCTCTGTAATACAAAATAAGTTTGTGCTTTTGCCACCCTCAATAGATAAACAATATCCCCAACTTGTAACCCACGCCAAAGTAAAATTTTAGGCAAAGCAAATTCTGTATAAACTTTTATTGCGTGTTTGTGGTCAGCACCCTGTCCATCGTTGGCTAACTCTGTTTCGGCATCGATATAGTGTCTGTGTTGGTATTTATCATCTGCTGGTTCCAATGGGTCTGGTGTTGTTGGTGTGTTAATCCAAGTTTCTTGTACTAAAGCACTTAATACTAGATTTCGTTCTGTAATCTCCAGTTTATCCCCTATTTTTATTTTTAATGGTTCCACACTTGTAACTTTTCCAGTAATTACATCTGTGAAATGGGAGTCCGGCATTTTATTATATTTCTTACTACATTCCAAAATTGTTTTACCTAACGTCATTCCTACGATACCTCCACAGTTAACTCCATTGTGTGTAAATTATGTGTTATGTTATGTGTTGCGGCAGTGATTAGCACGAACTTTCTCTTAGCTACATTTTCTGAATGTAAATCAGCTATATCCACTAATATTACATTTCCAGGAATACATTGTGTATCCCCGAGACAATTTAGTTTCAATGTTTTTGTTTTCTTACTATACACTTGAGAAACGTGATTCATATATTGAGCTAGTTGTGTGTCAGTCCATTTGGAATCTTTCTTTTCATAATATTGTAAGTCACCCCACTTATCCACATTTTCCCTGTTCACACTAACTAATGTAGTTCTAAGAAGAATTTGTTCTGTTTTGCTTAATTTTTTCTGTTCTTCACTTGCAACATCCCTTTGTACTTTGAATGTTGTGTATGTGTTTTCTATATCAGAAGAGAAGTGATAGTTTGTGAGATAACGTTTATCACCAATCAATATGTCCGTTAACTGGTTTATACAGTTAACTAATTCTAAAGTATCCCCATTGGCTCTAACACAGAATCTCTGTTGACCATTTGTTCCAATAAGAGTTTGGTCAATAGCATACTGAAGCATATTGTTGTATGTTTCCCCATCATGGATTTTAATTGGTATTATATAATCACTTGTATTTACAACTTTATGTTTAATATTCATTACTGTACAAATACGAGTAAAGAACTGGTCTATTGTTTCTTGACCAGTTACATCCACATCTTTGTATGCCAAATATCTTTTTATGTCATACACCTTTAATTTTACGGAATTGGAAGCATCTATTTCTTTCTTGAATACCCAACCATAAAACATTTTCTTGCCATTTACTTTAAGTGAAACTGTGTCACCCTCGGAGATGTCCACCCTATGTTTAGACAGGTAAGAAAGTTCCATTTGTCCGGCATTTCCTTCCAACTCTAAATTAAGTGTGACACTCTCACAAATTCTACTAATGTCCACCAATTGAGTTGGGGTATTAACTACTATTTCCGTTATAATACCCATTATTCCACACCTCTTATCTGTTCGGCTTTAACCCAACCTCTCCAACCACCATCAGGGGTAGTTATATGATATTTATGTGTTGCCTTGGAATTTGATGCCATATGACTTATTTTACCTCTAAACTCTTTAAATGTTCCATAAGGTTTTGAACCAAAACTATCATAACAATATGTTCCATTAACTATGACCGTATCCCCAACTGCCAAACCTTTTTTCTGTCTTGGTGGGGCTGGGGATGCTACTTTAGTGGTGCCACCACTACCAATCATGTCGACCGCTGTGGTTGTTATACCAGTAATTAAACCAGATATCAATTTCATACCCAAGGATGTTGGAGTTGGGTCTCTCCATTCTCTTAGTTGTAGTGTGTACCACATATCTTTATCACATGTAATGTATTTCTTTTCTATGGACTCTACAATTACATCCATGTTAACCCCACACTCACTAATAACCAATCTTACTGGGGCGCCAACTCTCTGTAGTTGTTGAAAATATCTATAATATTTATCTGCGGTGAAAGAAGAAAATATATTTAAACCAGTTGTTACACCAGCAGGTAACAAGGAACCAACGGCATTTGCCACTTTACTAGCTACGTCGAATATATTATTGTCTTGTTTATATGGGAAGAAACTTTCTATAGTTAAACTAGAAAGTTTTGCACCCTTTGGTATTGCTACCTCACCTAATTTTACGACCTCTGTGGTGGTTATATCGCTTTGTGTGGTGAGTTCTAACGTTTCTGGGTTAACTGGTAAGACTAAAGGTGTTGCCGAAGCAATTTGCTCCGCAAGAATTGATATCTCCTCGGCTGTTGCCCCACCATATTTTAAATCTTCAATAAGTTGAGTTATATTTTGAACTACTGGTAAAAAGAAAAATTTAATTGCCATAATTTACTAGTCTCCATTTGTTAAGTCGCTGTCTGATGCTTCTTTAACAAGTTTTTCTATAAGTTGTAATATAACATTAACATCGGCAGATTCCCTAACGTCACCAAATGTTGCGTTAACTTTTGGAGTTAAAGATGTAAGTTTATTTACGAACTGCATTCTAGCATGTTCTTTCAACAAGTTAACATCTTCTTCGCTTAAGTTTACACCATTATCTTTCAATGCTTTTGTATCACCCTTGATTTCTTTAGCGGTGCTAGCAAGTTCGTCCATTGGTGTCCAACCCGGAATGCCACCACCAGTAGAATCAAACATTTTATCCCCGATTGTGAACATATCTTCTATTGAACCTATACCAGCTTTACCCTTATCGTAACCAGTATCCCACATTTCCCCATAGTATGCACGGCTAAGACCTAAATCTGTTAAGTTCTTATGAAATAAAGGTAATTTCTCTTCATAGTTTTCGTCTTTGGCATGTTTTTTAATAGCCTTGTTTGCCCTGTTGTTTAATCCATCGTGCCACTTATTTACGTGTTTAGATAAATCAGAACCAAATACGGCATCTATCGCAGATGCTATTGCACCTATAATATTTAATATGGCGTTACCAAAATCTTGCCATAACTTTATTCCGGTAGTAATTGGGGCAGTCCACATATTAGATAAGAAATTAACAAAACTAGCCCAACCATTATACATATTCTGTATAACTGCCCAACAGATTTCCAGTAACGCTAATAAAACATTCCAAACGCCTGCTACCAGTACATTGAGTGAACCCACAATTACACCTGTGGCAGAATAAGTTTCACCAGTTGCCGTGTTGATTGCCCCAACAACCATATAAATCGCGGCCACCAGTAATATAAGACCATATATAATCCAAGACAATGGACACATTGCCATAGCAGCGTTCAACCCATTTTGTGCCGCATACATTGCTAATATAGCACCAGTTTCCGCCCAGTCTAAAGCAATTTTCCATAACATTAACCCAGCAACTTTAGCCCAACCGATAGCCTGTGTAGCAAGGAATGTGGCAAAAATTGCTGTGGCACCTGCTATTAGAGGAACAACAACACGCCACCTGTCATACAACCAAGTTCCAATAGCACCTATTGCTTTCATTACTTTTAAGGCAACATAAGACAACCCAATTAAGCCATTAACTGCTATATCCAAGAAATGTTGGAAGTCTTTGTTATTCCATAACCTTCCAAGTTCTTCGTAAATTGGTTCTAAACGTTTATCTATTTTGTTAAGTATCTGAATCCACAATTCCCCGAAACTTAATGGCATTTTAGCAAAGGCTTCGTTTGTTTCTTTGGCAACACTAAATAAAGCGTTTTTAATTACATCTGCTGTAATCTTACCATCACGTGAAGCCTCTTTAAATGCCTGTCCAGTTAACCCCATATATTCTTGAATTGTTTGTGCTAACATTGGTGCGTTTTCTATAATAGAACGGAATTCATCCCCTTGTAGTCGTCCTGATGCCATTGCTTGTGTTAATTGGTACATCGCAGCACTCTTTTCCCAAGGAGTTGCTTTAACTAACGAGAATTGTTTGTTAAGTAACTCTGTGAATTGTACCATTTCATCTGTACTACCAAAAGCCTCACCTGCCAACAAACCTAATTTAGCAACAGTTTTAGCCATATCCCTATAATTGGATAAAGACCTTTGTGATGCCTCATATATTTGTTGTTGTAATTGTACAGATGTTTTTTGACTTTCCGTCATTCTTAACATTAAGTCTAAACTGGCTTTAGTTCCGACGAAGGCGTCAGACCTTTGTACAAGCAATTGACCTCCTTGGAATAGACCATACGTAATAAGTAAAGCCTTTGCCTTGCCAATTAAGTCGTCCATCATGTTGGAACTTTCACGTACAGAATTTTGAAATGCTTTTTGACTACTTCTTCCAGCATTACCAGACCTTACTGCGGCAGTTCCAAATTGGTCTAACGCCCTATTGGCACGTATGACAGCATCTGTTGCCTTGTCAAAACTTTTCTTGGATACCTTATCCACTTCAGCCATGGCTTTCAAGGTAGCGTCCAATGCCTTCATAATGGAACGAAGGACAGGCGTCATTCTGTCATTTAATTGTATGGTATTCTGTACACCTGCCATTTATTATCTCCTCCGTTTTCCTTTACCTTTTCCGCCTTTTTTAGCTTCTTTCTGTTCTTGTTTACAATGTTCTTCTGTAAATACCCTTATAGCAGCTTGTTCCTCGCGACTTAATGCTAAGTATTCACTAGGGAACTTGTGGTGTTTGTTCCAGCAATAATAGGCAAACCAAGTGTCTCTATCCTTGCTGGTTAGAAGTTTTTTACTTCATCTTCCAATTCTTGGTCAGTTTGGTTAAAACCAGAAGCTTCACTAATTTTATCACTTAATTGTACTAATTCACCTGCTAAAAAGAATTTGTTGATAAATTCTTCTGGTGTGTTAACACCTGCGCTTGCTAAAGTTGTTGTGTTTCTAAAATCTGGGCTTATAACATGGTTTAAAATAACAAGTTCATTAAATCTACCAGAATTGAATTTAACTGTTTTGTCTTTGTTTAGAATTGTACAAAGTTGTTGATATTTGTAGAATTGACTTTGTGTCATTGGTTGAATTTTAAATTTGTATTCCGCCAATCTACCACCAATAGATACTTCTTGGTGCATTTCCGAAACTGGATGTTGTGCTAAAAAACTAACTAAATCTGACATTTGTTCTTTCTCCTTTTCTTTTTGTTAAAAAGTAGTCCGCAGAATTGAAACCTCGGCAGACTACTTAATTATTATACTATTGGGTCATTAAATGTGCTAATAACATCTAAATCGTCAAATGTGAAGTCCATATCAGTTTCAAGAACTTCATCTTCAACAGAAAGTTTAGCAACTGGGATAGCATCTAAGTTTACGTTAAACAAAGAAACTGTTTGTGTACCGATAGTAGAAGTAGGGTCACTGTTTTCAATTGTAACTGTAAAATAAGTATCTACCCCATCCTTAGCATAGCGTTTAGCCATATTAAGGAATTCACTTGTTACATAATAAATTGTCATTGAACCTGAACCAGACCATCCAGTAGTTTTGTGTTGAACACCACGTTTGCCTAATGTTCTGATTTCTAATTTATTCTTTTCAAGTGTTGCTTCCAATGTTTTAACATAAAACATATCACGGACTTGTCCGTCGATAATAGCGGTTGCCTTTCCCTCTTGACCGCTAATTGTATCACCTGCTCGTAGTATCATTTGTTATTTCCTCCTATATTAAGCATTTACTTTCACTGTCATGTAGAGTTTTTCCATTGAGTCAACTGGTTGTACTGCTAAATTAACAACTACAGAATCAACTTCTTGTCCAGCCAATACTTCTAAATCTGTTAAACCGTCGAAGTTTTTAATAGCTCCATATACATTCTGTAATGTATTTAGGTAGTTGATACAATCTGCTTTATAAATATTTTGTCCAGTAGCATTGTTATCCACTTTTCCGATGTAAGCAGTTTCCCACTTCAATTTAAAAGTATTACAGATTTCATCTAATGTTCTTTTAACTCTATTTTTTGAAAAAGCATAGTTTTTCTTTGGTGTGAAAGTGTGTAAAGAGTTAATATCTTTTTCAATTACAATAGCACCGTCATCACGTTTAGAAAGGATAAATTTACCTGCGTTTAATGCAGCTTCAATGTCTTTGTCCGGAATCTGGTCAATAATCGCAACTGCAACCTCTGGGTCGGCTACAACTCGGTAAGTTAGGGACTGATTGATTGCTGCACCTGCGTCCATACCAGTTACTTCTGCAACGAAGATTTCAGGTGTAATAGTTTCTTCTGTTGTTTCATAACCGTTAATTACGTTAATAACATAATCACTGTCTGTGTTAGATTTAAGAACTACTAATTTACATTTTCTACCGTATTGTTCGTTTTGTTGTGTAATGAACAATTTTGCTGCATCTAATACAGCTTTAGAAGTTGCGTATGGTAAACCCATTGTATCAAATTTTCTGTTACCCATTTCTGCAAAATAAGTAGTATAAGCAGAATCCTCAACAGTTCCATCTGTACCACCTGTTAAAACTGTTCCAGCTGTAACTTCTAACACATCAGTATCATCAAATACAACGAAATCGTTATCTACAAGCGCCTTACCGTTTGAAACAATTTGTGTATCTTTTCTTACGCCATCTACGATTGTTTGTACTGTATAAGTAATAGCATCACTTGTTTCTACAGAAACTGATTCAGTTGTTCCTGAACCAACTGTAATTGAAATTCCTGAAGTGTTGTCAAACTGTGTTACAGAACCAACAACAGTATTTAGTGCTTCATCGCTATATACAATAGTTCCTAAAGCCAATTCTTCGTTAGTAAAGAATTTACCTGTTTCGCCACCTATATAAGCATATAAGTTTTGAGTTACAACAATTTGAATTTTGTTACCAAAAGAACCAGCATATTTTGCTTCGTAAACTTTTGTACCTACTGTTGCTGTTGCTTTTTTACCACCTGCGTCTAATCTGTAAATGAAAGATTTATAACAGTTTGATAAATGTTTTCTTAGGATTAACGCCTCATCATCTGTTACATCCAAACCAACTTTGGCTAGAGAAGTGCCATCTGTTAGGTCTGTGCTATACAATTCCACAAGTTGTGGACCCCAAGATAGAGGAATAGGTAATGTTCCTGTACCTCTTGTACCAACTTGAGTCATAGGTTTTGGTACGGACTCCGTATTGATATACGCTCCAGCCCTTACCTTGTTCATTGATTGGAAAGTTCCGCCAGCCATTGTTTTTAACCTCCTGTGTTATTTTGTTGTTACATCTAACTGCAATTGTCTCATTTTGTCCATATCGTTATATTTCTTTGTTCTTACTGTATAGGAAACTGCAATTTGCATAAATCCTTCTCCCTCTTCTACTTCCATACTACTTGCTTTACAAGGAAGTGTAGAAGGTATCAGTTGTCCACTTGCATCCTTAGAGTAAGACGGTAAGTCAATGTATCTAATACATTCCATTATCTTTACCGCGTTGGAGAACATGTCTGTCCTCTTATTTTTAATTTTAACCGAGTCTTCAGTAAAATAATTTATTATAATGTGAAAAATATTAGTAAATCTATCATATCTTTCCATCACTTGTTGTTGTTGCATAAGGTAAACAACACTAGCAGGGAATTCTATATGTGGTTGCTTTTCTTTATAAATATGTATAGAGTCCCCATAGTGGTCTTTGATTTTTCTACAAACACCACTAATAACTTCATTTGCTGTTATATTTTCTATCTGTGTCATTTACCAATACCTTTCCTTTGGCAGAAATTCTTAAATGCTGTATTAAACCTTTTTTCTAGTTTTAATTGAGTGTTAACAAGTGCTTTTCTTGCCATGTGTCGTCCTGGTTGCCATTTACCAGTATCACCATACTGGTTAACTATTCTGTGACCATCTTCTACCCATGAGGCATACTTAACATTTGTATGAATAACAACATATTTAGATTGTCCACGTCTGAATGGACCAGATAGTTTCCAAGAGTTTTTTAACCGACTTGTTCTAGTAGGTGTATTACGTTTAGTATCTGCCCAACATCTCATACCTTCTTTTTCTAGAAAATCGTCAACAAAAGAATCATAGTCTTTAACTAAACTTTTAAAGTTTTTTGCTAATGCTTCAAATTCTCTATAATCCATTCCACCGCTCATTTACTTACCTTCCAATCTAACAATCGAAGTTCCATGTGGTCTGGATAGTATGTCGGACTGTTACATACAGCCACTATCTCTTTTTGAACATTTTTATTGTCGTCTAATACCGATAATGTTAGTACGTCACCCACACTTACGCCACAAGTTGGAGAACAGTAAACGGAAATAAGTGTTTTTTGTTGGATGACGTCTAAATTATCGTCCTTCGGGGAGTCCTTAGTTGTTTCATTAACTAAGCATGGTTCATCTATAAGAAAGGAGTCAAGAACTTGAGAACCTTCACTCCCGTCCGGATTGATTTCAGTCTTCCAACGTTCTATCTTCATTCTATCTTTATATACTAAACTAGTTAATAAGTTTCCTAATTTACCATATTTGACTACCATACTATAACAATCTCCTAAAAGCATTTAATTGTTGTATATAATTTCTTATAGTGGAATCCAAATCAACAACATGACTGTTAGAAACATCATATTTGTTGGTCTTGTTATTTGCGAAACCATAAGTAACAGCCCCAGTGATTAAATAGGATAATGGACCAACTTTGGAAGTAGCTGAGGTATCTAGTTCTGTATCACCTTCTACAGGCACATTTGCCTCTTCGTATCTAATACAATCAACTGTTAACCCAGCTCTTACAAAGTCTAATTCCTTTGGAATATTGTCTATATGGCAATAATTTTTAATTGCTTGGTCAACTTCCGCCAACATAACTTCTATATGTTGTGGTTCCCATTCAATTTTTAATCTTTTTAATTTGATGTCAATTACTTGTAATATATCCAATGTTCCAAACTCCTTTTATTTTACGCTAACAAAGCAAGTAATTCTGCTTTATTACATGCTGGGTCAAACTCAATACCACGTTTTTCAAGTTCGGCAATAATTTCTTCTTTTTTGTTGTCCTTAGTTAATACTTTTTCTGCTGGAACTTTATTAGGGTCGTTGTCTTCATTTTTGTTAGGTTGTTCTTTACCAGCTAATTCCCATCCATGTTTTTTAAATTCTTCAACATCTTTTTTGTCCACTTCCACAACTTGTCCGTGAGTGTAGTATTTTCCTTGGTATTTAACTGAACCTTTAACAATAAATTTTGCCATTTTTTACTCCTTTAATTTATTTTCTTCTTAATAAAAGGAGGGAAATAAATCCCTCCGTTGAGTGTTATCTACGACTAAACATTAACTTTCATAATGTAAACGTCATCCATTCTTTCGAATGAAGGTAAAACAATTTCAGAAACGATTGTTTGTACGTTTACAGGGTGTGCTTCTTTAATTGTAGTAACTGCAATACCAGTATCTACAACAGAAACAGGCACTTCTGAACCAGACATTAAGTCGAATTCTTCTGGAGTTGTACCATACCAAGTGTTGCCTAATGCGTAATTAGGAAGTAATGTTACAACGCCATCTGGATAGAATTTAACGTCATTACCTTGTTCGTTTTTGTACATTTTATCATAAGTGATAAATGTTAAACCTGTTTCTTGTTCTACAAACGCTTTACGTTGTGTAGCAGAAGCAAAAGCATTAGCATGACCAACTGGGTTCATTGCTTTAGCAATTGAGTCAGAAGCTAACATATCTTTTAATGTTTTAGAGTTTAATAATACTCTAGTAACAATAACGCCTTTTTCAGCCATTACTTGTTTAGCATCTAACAAGTCTTCAATTGGTGTTGAAGTTGCGTGTGCTGACCATTTGTCATCACCTGCTAATGTTACAATGTTGTTTGCAGCGAATTCACCATCAGCATCGAAGTTGTATTCGTAAGCAACGTCACGTCCAGTTTCAGCAGTTGCTGCAATAGAGATAGCACCTGTTGATAATAATTGCATACGCATTCTTTCTGCTTGAACGCGGCCACCTTCAATTAAGTTGTAAAGGTCATCAAAAATGCGGTTAATTGTAGGTTCTGCAAATTTAATACCTTTTGCTAATAATGTTTCGATATCTTGTCTGTCTTTTTCACCGATACGCATTGCTTCACGGAAGAATGGCATTTCAGTTGAAAGTTCAGATACACCAATTCTATCACGTAGAGTTGCTTTAGTGTCGAACGCACTAGGTTGTAGAGCAACAGGTAAATTTTTTCTACCTTTAATCCAAGCTAATTCTAAACCAGTTTGTTTTGCTACTGGGAAGAATTGTGCCCCAATGTAAGCATCGTCCATATTAGCATTGACATTTGTCCAATATGACGCAATTGCTTGTGATTCAAAAATCTCGTAAATTGATTTTGCCATTTGTGTCATCTCCTATAATTATACTGTTTCAATAAATGTAATCTGTGGCAAGTTTACTGCGCTGTTTGGTGCCGCAGGTAATTTTGCTTTTAATACAAAACCGTGAACTACAATTGATGCCATTTTGTCGCCATCTGTTACATCGTAGTCGTTAAGTACAACACCAATAGCAGTAGCATCATTTGCTGGGAATAAAGTACCAGCTTTAACGATTTTTCTGCCTTCTTCTGTAACTGCCAATGCTGAATCTTTTTCTAATTTTCTAGCAATAGCTACATAGTGGTCTGGAGTAGCAAGGATGTGTTTAGAGCTTGCGTATTCCACTTTCTTCATTTTGATAGACATGATTTTCCCTCCTGTTATTTGTTGTTATCAGTCTTTATACCCATCATTTGTAATTTTGTTTGTGCTAATCTAGCACCGAATGCCTCTGGTGTGTCAACAGGTGGTTGATTATTTTGACCATCTGCTGGAGGAGTACCCATTCGTTTGCTTCCTTGTTGTTGTGGTGTATTAAACAAGAATGCTTTTTGTTGACGTAAATTTTCATTTTGTTCTTTGTAACCACTTGCAATGGTTCCGTCTTCATTTAGGTTGATATTGTCTAAATTGAACATACCTGCAACCATTGCTACGTCGTGTGGTTTACCACCTTCGTCTTCTAACAATGCAAAGCGGATAGCGCTTTTCTTACGTTCTAATAACAATGTATTAGCATATTCGTCTGATTTAGCTTTGTTAGTAGTTTCTAATTCTGTAATTTTTTCTTGTAACTGTTTGCTATCACCTTCAAACTTTTTAAGTTCTGTGATTTGTTCGTCACGTTCTTTTAATTGTGTTGTTAAGTTAGTAACCTTAACTTCTTGTTGGTCATAACTGTCTTTAGTAACATAGTTTGCTTTTAAGGAATCTAATACCTGCTTGGCTTGTTCTTCCGTTAAGCCCATTTCCAACAATTTTTTCTTGTCCATACGTTTCTCCTTTTCTTGTAACGGATATTTCCGTTATGTTAATAATAAAATTGATTTATTCACTTAAATTATTATAAATTAGTAAATTTTTTCTCCCATTCCCTATAAGTCATATTTGCGGGAACATAATAAACCTCACCATCGGAACCACGTGCAATTCTGGTTAAGTCCTCGTAATCATCGTCGTCAAAATATGGAATAGTGGTGGTTCGACAGTTAACGTGAAAAGGAGGCATGTTAACTGCCACTTGCTTATCTTTAACATTATATACCTGTCCATCCATATCTCTACAGATTTCACTTGTACGACTATCTAATGTTGCCAATATTTGATATTTATCCACCACATTTGAATTTTCATACGCATCCATTGTAGATTGGTTGCTAATGTAATTCACTTCTGTTCTAACTAACCTAACAGCACTCTTATAATTTGTGTCTAGTTTACTAACCAAGTCCGTGCTCATTTCCTCAACGCTGGAACCTGCCGCAAAGTGTCTTGCCAAATCTGTACTTAACCAGTTAGTTAATTTAGATTTGTTAGTCCAAATAGACGTTGAGTAGTTATGTCCATTCCAATTATTAGAAACAACCTTTAACACATCGTCATTATTAGGAACGGTGAACGACATACCAAATCCAACACCTTGTTGCAAAGCAAACATAGATTGAGTGAACCCTTGTAAATAAGATTGTTTCATAATGTCTGTAATAGCAACCTGTTGCTCACCAGTTAAAATCATAATTTGACTATTAAGGTTATATTGTAATTCCTGTAACCTAGAAACATAAGCCCTGCCAGAAAGTTTTTTAAGTTGATTAGAATATGGTTCTAAATCTGCACCCATACTAATCAACTCTTCTACTTTGTTCAAATATTTCTCTTGTTGTACTTTAAAACTTCTTAATTGCTTAGGGGTTAACCGTTTTTTAACTTCCGACATATCTAAACCAGTCTCTGTGGAATACCTGTTATAGAATGCCTGTAATTCCTTTTCAACGTCAATCTTAACTTGTTCGTAAATCTTAATTAGCTGTTGTTGGTATTTCAAGGCTAGTGCCTCATTAGACACTAATACCTTTTCAAACCTTTTTTGCCAATATTCTATATTACGTTTATTAACATCCATTAAGCACCTTCAACCCAAGAATTAGTTTGGGAAGTGTTGTGTGGTGGTAAAGTATTTGGATTGTCTGTCCCAAAACCATCACCTTCCATTTGTTTTAATTCTTCTTCACGTTGTTCTTTAACACGTTCTATTTCACGGTCTAAATCAGTAACCCATGGATGGTTAGCAATAATAGTTTCGTCACTAATAATACCAATAGAGTTTTTACAGTTAGCAACAACATCTGATTCGTTAATAATTGCGTCTGCGTTGAAGATAACATCTAAACCAATTTCAGTTAAATCAATGTCATCGTATTCCCCACCCAAGTCAGATTTAATGAACCAACAAAGTTCCTCAATACTAGCAGCGAAGTTAGCACCCATTGACATACAGTCGGCATCCAAATCGGCGTAACGAATTTTTAACGCAACACCAGATGTAGCACTTAAAATATCTTTTTGAATGTTTACACCATTACCATTTTCGTAGATATCTTCTTTTAATCGTGATAAGTGTGCTTCTGTACAAGTTGTATCTGCTTCACTTTGTAATTGTTCTACCCCACCATTAGGGTCGTCGATAAAGATGTTTTTATATGTTGCTAAGTTTTCAGAGAACTCACCTTTATCTGTACCACCATAACCACGGATAACACGGATAGCATTAGGTACGTCACCAATTAAATCACTAGTATCACTTGTTCGTCTGTCGTAATCGTCAATTAAGGATTTAACATAATTAAGCAAAGAAATTTCTTCGTCGTTATATTTAAACGCAATAAAAGGTAACTTGTTCCAAACTCTTTGTTCAACAATGTCTTTGCCTTCCTTGTCTTTTGCCTGTTGTTGGAAATGTCCTTTAACAGGTTCCTCATCTGTAACCCTATTTTTATCGATTACTAATTTACCATCTCTAATCTCATAATACCAAACACCTTCTAAAGTGTAGTATTCAATTTTTGTAATTTCTTCTTTTTCATTATTACGTTTGTATTCTGTAATTGTGTAAAAACGAATTATGGCATCTAATTGTGTATGCTCTGCGTCGTGCCAGAAAGGAATAATTTCTTGACTCGGTATTCGTTTGAAACCTAATTTACCTTGTTGGTCATAATAAACTTGAACCCAAGCAATACCATTTACGATTGCTTGCTTACCGAGGGATTTAAGTTTACGCATAAACCCTTTATTGAAATATTTAGCACATTCATCACGGAATTCTAGTGCTAATTTATTGTCCTCGTCGACCTGTAAAGAAAATTCTTTCGATAATAGGTAGTTAACTTTCTGGTTCACCAATTTTGCGAAATATGGATGGATAAGTTTGCTGTTACATAAATGTTCGTCAATACGTTTTATCCCATGCCTGTCGATATAGTAACGTTCTTTATCCAGAATATCATGCTTTGCTTCGTAATAATCTTGAGCTTTAAGCATCTGTTTCAATTTTTCGCTACCTTTGAACTCTTGCACATTACCAAGAATAAAATCTTCTTGAGGTTTTCCCATTTCCTGTAGCTTTTGTATTAGACTTTTCATATCTAACATTCCAGCTTTCATATAATTCGTTAAAAACATCACATTCTCCTATTCTGTTATTATAATGAACTAATATTCTAGTAAATTATTATAACGCTACCAACTGAATCCTTGGTTGTGAACTTTGTGTAAAGCATAACGCAAGGCGTCCATCAAGTGGTTGAAGTCATCAATTGGTTTGTTTATCGTTTTTCCTGTTTTAGGGTCAACGTCCCAAACATAGTTAGATAATTCTATAATTGTATTTGTACATCTTGGATGAACAATAATTTTATAGTCTTGTATTTTTTGGATACCATGCAACACACTATTTTGTCCTTTGATGGCAGGTTCCATTCGTAACCCTAAAATTTTCAACTCGTTGATTGTTCTCGGGTCTTCACTATCACCAGTGATTAACTTTTTACTATATTTCTTTTCTGTAATTTTTCTTTTAATATATCCGTTACTTGCCTGATACAAATATAACTCGTCGAATATGTGTATAGTCATATCTTTTTGGTTTACCAAACAACCAATGAAAGCAGTAGGGTCGTTCGCGTAGCCAAAGTCTAACCCATAATATTCTCTATAGAAAGTTTTTCCATATTTATCGCGAGAGTTAAGAAGTTGTTCCCAATCAAACTCGGCAACTTCCACATTGTTATAGATTAAGCCTTGGGCAATACCCCAGTTTCCTAAACCCTCGATATTGAAACGACGTGGGTTGTTTACCCTCATTTCTTCAAATATCTGTCTGTCGTCATCACCTAAAAATTCATTACAGTCAAAATTCTTAGTTAACGCTAATATATTAGGGTCACCCTTAACATCAAAGAAACGTGGTTTTATCCAAATATTTTCACTCCAAGGGTTAAATGTTAGGGTTATCTGTTTGAATAATGGTTCTGGCATTTGACCACGGATAGACATATCCAATTTGTTGAATGCTTCCTCGTTCGCGCATTGGAAAGCCTCTTCAATCCATACCCAACACAAATGTCCTTCTTCTGCCGTGATAGAAGTAATAGAATCTGGTTCATCTAAACCTCTAAATAAAATAACTTGCCCTGATGGAATATATGTAATTTGTAGGGGTGATTTACTTACCTTCCATAAGTGTTCTACATTAAGACGTTTAATTGCCCATTTAAGCTGAGAGAAGGTAGAGTTGAGGTGGGTGTTGAAGTAACGTCTAACAACCAGTAGGTTCGGCTTAACGTTGTATTTGTGGTAGTAATACATCATGCTAGAAATGTAGTATAAAGCAGTAGTACAAGATTTCTTAGAACCACGACCACCCTTTACAACTCTGTAACGACCTCGGAACTTCCAAAAGTCGTCATAACCACCACCAACTAATTGCTTGATGTTGACATTTTTAGGTTTATTCGTTTGTTTCGCTTCCGGAAATACCATCGTCCCACATATCCTCACCAATAAAGTTAACGTCGCTAGTATGATGAACGTTCACAGTTTGTAACCCCATAAGTTTATCCAGACCGTCGAGCGCATCTAAACATGCTTGGTTAGAAGCAATAGCCATATTCTTAGCTTTGGTTTCTTTGATGATTTTTTCTTCGTAGTATTCAACCTTTTTGTCGTTACCTTTTTCCATAGCTTCTTCACGTTTTTTTATATAATATTCAATAGCTTTGTTATGTGCTCCTGCTAATCTTTCTACTTCTACTAGGTTAAGTGAATATAAACGTCTTCGTTCTAGGAGAGATAATTCTAAGTTCCATATTGCTTCGTTAGTAACACGTTGTTCTATTAGATTAGAGTAATATTCCTTATATGTGTTATACCATTTAGAGCGAAGGACTTGTTGACAGCCCGGACGAATATAATCTTCCTTAACATTTGGATAGGCTTTTCTGTATGCCTGTACCTCAGAATCACCATTCATTATAGATACAAAGAATGTAATTTGAGCCTCATTCAGCGCGGGCAACCCAGGAATTCTATAACCATTGACATCCTCTGGTCTCAACAACATAGAAAAAACCTCCTTTCTTTATATTACCATAATAACACTTTTCTTTAAAAATACAAGGGAGGGTATGACCACTCGTGTTTTCATATAGGCAAAAAGTGACCAAAACCCAGTAATATCAACACCGACGATTTTTATCCAAATCACAAATCTCATTAAAAACGGGGCATTTTTGGATAAAAATCTGGATAACTGGATGGATAAAGTGGATAACACAATATGGATAACAGGAACATGATGGATAAAGGGTTGGGGATAGTAAGGGGTAGCTTATATATAGAACCAGTGAATATGAAGAGACTAGTGGGTGCAGGTTTGACATATTTAGCATCACGAAGGGGTTATTAGGGGAGAGATAAAATTCTGGATAACAGTATTGTGCAATTTGGATAACAAGGGGGTAGGGGGTGAATCTGGAGAACTTTCTAATAGAGATAGCAATAGGGTGAAATCGACCTTATAGGGGCTCGAGAAAAATTTCGGATAACGAGGCTTATAGCCCGCTCGATTTCGTGTGTACAGTGAGCCCCACCTTCTCATCTCCGAAAATCATCGGTGGTAGGGGAAGCGGGCAAAATCCTTGATTTTACGGAGTTTGAAGGGTATCAAAACTCGCAAACCCTTCTATTTCAAGGGTTTCAAGAGAGTGACAGCCCCGTATGGCAGTTATATCCGGCATCCCAGAATCCGGCATATATTATAAAATCCCTGCTTAATTTCTTAATCCCTTCTGGTTGCTGGGTTTCCGGGTTTTTGTATATCTTAAATATTACACAACCACAAATCACAAAAACTGCACTTGCTTTACGGGTTGCTTAGTTACCAAAAACAAATCTTAATTTCTTAATAAACAAACTTTTTTATTTTTCTTTAAAATACCAAAAACTTTCTTTGTTAAGATATATTACAAAAACTACACCAAACGTATGATATCAAACCCGCCGGATACCAAACCAAAAACCTTGTATTGCAAGGGTTTGCAGGGTTTTTGTTAAGTTTTGTAACAAATACACCGTTTGTATGTTATACACGTTTTTGTTTTGGGTATAATACTATTATAAAGTTAACTTGGTTAACTGAATTGCACATTCAAAACTTAATAACTTAACTTGTTTTTCTTTGTGTTTGTTTGTAAACAAGGTTTTTCATTGTTAGTACAAACATCTAGGTTACAAGGTTGTAAAGTAACCTATACAATCACCATAGGAGGTTCATTATGGTAAACACAAAAACACAAAAACAAGCACAAAAACAAACTGGTAACACTGTTCAAGATTTATTTCTTAACTATGTTAAATCTAACGGTTACACCGTTAAAAGTTACAATCAGTTAAGTGAAAAATCAGTACAATTTAACGGTAAGATTAAATTATATTATGTTCCGTTAAAAGGTGGTAACCTAAAGCTATGCTTACAAGGTGTAAACATACCAAAAACTGAAATTGCTGGTTTACAAGTGCTAAACCAAAACACGTACCCAAACAAGTTTACCCAAAGGGTATATTTCAAGGGTTGTAAACCAGAAGAAGTAACTGATTTCTTAAATAACATACTTGCACAGGTATTACCTAAAGTTTCAAGTTAAGTTATTTTAATTTTATTAGGGTATGTCTTTATTAAGATATGCCCTTTTTTATTTGTTTTTGCTTTGTTCCGCGCAATCGCTGCCCTGCTAAAACATAGTGTTTTCAAGGGTTTACAAGGTTCAAACCTCGCAAATCCAGTATTTTCAAGGGTTTCCAGCGTTTTCGAGGGTGATTTTCGAAGAAAACTCGAAGAAATTTCGAGGTCAAATTCACGAAAAATCAGATAAAATAGCATAACTAGATAAGCAAAAGCATAAGCAAAATTGGATAAGCATAAGCATTTTTGGATAAGCAAATTAAAAACTGTCTTATCCATTTTTTTGTCTTGTCTTTCTGGATAAAGGAAAAATATTTGTTTTTGGTTTACTGGTTTTTCTAATATATTAGGTTTGTTTATCCTTGTTTATTTGTATTTTAATTAGGGTTCTTTTTTGTTTGTGGGTTGTAATACTTTTTTTATTATTTCTTCGCGGAATTTGTGGGTTTTAACCTGGATTTAATTTTTAGTATTTTTGGATTTGTTATGGGCAAAATAAAAAGAGCAACTAATGTTACTCTTAGGATAAATGAATCCGGATGTGGTAAATTCAATCCCGATGTATTGAATTGCCTCCCGATGTGGTGAAATAATCCGGATGTGGGTTTTGATGAGAATAGTTATTTATTTAAAATAGGGAAAATAATAAATCTACTATGCTTTCGATACCGCTTACAAAAATAACGATTGAAGCAATTATAATAAAGTGCTTAATTTCTTCAAAAATTTTCTTAGTCATAATTCTGTCTCTCTCTTTCTTAATACCTAACCTTTACAATTATAATATTACGAGGAGTTATGGGAGTATTACAAGTGTTATAGGTATAATTGTTACAAAACTTAACGAATTTTCTTGCGTTAAGTTTTTTGGGAGTTTTCGTTAAGTTTTTTGGTTTAGGGTTGTAATAGTCCAAAAAGATTTGTTATAGTGTTTGTAGTGGTTAAAACCACAAATGGGAGTCATTCTTTAGTTTGGCAAAATTCTAAAGAATAAAATCCGGAGGTGGTTTTTTGAATTTGCAATTTGAACTTTTGATTATTTGAAGTTATGATTATTTGAAGTTTGAATTAGCAGTTTGGAAATTATCCAAAAGCATAAACGAATATCTGATTATCCGTATAAAGGGATAAGCAAAATGACGATAAGCAAATCAGTAAAATACGATAAGCAAATTTTGTGGTAAATGGATAAGCAATAAAAAAGGCATAAGCATTTTAGGACTCGTGTTTGGTTAACAGGAGTCTTTTTTAGTGATTTTTGGATAAGCAATTCTTGGTTTGTTGGTTGGTTTGGTTATAAAGTTTACTATTCTATGTATTTTAGTCCAGGTTATAAGGGTTAAACTCCCCCTTTCTTTGTGGTGGTTGGTATGTTTATATTGACCGTTTTTATCTTATTTATTTAATAATATCCATAATAAAAAGATAGTAACTTGTGATTACTACCTTTTCTTTGTATTTTCCCGCGAATGAGTGAATTTTTCTATATCCTGGTGTACTTAAATCCTGATGTGGTTTTTAGGAATCCCAGAGTGGTTAATTTTCTTCTTCGATATCTACTATTTCTAATCCAATTTGGTAGAAATTGCTGTTTATGTCACTTGCAGTAAAGTTTTGGGACTCGATAATTTTTCTTGCTTCTTCTTCACTAGAAGCAGTAATATAAACATTTCCTGACATTGTAACATCCACGTGAATACAAAATTCTTTTTTCATTATTAGTTCCTCCTTGTTTTTTAACTTACCCTTATGTTACCACATCAGAAAGAGTATTACAAGTGTTATACGTATATTATTTATCCTGGAGTAATTTTTCTACATCCATATCTTTAAATATTTGTTCCCTAACTGGTTGGCATTCGTCTATCGCTAATAACATTTCTGGTAAACTGTATTCTTGTTGTTCTTCCTCTTCATACTGTTCCCGACCTACAATTTTCCAACCTTCTATAATGTAGATTCCGTTATCCAAGAACCAACCACTGATATTTTCATACTTATCAACACCTATACTTAATCCATCCGGACCGAAGAAATTTGCTATTACTTGACACAACCTTGCCCATCCATAATTTTGTGTATCCGGACTTCTAAATTGTCTTAATTCGCAATACTTTAGGAATGCCTCTACACTATCACGTCCTCCGTTCCAATGTAAGTAAACTGCAATTTGTTTTTCTTTGTTTGTAATTACTGCTCTGTTACCCATTAGTTTAATCCTTTCTTTAATTTATCCAATTTACTGTATAATTTATTTCTTAATGCTTGTTTCTGTTTGTGTGTACCATTTTCTATTATTTCATCCGCGGCAACCGATACTATCCTTAACAGTTCATTGAAATCATAATGCTCCGTATCACAGTCTTCACATAACCTTGGATAACCAACTGGTTCACCAATAAATGTTCCACATTGTTCACACAATGTACCATCTAGCATCATTTCTGCATAAACACCCATTATCTTGCCTCCCGTAATTCAAATTCTGATAATTCTAGTCTATCATTGAGTTCCATACCTAACTCATTTAATTCACCAATATTGGTATTCCATTTAATAAATGCTTGCATATTATCATCCAAAAATTTTCTTAGTCTTGTGTAGAATTCTTTATCTGTCATACTTATTATTCCTCCTTTTATAATTTTTCAAATACAACTGTGCCACACTCACATTCATGGTTTGGGTTAGAAAACTTAACACCTTCCATAAACATTTTCATTGTTATTTCACTTTCAAAAAGTCTAATTGTGTTACCATTTTTAATCCCGTAGAGGAATGTTTCTGTTAATGGTCTATTAGATTCCACCATATAAACAATAGGTGATTTTGTTTCTTTGTTTGTATAATCCATATTGTACAATTCTCGTTTTTCGTGTTTTTGTGGTCTTAGTGGTTGGACATAGTTACCAATATGTTCATCTATATATTTAAAGAATTCTTGTCTTAATCCATCATGTTTTCGACTTTTCTTTATATACCTTGCTCCCGCATCCAAATATAACTTTACGCTTGATTTTCCTATTCTGTATGATAATCTATCCAACACACATTTGGATTTAAAATCTTGGTATCTAACAGCATCAAGTGCTAATTGTTTTAATAATTCATCATCTAACTTTTTCATATTTACCTCCTTTTAGTACCCCTCACTCCAATCATCTTCTTCGTCTTCTTGGTCTTCTAAACCTAATGCCTCATTACACTTATCAATCCATTCCATGGATATACATAATAGGTTATTGTAATCTCCGGACATAGCTAATTTTCTATATTCTATAACTAGTTTCTGACTGAATCCTGCTTTTTTCATAGCATTTGCTACATAACCCATAACGCAATAAGCATTTCCGTCTACACCTACTAAACTAAATGGTTTCATTATTCTATCTCCTTTCTTAATTGACTTATTTTTGTTCTTAGTAACTTATTTGTCTTTTCCAACTCTGTAATGTAGTCAAATATCCTATCTACATTACCTAAATAGAAAGATTTTGTTGTTCCACAGTAATTATCCTGTATTATTTCGTATAAATCACCTTTTATTTGTTGTAATTGCTTGTTATTCATTTACAACCCCTTTCCAAATACATAAGAATTGAAACATTTTTCTACATATACGGCATAGTTACTATCACCGAATTCACAAGTTCCGTCTTCTACACCAACTACGAAATCATCTATAAAATCATCACTTTCGGACTGACTAACATACTCATCCAAAGCTGTTTTAGGTTGTGGGTATGTTCCAGTTACATTGTGTCCATCCACCTGCACTACCCATCTATCTCCCATATCCTTACAAAGATATGCTTTAGGACCAAAATCCGGAGCTGTTAATAGATATGCATCCATTGATGGTGGTTTGTGTTCATCCAATTCCAAACATTCCAATTTTCTCATTTCCATTTTTATTTGGAACATAGCTTCACCATAATCCATATCATTCATCCAATACCTTTGTAGATACCAACGTATGCTTAAACATACATCTTCTATTAACTGTAATTGTACTTGTTCATCCATCATATTTCTCCTTTCTAGTATTCACTTGGTAATAACATAACTCCATCACTAACATAGAATTTGTATGTTCCTTCTTCTAAATCTGTGTGTGGATATTTTGCTGTTATGTCCTTTCTTATATTACCATTTCCATCTTCATATGTTATTTCTGCCTTACCATCTTTACTTGTTACTGTGGCAACAGTGAATGGCAGTTGTAATGTGTGAACAGTTATTAGAATATCGTCAACTGCCCAATATGCCCCACCTTTATCCGCGAAGTATTTAACTCCATCTGTTATTACAATATTTGTGAATGGGTTTACTCTGTACCATTTTTCTGTTCCGTAAAATTGTTCTAATTCTTGTTTTAATGTCATTATTCTTCCTCCCCAAAATAAGGTTTTAATGCCTTTTGATTTTGTTGTCCCGATTCTGAACTACATTGTCTAGACTCAAGGGTGTCAATTAGTTTGTTTCTTGGTTGTCCACATTCGTTAATTGTAGAATCATAGAATCTACGTCCTTTGTTTAAGTCTTTCATACTAAAATTCATAATTGCCATATCTAAACCTACCTTCCTATTTTCTTAGTTTGTTATAAATCTTGTTGTACGCTGTCTTATAGTTTTTGCTATAGACTGGGGCTGTGATAATAAAACCACGCCAATCATAACCTATTGCTTCGTATTCACCAGAACCTAGTTTATGGATATATACGTAACCTCTGCATGCCATATCTAAACCTACCTTTCTTAATTTAATATTGCCGCATCGTGGGTTGTGTTAAGCACCACCCATATATGTCCTAAATCTTTCTTCTTTGGTTTAAATATTTCTGTTGCCTTACATTTAGCATCCCAAAGTGTTTTAGCTTCAATTTCAATTGTTTTACCATTTAATCCTGCTGTATAACTGTTCATATCTAAACCGCCCTTTCTATTACTTTAAAGTAATCTTCACCTAATTCTTCAATTGCTTCATCGTCCCATTTCTCTGGTAACATATCTTGTATTTCCCATGCCCTGTCTATAGATTCATCGTCCCAACCTATAGCAACCACTTCTTTATACATTCCAAAATCGTGGTAGTTAGCTTTGAATGCAAAATCCATTTCTGGGAATAACCTTTCTAGTTGGTGTTTGAACGCAACACGTTCTCTTAATTCAAATTGTTGGTGTTCGGCAACCCCTAGTTGACAACAATTTTCACCTATTGGTGTAGTTCCTAATTCAACTTTTTCAACCATTTGTGTTTTCCTCCTTATATTAAATCCAATCTATTATTTTGTATTGCCAACCTTGTAAATGCTTTGTCTAATTTGTCATCCCAATCAAAGTCCATTGCCACATCTGCTAGAATAGCCTCGTCTTTCTTGTTATCCTTGATTAGTTTTGTTAGTTCGAAATATGCTATATAACCTGTTTCTGTGTTTCTGTAGTCAAACGCTTTTTGTGCCAATCTACTTTCTTGATTAGTGATATTATAGATTTTTATTGACCTAGCATTGTAATATCTCTTTCTCCCTGTTTCCATTTGCTTACCGCCTTTCGTTTTTGTGTTTTACCTTATATTATAATAATAAACAAATGTAAGGATTATTACAAGTGTTATACGTATAATTGTTACAAAACTTAACGAATTATCCAAAATAAAAAACCGCCCCAGATTATGAGGCGGCGAGGTAAAACACAAAAACATGCTATGTCTATTTATTTGTATAAGTTGTAATCTTTGTTCCGTATTTGTCATATTTTACCATACAATTAGATTTTTGTCTATAGTAACCCTTGACTTGGTTATGTTTATCATATTCTACATATCCATAAGATGTTTGTTTGTAGGAGCCAACCTTGTGTCCATACTTATCTCTCTGGTTTACAGTTTGGGATAAGCAGGGCGCAGATGTAGTTGCTAATACTAATATAAGGATAAGCAAATTTTTCATCACCCCTCCTATTCTGGTAGCCCCATATTTGTCCAGGCAGTATCACATATAAACATTGCCCTCATTTTTAGGGCTCGTTCTGCATACTCCGGTGGGAATATATCTTTAACTGCCTCGTCCTTAACTACGCACATTTTTCCAGTTCTATAATCTTGGTTGTTGTCTTTACAGCTGATAAGCATAACACCTTGTTCCATTAGTTTTTTACACTCATCACAAGGTTCATAATCTACAACTTTACCATGAGCCTCTTTAACCTTTTTAGCGTGGGATGGGGTTAACATCTTATTGATTATTAGTTGGTTTTTATCCCGCCCACAGAAATAACATACTGGGATTGCCACCTCTAGGCATTTTTCTGCTGATACCATAATTTTAATTCCTCCTAACTTAGAATTCCGATATATTTAGCAACAAAGATAATCATACTTTCTTTGTCTTTTGGTGGGATATCTGGCTTGATATCTATTTCCCTAACAAACTGTTGAAATGTTAGTATTTTCAAACCGAAATCCCCTAGTACATAAATTTCTCCCTGTGTACAGAAGATATAAAAATTCTTCTTATCGTTTTTGTAAATCCAATGCATAAAACCTCCTTTTTCTTACTATCTTGTAACCTTAAACCTTACATTATTATATTAAAATAATATAATGAATATTACAAGTGTTATAGGTATAATTGTTACAAAACTTAACGAATTATCCCTCCTTGGATTGTTTCGTGGTTAAGTGGTAATGTCCACACAAAGGACAATAATATACCCTATGAGGTTTTCCGTATTTTATAGTACATTCCTCGGCTACTTTGTTAGCCAAATCCTGTGACTTATACTTACGTTTCTTTAAACACATCTTATACATTTGTTTAGCGTCCATTAGTTACTTCCTTCTGTACCTGCTATAAACATATCATTCAAACATTCGTAAACTTTGTTAAATTCCATATAACCACATACCACATCAAAAGTTCTATTACTAATACTAACAACCTTTTCCTGATTTGTACTTCCTGAAATGTGTATTCTTTTGTTGTCCAACCACAACCCTATTGTTAGAACACAATTCCATTCACCGTTGTAGATATAAATAACTTTTTCGTTATTTGTAATATCCACTCCCGCCATAGTTAAGTTATACTCTTTACATTTATCTTTTATTAACTTGTTTACGATATGTTTGAATTGATTATGTTTCATTTGTGTTATCCTTTTCTTTCCAGTTCTGAGCGCAACTGCCTGTTTTCTTTTTGTAAGTCTTTATTCTGTTGTAATAACCTTTGATAATTAGCATCAATGAGGCTATTAAAATTTATTAGATACCAAAAGAACAGACTTATTCCATTTTTATCTTCCGGTGCTACCAATTCCGCCTCCTCTATCATTACTTCTGAAATCTTCGTCGTCCTGTACTGGTATAAGATTTATCTTTGGTCTTGGTATTACCATAAATTGTGCAAGTCTTTGTCCGTCGTCTAATATAACAAAGTCCTTTCCGAAGTTAGTTACTGCCATTTTAATTTCATCTCTATAACCTGTATCAATTACTGCGGTTGTGTTTGCTAACATACAATGTAATTTGATACCTGTAGAACTTCTTGGAAATACAAGCATAACGTGGTCTTCTGGCATACTTACTTGTATTCCTGTACCGAAAACTTTTGTTTCTCCAGGTAGAACAATAGAACTGTAATTACAATCCTTACACGCATTATCCCCATCTATTCTAACCTTTAAATCCATACAAGCATCAGAATCATTAGCATATTCCGGCATATACTTTGGGTCACTACAAACAATCTTTAAATCCATGTATCCTCCTTATTACCAATCACTGTGTGGCATATCCACAATATCAATTGACTCTTCAATTCTGTTTTTTAGTTTCTTTAATAAGTAAGTAACTGTGTTCAGTGTTATGTGATAACACATAATGATAATTACTACATCTACAATAAATTTAATTTCCATTTTTCTTCTCCTTATCTATCGAAATCTCTTAACTGTTCTAATAAAACTCTCTTTCCGTCTGGTTTGATTAGTACACAACCTTGCCATAATTTATAATCGTGTGTATAACCTAAAGCATCTGCCTTTTTGCTACATCTTAGTTCTTCTGTCCCATAGTTTAACCCATACACACCTAGAAGTATAATTATGAGTATTAAGCATCCTAAGCCAGTTTCTCCGTTCATTTTCCCTCCTTTATAGTTTTAACTGATGGTTTTCTACCACAACATTTATGCTCTGTGCAAAATCCTAATCTTTCACACTTTGGAACAAGTAATGAAGCAATATCCTTACCATATTCTTTTTCTACTTGTTCCACAATTAACTTACACATTACTCTTATTTCATCTTGCGCTCTTGTGCAAAGTCTTAATTCACAAATATGCATTAACTCACGTAAATTACAAGTCATTACTAGATTTGTTTTTGTTGCGTTTGGTAAGAAATTCCTTGCTTCTTCAGGTTTTGTCCCATTTTTGATTGCAAGAAGATAATTACATAACACATCGAAATATGGAATAAAGTTTGTTTCATTTACTCCTACAAAATACTTATCCAATAACTGTATCAACTTATCTGTTTGACGTGAACACCATAAATAACGCAACTGGTCCACATCCTCTTTTATTTCCACATAACGCTGACTCTGTTGTGAAAAAGTACAATGTCTATGCCTTACCAGTTGATGACTACAAGCTCTTGAAATACCTTCTATTGTAAATGTCATATTAACGTGTTCCGCAATACTTGTATGTCCTGATTCTAATACCTTTTTAGCTAGAATCCAAGGTTCGTGGTAATTTTCATCTTGTAGTTTATCCTTTAATAAATCTTCCATTCTGTATGACGGGCTTTCCGAACTGTAACAAGTTCTTGCCGCGACAAACATTGTTTCTACTGGGTTTTCCGTTTTGCTTATTAACCTTACTTTCATTGTTATCCTCTATTTATCATATCTGTAATTATGTATCCTGCTAAAAAACCAAAAATCATTGATAATATTAAATCCACATTTACCTCCTTTACTTTACTGTAACATATAGACAAAAGCTATAACTAACATACCAATCAAGAAAATTATTGTTCCATTTATGTATTCTTTATCTTCCATTGGGCACATTTCCTTCTACCACATCCCATATTGACGCCAATTTTGTATGTGGTGGTTCATTACTTCTCATAATATCCACTATTATTGAATATCTTGTGGCATCTTTCATTATAAGTTCTGATAACTCTTTATCGTTTTGTATGTATTCTATTGAATTATAAGGTACTGTTTTATTCATCTAACACCTCGCTTATTACTTGTAGTATTTGTTCTTCTGTTTTTGTAGGTAAGCAAGTCCATGCTAGTTTACCTATAATAATTCTGTTTATTTTTTGTAAGGCTTCTTTATATTTATTTGCTTTTAAATTCAACATTATTGAGTTTAATGTAGTAAAAGGTTTTGCACTACCTCTACCACCTTGCATTATCTGCTTATCAGTCATTGTTATCATTCTCCAATAGTTTATATAAATCATTTAAAGCATTTGCTAACCCCTTACTATATACGTTAGGATTTGCAATTATTCCATGTAATATAGCAATTACTTTTTCTTTGAATTGTTTATCTGTCATAAAAAATCCTTTCCATTTCCATAAGTACTATTGGGAGAAATATTAGTGCTATAAATAACATTATCTGCTTATTTGTCATTGTTTACCTGCTTTCTATTTATCAATTACCACTGTAAGTAAAGCACCTAGAATTACACCAGTTGCTATCCCAAATAAGTAATCTATGGGTATTTCTAACACTATGTTCATCATCATTCCTCCTTAAATAGTGCTTGTACTTGGTATTTGGGTATTATACTTAGACTTCGTTTTTCTACTTCTATAAATGCTTTTAATACCCAATCTTTTAACTCTTTAATAGAAGTGCATTTTCTAAACCAATTCTCTTGTTCTCGAGAAAAATAAGCAGATAATAAACATATCAACTTTAACAAAATTCTGTCTGTGATTTCTGGGTATTCCACATACCAACTACAAATTTCACCATCTGAGTCATATTCTCTTGATGGGGTTTCGTATGGCTTAATCTCAAACGTATAAAAGAATTGTTTTTCTAAATCAGTTGTCATTATTTACACCTCATTTTAAAACTTCTACGAACCTCAAATGTAGCGTTGTTATTGTTTTGCGTATGTATCATTGCTAAACTCCTATATAACGCATCATCAGAAACCCAATAATCCTCATCAATTATTAGCGTGTCATTACCACAATTTCTCACCCTATTAACAATGCTGATATATTGCTCCATAAAGTCTTTAGGGATTAATTCGCTTAGTTTATATGTGATTGTACTCATCATTCGCACTCCTCTATTTCGAATAGTTGTAAAATATCTCTAACAATAACCCTTACCGATTTAAAAAGCATTAAATCTTTCAGTATTGCTCTATCATAATTTCTACACTTCTCAATCACTTGCTTGATTAGGCAGTTGGTACAGTCTTTGCATGATAAACTTTCTATGTCTGGGTGCATACAATCCCAATATTCAGAGTCTACATTATACGCTGGACAATTCTTAACTATGTATTTAGTCATTATTCACACTCCTGTATTTGGTCAATAACACTCTTACACTCATTACTCATTTCTTCTGTTGTCCACTTTTTAAGTGGTATTGTTGGTTGAGGGTCGAACAGCATATAATAACCTGCGTAATCATTATAATGGGCATAATCCCAACCTATGTAATAATTTAATCCATCCCCGAAATCCCTAAAATCTGCAAACGTTAAACCACCATGACAGTCTATATCTCTAAGTTCATTAGAATCGTAATCTTTTCTATAAAACTTATGTCCTTGAGGTATTTCTATATAGCAACAAGGATGTTGTCCATAACTAACTACCATATAACTGAATCCCTTGTATGTACCACGTTCTAAAAAGTCTTCTTTACGCATTTGTGGTTCGTATATCATTTCCTTAGTCATTATTCTGTCTCCATTTCTAATAGTTTAATCACCATTTTTAAATCTATTGGTGTTCCGTACTGAGCTATGTATTTCTTGTCTGCCTCTTCATCCTTACCATTACCAACTCCTATATATGTTTTGTTTGTAGGTGTTCTGACAATACCAATACATTCCCCAGTTATAGGAGTAAACCAAACAGAGTGAAGTCTGTTTTCCTGTTCGATTTTACTTTCCCAGTATTTTCTTAAAGCTATTTCGTTTCTTGTGTTACCTGTGGATTTTAAGAATTTTATGAATTCTTTATAACTTTCTTGGTTAAGTTTGAATTTTACGTTTCTACGACCTTCTATTGTAGTTGTTAAGTATTTGCTTAATGTGAAACGTCCTGTCCAAGTGTGGGCAGTTGTGTTACAAACATCTAAAATATTTGCTAATTGCCTTATTGTTAAAACTTCCTGTCTTTTCATTACTACTTACTCTATCTTTCTTATTACTAACCCTTACCACCTCGAGGCGGTGGTCCAAATTTGGCATAAAGACTCGCTACTGCTAAATACATCATGCATTTTTGTTCCATTAAATCTTGTATATAACATCCATCGCATTTACCTTTGATTTTATAACAATGTATAGCAGAAGGAGTCCAATGTTGCCAATCTTTTGCTTTATCGTCTTCCAATTTAAAACCTACTGAATTCTAACCACTTCCAAATAAACTTTGTTCCCTTCAGAAACGAATTTAATAAGTTCGTCTCCCTCAAGTTTTAATTCTTTTGTAATTTTCGTTGGAATAGTTACATAAAATCCCGTCTTTGATTTTTGTAATTTTCTTAATTCTACTGCCATAATGTTTCTCCTTTTTGTTTTATGTTTATATTATTATAATAAAATAATTTTTGTATGTTTACAAGTGGTTACATGTTTTAATGTTACAATACGTAACGAAAGAATTATGGGTGTTCCACTGATGGAATATCCATACAGTTTTGTAGGTGTAATCTACATTTTTCTGTAATTAGTTTATCCAAAGCTGCCTTTGTTGTTGAGTTATAACTTTTCCAGAAATCAATGATTACACCTGTACAATACTTATCTCTTTCCATTAGCTGGACAACTTGTTTTATAGAAATTCTTTCGTTTACTAACTCTTGGGCTAATAACAAAGATAATTTCTGTAATTGGTATTCGATGTCTGTATTCATATATTATCCTCCTTACATATAATTAAAATACTAGTAATCTATTAGGTTTAGTCCCTGTTATAAGGTTAATTAAGGGGCTTTCTTTGTGGTTTAGGTGGTATAGTAACCACTTAACCATCTTCAAACTTAAATACGCCATTGGAATATAAATACATAGCAACTTTGTACATAATTTCACGTCTAACCACATAACCATTAGCAGTCGTTCTTCCTGCTATATCTTCAAATACTTTTATGTGGTGTCCTAATGGTGTATATCTCTTTTCATACTTTTCGTGATTAAAGTAAAATTCACACATAATCATTTCGTGTTGGGTATCTACAAAGAATTGTAATGCCCTTTCTATTGCTTGGCAAACCTTAATATCCGTTTCCGTTTTACTTTCTTTTAACTTGTAGTAATCACGTAAACTGTTTTCCACAAATTTGTACTGCCACTCTTCCAATAATCTCATATCACCCCTCCTTGTTAACAACAAATAACTTTTTTCTATTACCCATTGCCTGTTGCTTCAAATAAATCTTATAACAAGTTGGACCGAAACCTAACTCTTTTGCTTGTTGGCTTTTTAATTTTCTACCACATCTTCTACAAAATACAGTTTCAGCATCCACCTGTTGTAAAACTTCATCCATTGTAATTTGGTGATAAGACATTCTGTTTTCTCCTACATTGTTTGAACCATTAAATAAGGTATTGCATATTGAGGTTCTATTTTACCTATTTTTATAGATTCATCTATATACTTAACTGTTTCCATAATACGCAATAGTTCTTGTGGCTCGTAATTATAACCCTTTTCATGTGCTAATTTAATTTGCCAACCAGTTAACCCAGTTACCTCGCTAACCTTTTCCCCAGACGGACAAACCCTTACCAGTAACATAGATTTGATGTTGGTGTATAACAAACTTAAGATAGCTATTGGTGAATCTTTTATTATATCCAAATGTTGCAAAAGATAAAACACTTCCTCCACATCACGTTTACAAATAGCATCTACAATCCTAAATGGTAATTCCGCCCTTTGTGTAGTCCATATTAAATCAAATGCTAACATAGTGTCATAAGCCTTTTCATTACTTATGTTATACACTTGTGAAAGGTGTTTAAGTTTATCCACCTCTAACAATATTCTGTTATAAGAATTCTCGCACATGATTGCTAGGTTAGTTGCCTTTTCCGTTGGTAATGTAATTTCCTTTTGTATATACTTTGCCAACATACTTTCGTGCAACTTTTCGAACTCACATATTTTATCTTTGTATGTTTTATAGAATTTACCACGTTTGTCCAAAGAACTATACACTAGAATAATAGTATGGTCTTTGGTGGCATTCATTAACTCGTCCCAATGTTTCTCCTGTTTTAAGAATTCCATATCGTCTAGTATTACATACACATTGCATTCATTTGTTAACTTAGCAATTTTAAGTGTTTTGAATATTTCCCCAACTGTGTCCTTGCGACAAACTTTTCTTTCCTGTGTGTCCGCAAGTTGTTTTACATATATATTCATAATTTTAATTTCGTCGCCTGTGAATATATATACGTTATCGAAATTCTTATCTATTATTGACTTTTTCAACTCTGCTAGGTTCATTACTACCTCCAACACTTACGAACATCTACGATAAATTGGTCTAAACAATATTGCTTATTTACAGAATTCTTATACTTTAATTCTATAATTAACTTGCTTGCCAATTTATAGCATTCGTAATACTCATTACCCATACCACTTCTAAAGAATTCAAAGTATTGTTGTCTTAGCGCTTGGATAAACAATAACACATCCCACTTCTCCTCATCCTTCTTTAATGCCAACTTGTTTTGCATCTTAAAAGCATTAGCAGAACTAACTGTATGTAGGTGTGAACAAACACTTTCTACAAAACTTTTAAATTCTGGTATATCATAAGTCATTAAAGTATCGATTTCCTGCGGCACACTCGCTGTATTTACAACGAAATCTACACAATCAATACTTACTGCTGGCTCACCATATTTGTCCACCAAATACTCGCGTAATTCTTCGGTATCATACCCATCCATACATAATACACATGCCCTACTTTTTAGAGTTGGTAGAGTATTTAACAAATCTGTAACAGTTAGGATAAAATATGCCTTTTGTGGTGGCTCCTCTGTAATTTTTAACAATGCGTTTTTAGCAGCCAAACTCATCTTATCCGTATCTGGTATAATATAAATAATGGGTTCAGTGTTTCTATATGAGTTAGTAATAACTTCCCTTACTTCCTCAACACCGATACCAATAGGCACAAGAGGGTAGTTTAATTTGTTTGCAATTTCTCTACAAACTAATTTCTTACCTGAACCCTTTGCGCCTACCAGTAAGGTGAATCTTGGAAAGGAACTTGATACTAATTTTTCTATCTTACTTAATAACTTCTTTTGTCCAATCATTCTGTTACCCTTTTTGCCATCCAACTATACAAAGTTGCTTGAATATATTGTTTAACGTGTGTCTCACGTTTTAAATTGGCATTCAACTCTAATAAATCTTGTAATAAATTTGGTGGAGTTAATTTAACTAATTCTTTTAATTGTGGTTCTAAAGTAACTGGTAATTGTAGATATCTAAAATCTCTATTGTGTATTGTGTACTTATACACATCTAAAACAAATAACCAAAACTGTTTCATGAATTGTGTTAAATCTACACCGCTATTATAGACATCTTCTATAATACCTAAACTGTCCGCCATAACCCCTTTGCCAATAGATTCGTACAATTTACACATTACATCGTAATTGGCAGAACCAAGAGCGTTCAATACATTCTGGGTAGTTAAGTTTTCATTATAAGATAAGCATTTATCCATAAGTGTAATTGCGTCTCTCATACCCCCATCAGCAAGTTTAGCAATGTATTCAACCGCGTCCTCTTCAAATGTTATTTGTCTTCCATCCTGTGTTTCTTGGTCTAAAATATGTGCCAACCTTTGTATAACACCATCTAAACTAATTTTCTTGAAGTCATAACGTTGAACACGTGATAGAATAGTTGCTGGAATTTTTTGTGGGTCTGTTGTACACAAAATGAATATAGCATGTGCAGGTGGTTCCTCAATTAGTTTTAACATTGCTTGGAATCCTGCATTACTAATTGCGTGACATTCGTCTATAATAAATACTTTATAATCACTATCCAATGCTTTCATTTTTGCTTGGTCTATAATAGTTCTTACTTGGTCAATACCATTATTAGAAGCACCATCGATTTCAATTGGTGTACCCTTACCACCATTTAATTCATTGGCAAATATTCTGGCTGTTGTTGTCTTACCACAACCAGCCGGACCAGTTAGTAGATAACAATTCTTGTGTGTTTTTGTATTTATTTGATTTTGTAGAATTGAAATTACAAACTCTTGCTCTGTTACATCATGAAATGTTCTTGGTCTGTATTTTAATGCCAAAGCCTGAGCCATTAGTTGTCCTCCTCTTTATCTGCATTCAACATACCTAAGAATTGTTCCATATCAATTCCATTCGCTTCTTCGTCACTTTCTGTAGCTATCTCACAAGCCAATCCAAGCATAGTAACAAAGTCCTCACAAGGCATGTTTGCTTGGTTACATATATCCATAATAAATATGCCCAAAGCTCCAACAATACCATATAAGTCTCCGTCTACTGAAACAGAACTACCATGTTCAGATGCACTTTTTATTTCCAAAAATGTAAATTTTGACTCTGATATCTGTTTTGCCAAAGCGTGTTTTGCTAGATTCTTTAACATACTAAATTTCCCCTTTCATTTGTTTAAATGTTTTTTCTGTTACCACATAATAATTCTCTTGGTTAGGACCGAAGTTAAATACCAATGCCATATTAGTTTTTCGCATAGCAAATCGTTCTTCCTCTAGTTTATCCAACCATTCTTTCTTTATAGAAAAACTAGCCTTGTCTGTTGTACTGGTTTTACACTCTAATAACCAATCTTGACCAACAGTAACATCACCTTTCATAAATGGTGTGGCTCCTGAGTTAGGTTGTACTCTACCACCTAAATTCTTGGCAACTAATTTTTCTTGTTTGCTACTGTATTTACGTGTATTCATTAAGGTTTACCCCCTACACTTAACATATAATAATTTTTTTATTTTTATAAAAGCCCATTGTATCTCAATAATTGTTCTGCTTTCTTCTCCGACCACCACAAAGCAGTTCCTTTAAGCAAATCGTAACCAGAGAAACCTGTCCAGTCTTTATACACATCTTGAAATACAGCCTTTGAACTTTCTACTGGATATTGGTTGTGTAAACTAACTAATTCCATACACCAGTCATCAAAAGTTTTATCTGAAACAAGATTGTTATTATATCTATAATAAATAGCGGAGTGTACCAGTATCTGTCGACGTCTTCTATTTATCTTACCAGTTATGTCGTCCTGTTTGTTGTTAAGTTGTTTCTTATCAAATAACGCCATAACTACTCCGCCAACATAGTTCTTAATAACTGACTGATATACTCAAACACCTCCTGGTCGTCTTTTAAGTATTCTATTAGTTTTGGCTTACCATTAAATTTGGCAATATTACCCTCAGCGTCCATTAACACTTCACCTGTCTCGTGGTCACTGAAAATTGTGTACCAAGCACCAGATTGAGCTATAATGTTGTATTTTAGCGCCATTTCAACTAAATCCATATATACGTCAATGCCGTTGGTATAGTTTAGGGTATAGCTACCATTCTTTCTATCCGGCTTACATACTTTAGTTTTTTCAATTCTTAAATTAACATAGTTACCTGCAGCACCATCCGCACTTCTTGTTAAATCCTTATATTGGTCATTGTAGTAAACACCTTTGCTAAACATTAGTCTTAGTGAACAAACGTGTTTCCAACTTTTACCTCCAGGAGTTTTGTGTGCAATATAAGTGCTAGTTATTTCCTCACGCATTTGGTTTATCCCGATAAACGTACAGTTATGTTTTGCGCAGGCATGTTCAATCTTTTTACTAAATCTTGTAAGTGGTCCAGCAATACCGCAATAGGTTTTTTCTTCCATTGACTTTTCCCATTCCTGCTGGCTTAACATAGCACCTAAACTGTCTAGAACCACTAAACCAACTTCACCAGTTAACACCATATCCTCAATGTTTTGGAATATTTGTTCAGCACTTTGTGAAACTGGTTGTAAGAAATAAAGTTCCTCAACCTTAACCCCTAGTGTTGTAGCCCAATCCTCATCAAACGTATTTTCGCAGTCCACCCATACAATAGCTTTACCTTTTCCTTTTTCTAGTAAATATTTTAGGGTTGCTTCATCCGTCTTTGTTGGGTTTTTCTTTTGTTGTAGTTGTTCAATTTCTTCCAAATATTCTTGGTGGAATAGTTCCTGTGCATTTTTAACGACATCCAATGCCGTTGTTGTTTTACCACCATTTTCTTCCCCAAAGAACTCAATAACTCGTCCTCGTGGAATACCACCATATAAACTATAACAAGCAGTTAAGCTAGATAAAGGAATCACTGGTAACTTTTGTCTTACCTTACCAATAGTAGCAACCTGTTCTTTATAAGTTTTGTTTATATCCGAAAATACATCGTCTAACTTCATTGTACACCTCCTAATTATGTGCTCTACCTGTTAAGTTCAAAGCATTTTGTCGTCTGCCTATAACTTTCTTTATACTGTTCAACAATTCCAAACCTATTTCGTACTTCATTTTCAACTGTTTGTAGGCACGTTGGTAACAAGAATGGATAATGAATTCGTGTTGACTTGCCAATTCGGCTGTGGCAGTTTTATCCGCTATTGTTCCCGTTGCCTGTTCGTATGTGTTATTATAGAGTTCCATTTTAATAGCTTTTGCCACGTCTTCCCTTAACCCTAATGCCTCTTGTCCTTCACTAATAAAATACAAATAACAAGGAATAGTCATACACATATCGTCTAACTCTTCGTCTGTTGGTGGGTTTTGTTTGTCTGTTATAATTTGCTTACACACATCTATATATTCATCCAATGGTCTGGCATAGTCATCCACCAACCTTTGAACTATAACATCCACCTTTGATGCGTTAAGTTCAATTCTACCTTCTGTTTGTTTTACTTTTTCTGGGTCCGACCCCAATAATAATTGTTCCACATTTAATTTACTCATACCATTTCTCCGTCAAACTTGTTCAACAACTCTGTTAAATTATAATTGTAATAAGTTCTTTTCTTTGTACCATTAACTACAAAATATTCAAAATCTTGAAACGATTTAACACCTATGGATTTCTTGTTTTTACCATACATCTGAATATAAATTTCCTCCGCCTTAACAGCTATCGTCAAGTCTAAATCTATGAACCATATAAGAAAATAACAGGCAACCCCATTTTTAATAGATTCATATTGCATATCTCTTAGTGCGTTTTCGTTTATACTAGAAAAGGGGAAGCTAGTCCCCCTTATACTTTTACATTCAATATAATATTTGTAAGGCTTTCTATAAACAATTAAATCTGCTATATTATACGCACCACTATAACCAACATTATCATTGATTCTATCCACTGAAACATTTTGTATGGATTCAAATTGTTGTCTAACGTTCTTTTCGAACTGTTTACCCATATTCTTTTTGGACATTATATAGTTCCTTTACAAATTGCCTTATAATCACAATATCTACAAGTTTTAGCACTGATGTCCCTTGGAATTGGTGGTACACGTTCTTCTTGTAAGTGTATGTTACACTCTATAATTTTATCCAATACCAAATCGTTTATTTGTTCTTCGCTTGGAGAATATATAAAACATTTTTTAGAACAATTATCCCTGTTTTCGTATAGGAATAATACATCTGGAATATGAAAAGCATAGCTATATGTGCATGCTTGAGTATGGTGTGAAGCATCTACATCTGTTCTTGCCTGGAATTTAAAACTTGCCTCTGTCTTAATTTCCAACACATAATACTTGCCCCTATACTTTAAAATTCCATCACACATGAATCTTAAATTTAATCTTGTGTGTCTTAACTTTGTTTCGTAACCTTTCTGTTCTATGATTTCAAGGTCTGGTATGTTGTGTTCCTTAATGTATGTAGCAACATCCACATATTCACAGTCGAACCCATTTTCTTTCATATCCATAACAGCCTGTTGGATTCGTTCGTGTCTATCCGTACCACTTTCACAAATACCAATTAACTCATATCCGGAACCCTGTTCGTCCCTTACAGACTCTGTCATATAATAATACATCATGCGCACACAATTCATAGAAGATGGTTTGTATGCCTTAGATGGTGGGTTTTTCCTTTTTTCTCTGTCTGTTTTTTCTATACTATTTTGTAGTTCTAGAAGAAAGCGCTGCGAATCTGCAACGCTTCCATCTGTTGAACTTTTTGCTAGTTTAGTTAGGTTAGAAAAGTTCAGTCTTGCCATTACTATACACCTGCTGTTCTATCGTCTTCGCTTAATGAAACAATTTGTACAATAGCACCAGAAGCTAATTTAATAGCTTGGTCATTACCATAATACAATTCAATTACTTCTGTTTGTTGTGATTGAATTTGTGATTTAAGGATTTCAATATCAATACAGCAAGTAAATGGTGCAAAGTCTTTACTTTCCGCATATTTGATAAGCTCGTTACCTGTACCCTGTTTACTTTCAATAACAATACCATCTAAACCGAATGTTAAATAAACTTCGTTCTTATCAAATGTACCTACAAATAAAGATAAACGTTCTAATACACTTAACAATGCGTCTTTTGGTAACTTACAAGAACTCGCAAAAGGTGTTTCTAAGTAACTGTTAATAGCATCTACTGGGAAGTTATCTTTTTCTAATAAAAGTTTACCGAAAATTGTAGCGTCTGGTGTACTAATAAGAACATCTGTATCCCCAACTGTAATACTTACATCTTCCGCATTAAGCACGTTGAATAACTCAACAACTTGATAAGGTAACATAAATGATTCATTCAACCCTGTTACTCTGTTGTGGCAAGCAACAAAACTATCACTTGTTAGAACGCCATGGGCATCCACATAATAACCAGTTAAAGCCGGAACAGTTAAATCCTGTGCAACTGATGCCTTGTTAGTTGTTAGGATAGATTTAAGTGTTGCTAATTTAAGTTTGTAGCAAGGTGATGTTACACATGTTTTATAGTCTGGGAATCTAACTAACGAACCATCTTCATCCACTGGTAATTCTAATTTATATTGTCCGTTTGCCTTAACTGTTAACACGTTGTTAGAAACTGTCAAAGTTACATCTTCTGTAGTTAATTTGCCAACAAGTTTGCTAAAAATATCTGCCTGCACAACCACGTAGAAATCTTGTCCTTCAACCTTGTCTTGTTTGATTTCAAGGTAGTTTGAAAAGTCTGTTGTTGTTAGTGTTAACACGTTATTGGATAATTCAATAGCCAACATACTTGTAAGAGGTAGAATTTTATTATTACTAGCACCCTTCATGGCTCTTTGTGTCATTTCCTGTAATACTTTAGTTTTTACCTTTAACATTTCTTCTCCTTTCTAATTTATAAACCTAATGCTCTAAGCACTCTGTCTTCTAATTGGTCTTTTTCACGGAATTCCCCTTTAGTTAACAATGCATCTGTTTTAGATGTATAGTTCTTAATTCCACGAGTTGTCATACAAGCATGCTTTGTGTCATACATTACAACCATGAAATCCTTAATACCTAAATAAGTAAGAATTTCTGCTATATCACGTACAATACGTTCTTGTACTTGGAATCGTTTACAAACTAATTCTGCGATTCTGGCAAATTTAGATAATCCCAATACCTTTCCGTTTGTTGGTAGATAAGCAATAGCAATCTTACCATCATACATTAAAGCCATGTGGTGTTCACAATGACTAAATACTGTAATATCTTTTACAATAACAAGGTCATCACTACCAATGTCAAACTGCTTATTGAACATTTTAGCAATTTCTTCATTACTGTATAATTGTCCCTCGAATACTTCCATTAAATACTTTTTCATACGTTCAGGAGTTTCCGACATAGAACTATCTTCCAAATCTGCCCCTAATGCTTCTAATAAACCTTTACAATGGTATCCAATTTGCCATTCTTTAAATTCTCTTTTACCACTATCATATACCATTGCAAATTCATTTATATCTTTTGCCATTTTAAACACCTCGTTGATTTACATTCCAAATAAATTTGTGTAGTTGTAATTGTACTCTGACATTGTGTAAATTGTTGCCTAAAATAAATTCAACAATTTCTTTAGGTTCTATGTCCCCAAAAATAGGACTTACAAATATTTGTCCATGAATTTCATAATTTTGTATTATTGATTTCATTTGGGTTAAATCTGCCTGACTACCAACAACAAATTTAAGAACATCGTTTCTGCCTAAAAATTCTAGGTTATCCAAAATCATTTTACCAGACATACCACTCGATATAGATTTGAAATCTACTGTATAAGTTAATAAGTCTTTTCGTTTAGTAACCAACTTAAGGTGGAAGTCTGATAACTTAACTGCCCCATTTGTTTCAATTTCAACCTCATAACCATTATCACATAATAAATCAACAAGGTCTGGAGCATCTGGTTGAATTAAAGGTTCCCCACCAGTTAACACAACTCTTTTAACACCTAACTCTTCACATTCCGCTAAAATTTGTTTTGGTGTCTTAACTGTGTATTCCCCACCTTCTACGGCGTACATTGTATCACAGTAACCACAACGTAGATTACATCCATAAGTTCTAATGAATATAACAGGATATCCTGCTCTTGCTGCTTCACCGCTTATAGACTTAAATATTTCGTTAATTTTCATTTTTTGTTTCCTTATATAATTTTATTTGGTTTTCCATACTCTTCAACGTACTTAACATTACTCCAAGTCGAAAAGATAAAGTAGGATAACTGATATGACCACAAGCACCGTCCATTTCAAATTGTCTTATGAAGTGGTCAATTGCATGAACATAACCAACCGGAACAATGTATTTATCTTTATCTGTAATTTCTGTAACCATTAGTCCATCTCCCAAGTTGCTACATTACCTTCTGACTCTTGAACTGTTACTTTGTAGCAACAAGCACCTTGACGAATTAAATTAACTTCCTGTGCAATCCAGAAAGCTAAGTTTTCTGCCGTTGGGTTACATTCTACAACATCATTCAAATGTTGGTGGTCTAACTTTCCGTGAATACGTTGTTTAAGGTGTGTGAAGTCAATTACCATACCATTATTATCTAATGTTTCTGACTTTACAAATACAGTTACAATCCAGTTATGACCATGCAAGTTCTGGCATTTACTTTCGTAATCAAGCTCCAATTTGTGTGAACCTGCTATTTCCATTCTCTTACTAACTTTAAACATTATTTACCCTCCTACTTAATATATAAGTTTTTTAGTATTTTTATAAACTCTAATACATCTTTCCAGACTGCTGATATTTTGTGTATAACTCGGACATTCGTTGTTCGTGTTCTTTAATATTAACTTTTTGAATGTTAATTGCTTTTAAACTTTGACCTTCACGCGCTAGCTTAATTGTGTCATAAATAAAGTCATCACGAAATCCAATACGTTGTGCCTCCTCAACTGGTGATACAAAATAAACATCTTTAATATTTGCCCACATGATAGCGGATAAACACATTGGACAAGGATACCCAGTTGCTATAATAGAGTAACCTGTTAAGTCAAAAGTACCTAAATTCTTACAAGCATTTCTAATAGCATTAACTTCTGCGTGGGCAGTAGGGTCGTTAGACCCTGTTACAGTATTCCAACCCACACCAATAATATTAAAATCATTGTCAACCACAATAGCGCCAAAAGGT
>JAEIGA010000425.1_pt1 | contig 61623 bp, 58 predicted proteins | sample 9270691 | NCBI WGS metagenome assembly JAEIGA01 (sample SAMN17057246, study PRJNA624740) | gut metagenome | biome: biome; isolation source: fecal sample | host: Bos grunniens | place: China: Xizang | collected 2019 | reverse complement strand
TAGAAGAGTCGTTGTTGTAGAAAGCATAAGCAACAAGGTCGCCTGTAGGTTTCCAGTTCTCTGTCACACCCGCTGTAAAGCCATTGTTGTCAAAGTCAATGTAAACAACACCATGTGTCCAAGAACCAGGTGTGTTTATTTTAAATTCAACTTCTTCGCCCGCCTTAACAGTGAATGTAACATTCTCATAACCATCTACATAACACATAGCCTGTTCTGTAGAGTTCAATCCGTAGGTTTCATCACCCACTTTGACATCTGTAATATTACGATCGGACCTTGATTTATAGGTCGACGTAACATTTGTCGGTGTGTAATTAACCTGCGCAAACGCTGTGGTTACCATAGCAACCATCAACGCAAAGAAAAATGTAAATTTTCTCATAGGTTTAAATTTTGGTTAATTAAAAATTGGTTAGTTTAATAAATTGTTTTCAAAATTAATATAAAATTAATATAAAACAAACACGTAAAGAAGAAAACAGGCACAAAATTGTAAAAACACACCCGAAAAAGTCAGCAGTCAGTTCTTTTCAATGTTACATACGTTCACTTCCTTGCCGGCATAATCAAGGTCTTAAGTCCTTTGATTTTCTGTCCCTCGACGGCTTTAATGACAGCACGCATGCGGTTCATTTTTACTGCCACATACGAATAATTGTCGAACACAAGGATTGTACCCACCTCGTCGGCACGCAGCCCTCCCTTTTTCATAAAGAAACCTGCAAGGTCGCCACGACTCAGTTTATCGCGTTTGCCTTTTCCCACATAAAGTATAGCCCAATCGGGAGCTGGTGGCAGGACATTGCGCTTCGGCAAGGCATATTCCTCAAGATTTTCGGGCACGAAGTCCGGAAGAGCCTTATTTTCAAAAGAGAGCAGATAGACAGCTCCATCAGCATCCCAACGCGCGGTACGTCCGTTACGGTGAGTGAATGTCTCGGCTGTAAGAGCACGCTGATAATGCACAACGTGTTTTACATCCTTTATATCAAGACCACGCGCAGCAAGGTCGGTACTTACAAGAATATTTGAATTTCCGCATTTGAAACGGAAGAGCGAAAGTTCGCGCTGTTTCTGCTCGAGCGCACCATGATAAGCCACACAACAGAGCGACAGTTTTGTGAGATATTTATATACCTCCTCAACGGTTTCCCTGAAATTACAGAACACAATTGCCGGCTCTCCATTGAAAGAGCAAAGCAAAGAGAAAAGATTTTCAAGACGTTTCTCAGGAGTTGTTGTAACGGTATAGAACGATGTACGAACCACAGGCTGTTCATCATCGGTTCTGAAATCGAGTTTTTCGACATCCGCTGTGGCAAATTCAGGAATTTCGGGAGCATCGGTAGCCGACAGCAAAAAGCGTGATTTTGCATTCGGCAATTTTTCTACAAGTTGTTGCATTTCATCCTGAAATCCCATCTCAAGACACTTGTCGAACTCGTCGATTACAAGTAACGTGCACTTGTCTACTGCAAAAGAGTTATGGTTCAGGTGGTCGAGCAAACGTCCGGGAGTACCGATAACCACAGCCGGTTGTGCTCCGCCCATGGAAGCCATCTCCTGTTCCAAAGGTCTGCCGCCATAGAATGACACAGCATGGAATGGCGTTGCCATAGCACGCCACACCTCAAAGACCTGTCTTGCGAGTTCACGCGACGGAAGTACAACCACCGCCTGCACCTTATTGCACGACGCATCGAGCCTCTCCACAAGCGGCAACAGAAAGGCAAGCGTCTTACCAGTTCCTGTGGGTGAGAGAAGAACCATACTTTCGTTTTTACGGCAATGCGCCATTGCCGCCTGCTGCATTGCGTTGAGTTCCTTTATACCCAACTTGTCCAATGCCATATTTTGTATTCTTGTTGTTTGCATAATCATTCTTCAATCCAAAAATTTCTGTTGTTCCTTATATTTTCAAGCATACCCTGCATGGCTTTAAGCACAGCAGGTTCTTCACTTGCAAGATTTTTTGCTTCATCAAACTCGCCTGCAACTTTTTTGTACAATTGCGGTTCAGTGGAATATCCTGTTTCGATACCTGTTCCCCAAGGCACTATTGCCGGACCACCCTTTGGCTCGATATATTTCCAGTCATCAAGAATCAACGACAAAGTATGATTCGAAGCCATACCTACAGCAAAAGGACGCGTTTCATTCTCATTTCCCAACCATACATTTACCTGAGAACTATTACCGTCGGCAGAAAGTGAGCTGGCTGCGGATAGCCCTGCAACCTCAGCCATAACCTCAAGAAAATCAATCTGCGACACAAGCCCATTCCTTACACCCGCCTTCTTTATCCTTGCAGGCCAATGAACAATGAACGGTACACGAGTTCCGCCCTCAAAGGCGCTGTATTTTCCGCCACGCAAACCACCTGTAGGCGAATGGTCGCCCACAAGTTCCTCTGCGAGGTCGGCATAACCGTCATCAAGCACTGCACCATTGTCGCTTGTGAGGATTATCAAAGTATTTTCATATACCTCCTGCTCCTTCAATGCACGCACTATTTCGCCCACACACCAGTCGAACTGCACAATGGCATCGCCACGCAAACCCATTTCACTTGCTTCACGAAAACGCTCATGCGGGAAACGTGGAACATGAACATCGTTTGTGGCAAAATAGATAAAGAATGGCTTTTCGCCACTATTCTTTATAAACTCAACGGCATGGGACGTGATGCTGTCGGCTATATTCTCGTCCTTCCAAAGAGCAGAGCCACCACCCTTCATATAACCTATACGCCCTATTCCGTTCACTATCGACATGTCATGTCCATGCGAACTCTTCAGGTTGTACAACAGTTCGGGATTTTCGCGCCCCGTCGGCTCACCTTCGAAATTTTGTTTGTAACTGACATGGATAGGCGCAGAAGGGTCGTAATTTGCCACCTTGCCATTCTCTATGAATACACAAGGAACTCTGTCGGCTGTTGCTGCCATTATGTAAGAGTAATCAAAACCTATGTCTGCCAAAGCCGGCGCAATCGGCGCATTCCAATCCTGCCTGCCACTCTCCGCTCCAAGTCCGAGATGCCACTTTCCAAAGGCGGCCGTTGTATATCCGGCATCCTTGAAGACATCGGCAACCGTATACTGTTCGGGCGAAATAATCATTGCCGCATCGCCTGCCGCAACATCTGTTCCACTCTTGCGCCAAGGATACTCCCCTGTGAGCAAAGAGTAACGCGAAGGGGTGCTCGTAGAAGCACATGTATAGGCATTCGTAAAACGTAAGCCATTTTTAGCCAAATTATTGACATTTGGAGTCTTAACACCCTTTGCACCATAACATTCAAGGTCGCCATAGCCCAAATCGTCGGTATAAATCATCACAACGTTCGGACGAGTATCAAATACACCTGCCAATGGCTGGTTTTCCTGTGCTGCAGATGCTATAGAAACCGCCATAAGAACAGGCAATGTCGCCAATTTCACTTCGTTCATAAAGCCTAAACTTTTTAATTTATGCGAAATTAACCATTCCATGCCAATAAGCGAAACGAATACGACAAAAATTATAATTTCTGCCATTTTGGCACCATTTATAAGATAAAAGAGACTATCTTTGCAGGGTTTTTCTGCCAAAACACCATTGGCAAGAAATTTGTTGTAAACAAAACAGAAAACATTGACTATCATGAGCGAAAAAGATAAGGAAATTCAGGAAGAGAACATCAACGCAAATGTTGATACAGTAAATGAGGATGTTGCCGGCGAGGAGACTGCTACAGAGCAGGAGAACGTAGAACTCACAGCAGAAGAGAAGTTGCAGAAAGAACTTGACGAAGCAAATGAGAAGGTAGCCACACTCGAAGACAAATATCTGCGTCAGGTTGCAGAATTCGACAACTATCGCAAACGCACACTCAAGGAAAAAGCGGAACTCATAAAGAACGGCGGAGAGCGCGCCATTGAATCCATTCTACCGGTACTCGACGATTTTGAACGCGCTTTAAGCAATATGGCAAAGGACGAGAATGCCGCAGAAATCATGACAGGAGTAGAACTCATCTACAACAAATTCGTCGGCATCCTCAAACAGAACGGTTTGCAGAAGATTGAGACAGAAGGTGCTGATTTCAACACCGATTTCCACGAAGCAATCGCAATAATACCTGCACCAAGCGAAGAACTGAAGGGAAAGGTTTTGGATTGCGTTCAGGCAGGCTACACATTGAACGAAAAAGTAATACGCCACGCAAAAGTTGCTGTTGGCGAATAATTATAGACTATGGCAAAGAGAGATTACTATGAAGTGCTTGGCGTTGACAGAAGTGCGTCGGCAAATGACATAAAGAAGGCATATCGCAAGTTGGCGATACAATATCACCCCGACAAGAATCCGGGCGACAAGGAAGCCGAAGAGAAATTCAAGGAAGCTGCTGAAGCATATAGCGTACTCAGCGATGCCGACAAGAAAGCACGATACGACCAGTTCGGTTTCGAAGGAGTAAGCGGAGCCGGTGGTGGCGGATTCAGCGGTGCCGGCATGGATATGAACGACATTTTCTCAATGTTCGGCGACATATTCGGTGGTCGTGGCGGATTTGGAGGCTTCGGCGGTTTTGGCGGTGGCAGTTCTGCTCCACAGAAGCATCGCGGCAGCGACCTTCGTGTTAAAGCAAAACTTACATTGCAGGAGATTGCAAACGGCACTACAAAAAAGTTCAAACTTAAGAAGTACGTACCATGTAGCCATTGTAGCGGTAGCGGTTCCGAAGGCAACTCATACGAAACATGTCCTGAGTGTAAGGGAACAGGTCGCATAATACGCACACAACAGAGTTTCTTTGGAATGATGCGTAGCGAAGTTCCATGTCCACACTGTAACGGTGAAGGCAAAATCATTAAGAACAAGTGCGCTCACTGCCATGGCGAAGGCGTTGTTCTTGGCGAAGAGGTTATTGAGGTACAGATTCCCGCAGGCGTTGTTGAAGGCATACAGCTGTCGATGCGCGGCAAGGGTAACGCAGGAAAGCGTAACGGCATAAACGGAGATTTGCTTATCGTCATAGAAGAAGAGAAGCATCCCGAACTTATACGCGATGAGAACGATTTGATATACAACCTGTTGTTGGATATCCCCACAGCCACATTGGGAGGTTTTGCAGAAATACCAACAATCGACGGCAAGGCAAAAGTAACAATCGACCCGGGCACACAACCAGGAAAAGTTCTGCGTCTGCGTGGTAAGGGACTTCCCACATTCAACGGATACGGAAAGGGCGACATTGTTGTGAACATCAGTGTATACATCCCCGAAACACTTTCAAAAGACGAAAAGAAGGTTATTGAAAACTTCAAGGATTCCGAGAACTTCCGTCCTTCAGAAAGCATAAAGGAGAAGATATTCCGTCGCTTCAAAAGTTATTTTGACTAAAAAAGACAAGGTATGACATACGACGAAACAGTCACATATCTGTTCAACTGCGCACCGCCCTTTCAACAAGTAGGCGGTGCGGCTTACAAAGAGGGGTTGTCTACAACCATACAGTTCGACAACCACCTGAACAATCCGCACAGAAAATTCCGTACAATACACATTGCCGGAACAAACGGGAAAGGTTCAACCTCGCACACCCTGGCAGCCATACTTCAAGAGAGCGGTTACAAGGTTGGTCTTTACACATCGCCACACCTTATCGATTTCAGGGAGCGCATGCGCGTGAACGGAGTTCCTGCAAGCAAGGAGTATGTAATAGAGTTCGTTGAAAAGCACAAAGCATTCTTTGAGCCCTTGCAACCGTCATTCTTTGAACTAACCACAGCCATGGCATTCAACTATTTTGCAGAACAACAGGTTGATGTAGCCATCATAGAGGTGGGGCTTGGCGGAAGACTCGACTGCACAAATATAATTACACCGGAACTTTGCGTTATAACCAACATAAGCCTGGACCACACACAATTCCTTGGCACAACACTACAGGAGATAGCCGGAGAAAAAGCAGGAATCATCAAAAGCGGAATCCCTGTTGTTATAGGCGAAACCACGCCCGAGACAAAAGATGTGTTTGCACGCAAGGCACAGGAGTGCAACGCACCAATAATCTTTGCCGAAGAGGAGTGTCTGTTATCACAAGCCGAACCTTTTGAGAACGGATACAGATATGTTTCAAAAGTTTATGGAGAATTCACCGGAGAACTTGGAGGTGATTACCAACGCAAAAACACCAATACCCTGCTGTCGGCAATAAAGATTCTGCAAGAGAAAGGATTTGCAATAAGCGATGATTCTTTGCGAAAAGGATTTACAAACGTATGTAGTCTGACTGGCTTCATGGGGCGTTGGCAAAAGTTACAGGAGAATCCCCGTGTGGTGTGCGATGCCGGACACAATATCGGAGGAATAAGATACATAACAGAGCAGCTTGCACGCATTGATTGCAAGAGTTTGCGCATAGTCTTTGGAATGGTAAACGACAAGGACATCACAAGTGTACTGAAGATGATGCCCCAGAATGCCGAATACTATTTTACACAAGCAAGCATCAAACGCGCCATGCCGGCAGAAGAGCTGAAAAACATGGCTGAAAAATACGGTTTCACAGGCAAGTGTTACCCCACCGTAAAAGCGGCTCTGGAAAACGCGGTTGCCGACAGCACATCCGAAGATTTCGTTTTCGTGGGAGGAAGTTGCTTTATTGTAGCCGACCTGCTGTCGTCGCTCGAAAAATAATTATTTTTCCACATAAAAACTTGATACTTATAACAATATTTTCGAAAAGGCACCCGCTATCGGAAATATTGTTGTTTTTTTATATCAAAATCCTTTGAGATAAAACGTTTTTTTATTTTATTTGCCGAAGAATAGCTATTTAACCAATTATAATATGAGTTGTACTGAAAATATCTCGCAGTTAAAGGCTGCCGATTTCAAAAAAACAGTTGGCGGCAAGGAAACAGCACTCTACATCTTGAAAAACACACAGGGGTGCGAAGTTGCAATAACAAATTACGGCGGTGCAATATGCAGCATCATGGTTCCCGACAAGAACGGCAATTACGCCAATGTCATTCAGGGACACGACAGCATCGACAATCTTCTTAACAGCCCGGAGCCTTTCTTGAGTACTCTCGTTGGTCGCTACGGCAACCGCATCTGCAAAGGCAAGTTCACTATCGACGGCAAAGAGTACAATCTTGCAATCAACAATGGTCCTAACCACTTGCATGGCGGTCCTACAGGTTTCCACGCAAGAGTATGGGATGCAGAACAGATTGATGCACAGACATTGAAACTGCACTATTTGTCAGCCGACATGGAAGAAGGTTTCCCAGGCAATCTTGACATTACCGTTGTTTATACATTCACCGACGACAACGAACTTAAAATCGAATATACAGGCACAACCGACAAAAAGACTATCGTAAACCTTACAAGCCACGGTTTCTTCTCATTGTCGGGTATTGCCAATCCAACAGCTACTATCGACAATCTTATTTGCGAAATCAATGCGGACTTCTTTGTTCCAATTGATGACACATCGGTTCCTTACGGTTGCATAGCACCTGTAAAGGGCACAGCATTCGACTTCACCACCCCGACAGAGGTTGGCGCACGCATCGATGCCGATGAAGAGCAGATCAAACATGGTGCAGGTTACGACCACTGCTATGTACTCAACAAGAAAGAGGTTGGCGAACTCAGCTTTGCAGCAAAAGTAACAGAACCTGTAAGCGGCAGAACAATGGAGGTATATACCACAGAACCCGGTGTTCAGGTATACACATCAAACTGGCATAGCGGTTTTGCAGGAGCACACGGTGCAACATTCCCCAAACGTAGCGCAATCTGCTTCGAGGCACAGCACTTCCCCGACAGTCCTAACCGCGCACACTTCCCCAGCGTTGTGCTTTGCCCGGGCGAGACTTACAAACAGGTAACTGTCTACAAGTTCGGTGTTGAGAAATAATTTATATAAGGAAATTATAAACATTAATAATAACTAAAACATTTAAAACATGAGTAATCAAAAGAAACAATGGGGAGCTATCATAGTAATGATTGCGCTCTTCGCAATGATTGCCTTTGTGACAAACCTTTGCTCACCTATGGCAAACATCATTAAAGCACAGGGTGATATTCCTGAAGTTCTTGCACAGATTGGTAACTACGGTAACTTTGTTGCATACCTCATCATGGGTATCCCTGCCGGTATGCTTATCTCTAAATTCGGTTACAAGAAGACCGCACTTATCGGTTTGACAGTAGGTATCATCGGTATTCTTGTACAGTGGGCAAGCGGTATGCTCGATGCTAAGGAAAACCTTGCTCTTGTATTTACAGTTTACCTTATCGGTGCATTCATCGCAGGTTTCTGCATGTGTATCCTCAACTGCGTTGTAAACCCAATGCTTAACCTTCTTGGCGGTGGAGGTAACAGCGGTAACCAGCTTATCCAGCTCGGTGGTGTATTCAACTCTTCAGCAGCTGTTGCTGTATATATCATCATGGGTGCTCTCATCGGTGAGATTTCAAAGGACACAGCAATCTCTGACGCAACTCCTGCTCTTATGATTGCACTTGCAATCTTCGTAATTGCATTCGCTGTAATCCTTTTCACAAATATTGAAGAACCTGAACAGGCACCGGTACAGATCAGCCTGGTTAAGGGTGCATTGAAATACCGTCACTTCACACTCGGTATCATCGCAATCTTCCTTTACATGGGTATTGAGGTTGGTGTTCCTACATATGTAAATATGTACCTTGTAAACACACCTGAGCTCGGTATCTCAGCTGCTACAGCAGGTCTCATCGTTGCTGTATACTGGTTCATGATGCTTATCGGTCGTTTCGTAGGTGCATCTATCGGTAGCAAAGTATCAAGCCGTGCTATGATTACAACAGTTTCTATTGCAACATTGGTACTCGTAGCATTCGGTATGTTCTCTAACCCAGAAACAACAGTAAGCGTTCCCGGTATCGACTGGGGTACATTGACACTCATCTGGGCTAAGGTTCCTGTAGGTATCTTTGCATTCCTTTTGGTAGGTCTTTGCACTTCTGTTATGTGGGGTGGTATCTTTAACATGGCTGTTGAAGGCTTGGGCAAATACACAGCTGTTGCTTCAGGTATCTTCATGACAATGGTGTTCGGTTGCGCAGTTATGCTCGCTATCCAGGCACAGGTTGCACAAATGACAGACTACATGACAAGCTACTGGGTTGTAATCTTCTGTGCAGCATATCTGTTGTTCTATGCACTTGTTGGTTCAAAACCTGCAAAGAAGTAATATAAATATTGAAAAAACTTATTGTTTAACTATATAATACATAAAGATTATGGATATAGAATTTGTAAGAAGTCGCTTCATCAAGCATTTCGACGGTACAACAGGAAGCATCTACGCCTCTCCAGGTCGTATCAACCTGATTGGCGAGCACACCGACTATAACAATGGCTTCGTATTCCCAGGTGCTGTAAACAAAGGCATCATGGCAGAAATCAAGCCAAACGGCACAGACAAGGTTTGCGCATACTCTATCGACGAGAAAGACTATGTAGAGTTCGGTTTGAAGGAAGAGGATGCACCACGCGCATCATGGGCAAAATACATCTTTGGTGTATGCCGTGAAATGATCAAGCGCGGCGTTGACGTTAAGGGTTTCAACACAGCTTTCGCAGGTGATGTTCCCCTCGGCGCAGGTATGTCTTCTTCAGCTGCTCTCGAGAGCACATACGCTTATGCATTGAACGATTTGTTCGGTGACAACAAGGTTGACAAGTTCGAACTTGCAAAGGTTGGTCAGGCTACAGAGCACAACTATGTAGGTGTTAACTGCGGTATCATGGACCAGTTCGCAAGCGTATTCGGTAAGGCAGGTAGCCTCATCCGTCTCGACTGCCGCTCTTTGGAGTATCAGTATTTCCCATTCAAGCCACAGGGATACAAACTTCTTCTTTTGAACACATGCGTTAAGCACGAACTTGTAGGTTCTCCTTACAACGAGCGTCGCTTGAGCTGCGAGCGCGTAGCTGAGGTTATCAAGGCTAAGCATCCTGAGGTAGAATCATTGCGCGATGCAAACTTCGAAATGCTCGAAGAGGTTAAGGCTGAGTTGAAACCAGAGGATTACAACCGTGCCAAGTATGTAATCGGTGAGGTTGTTCGCGTACTCGACGTTTGCGCTGCTCTTGAGGCTGGCGACTACGAAACTGTAGGTAAGAAGATGTACGAGACACACTTTGGTTTGAGCAAGGATTATGAGGTAAGCTGCGAAGAGCTCGACTACCTTGTTGACGTTGCTATCGACTGCGGTGTTACAGGTTCACGTATGATGGGCGGTGGCTTCGGTGGTTGCACAATCAACCTTGTAAAGGAAGAATTGTACGAAGTATTCATCGAAGAGGCTGAGAAACGTTACAAAGAGAAATACGGTAAATCTCCAAAGGTTTACGACGTAGTAATCGGCGACGGTTCTCGTAAGATCTGCTAATCTTACAGCAAAAACATAAATTCAAAAATTCGGCGCAATCCAAAAGATTGCGCCGAATTTTCCTTAAAGAATTTCAAGGAAGCTACGCTCCAAGTAATTCATATCAAGAAAAAGCAGTAGAAAATTACAATTGTAATTGGATTCCTTGAGAACTGTTCTCCTATTCCTTTTTTCGGAGAATACAAAGAATTTGGTGTTAAAGTTCTCCCTCCATTAAGTTTACCATTATTAACATCATTAGTGGAAGAGTACATTAAACAATAATCTTAATCCGAATAAGCCTATTCGGATTAAGATTTAAATATACCAACTCAAAGCGACTTCATTGACAACGAAATCCTTCTGCGTTTAAGGTCTACTTCGGTAACCTTTACCATCACCTGCTGACCGAGTTTTACCACATCGCCCGGAGAGGAGACAAATTTATCCGCCAGTTGCGAGATATGCACCAATCCGTCCTGATGCACACCGATATTCACAAATGCACCGAATGCTGTTATATTGGAAACCAGACCGGGCAATATCATACCCACGTGCAAATCCTCGAGTTCATGGACATTTGGGTCGAACGAGAAAACTTTAGCCTGTTCGCGAGGGTCGAGTCCGCGTTTGTTGAGTGCATCCATAATGTCGGTAAGTGTAGGCATTCCCACTTTATCGGTTATATAATTGGAGAGCACCACTTTTTTACGCAATTCGGTATCGGCAATAAACTCTTTTAGCGAGACACCCATATCCTTTGCCATCTGTTGCACGACACCGTAAGATTCGGGATGAACAGCCGTGCTGTCAAGCAGATTATCTCCATTCAGCACACGAAGGAAACCAGCAGCCTGTTCAAATGCCTTATTACCCAAACGCGGAACCTTGAGCAAATCCTTACGGCTACGGAAATCTCCGGTTTCGGCACGATACTTCACAATATTCTCGGCTAGCGAAGGCCCTAAACCCGATATATGAGTGAGAATCTGCTTTGTTGCAGTATTAAGGTTTACACCTACCTTGTTTACACAACTTTCAACTACAACATCTAGACGTTCCTTAAGTTTACCCTGGTCGACACTATGCTGATACTGCCCCACTCCAATGGAACGTGGCTCTATTTTTACGAGTTCCGACAGGGGATCTATAAGACGACGACCGATAGAAACCGCACCGCGCACCGTAACATCCTCATCGGGAAACTCTTCGCGTGCCACAGGTGATGCAGAATACACCGATGCACCGTCCTCGTTTACCGAGAACACATCAATTCCATAGCCAGCCTTACGAACAAAATCCTCGGTTTCACGTCCTGCTGTGCCGTTACCTATGGCAAAAGCCTCAATTGAATACTTCTGCACCAAAGAGGATACTATATCATAAGCGCCTTCGCGGTCGTTCTGAGGCGGATGGGGATATATGACTGTATGGTATACCAGATTTCCTTGCGAATCGAGCACCACCACCTTGCATCCGGTACGGAAACCGGGGTCGATGGCAAGCACACGCTTTTGCCCAAGAGGCGATGACATAAGCAATTGGCGCAAATTCTCAGCAAACACAGCTATTGCCTCGTCGTCGGCACGCTGTTTTGCTGTGTTTCGTGTCTCATTCTCTATTGAAGGTGCAAGCAGACGTTTATAACCATCGGCAACAGCCTGTTCCATATATTCGCGAGTGGGAGAAAAACGCTTTATGAACCTACGGTTGAGCTGTTCCAAAGCCTCTTCGGGTTCAATATCTATAGACACACGCAGAAAGCCCTCTTCCTCACCACGCATTATGGCAAGCAGACGATGCGAAGATATACGCGCAATCTTTTCCTGCCAATCGTAATAGTCGGAATATTTTATGCCGTCGCCCTCCTTGCCTTTCACCACATTTGATGCAATGACTCCAAAGCGCGAAAACAGACGTCGCACAGTTGTACGCGCCCCTTCATCCTCAGAGACGCGCTCGGCAATTATATCACATGCGCCGGCGATGGCATCTTCCACTGTTGGAACTTCTTTATTAATAAAAGCACGTGCGCGTCCCTTTACATCATTTATCTGCTGCAAAAATATGGCATCGGCAAGCGGTTCAAGACCACGTTCTTTTGCCATTGTAGCACGTGTACGACGTTTGGGCTTGTAAGGAAGATAAATATCTTCAAGTTCCACTGCATCGAAACACTCATCAATACGTTTCTTGAGTTCAGGTGTAAGTTTACCCTGTTCTTCAATGGTTGTTATAACCGTCTCCTTGCGTTGCATCAATGCTTTCAACTTCTCGTGCATATCCTTTACGTTGCCCACGGCAACTTCGTCCATTGAGCCGGTAGCCTCTTTACGGTATCGCGATATAAAAGGGACTGTTGCACCACCCTCGAGCAGTTCAATGACATTCTTCACCTTTTCAGGAGCAAAACCCAGCTCCTTGGCTATAATCTTTACAAGCATAATATACATTATTTATTTCATAGCGAAGATACAACAAAACAAGGTGAGAACCACAGAAAAATCCTTTATAAATCTTAATTCACAAAATAATTTATAATAAGTAGGAAATTCGTTATTGAAATATGTTCCACATTCAAACAAAAAGTACTATTTTTGTAACAAATTACGGTAAAGAGTATTCCATTGGCAAAAAACTGCAATAAGACAATGCAATACAACAGAGAATAAAAACCTACTAACGATAATAAAAGACATGAATAGCAAGCAACTGATGAACAAGGCAGCGGACAACATTCGTATACTTACCGCAGCTATGGTTGAAAAAGCAAAATCAGGACACCCCGGTGGTGCAATGGGCGGAGCAGACTTCATCAACGTCCTCTACTCAGAGTTCCTAGTACACGATCCCGATAATCCACTATGGGAAGGTCGCGACCGTTTCTTCCTCGACCCGGGTCATATGTCTCCAATGTTGTATTCAGTTCTTGCACTCCAGGATAAATTCACCATGGACGAGCTCAAACAGCTCCGTCAATGGGGAAGCGCAACACCGGGACACCCCGAAGTGAACTTTGCACGTGGCATTGAGAACACATCAGGTCCTCTTGGCCAGGGTCACACATATGCAGTAGGTGCAGCCATTGCTGCAAAATTCCTTGAGGCACGTTTGGGTAGCGAGGTTATGGGACACACAATCTACGCATTCATCTCGGACGGTGGTATCCAGGAGGAAATTTCACAGGGTGCAGGCCGTATGGCAGGTTATCTTAAACTGAACAACCTTATCATGTTCTACGACGCAAACCAGATCCAGCTCTCAACACGTTGCGACGAGGTTATGTTCGAAGATACAGCAAAGAAATACGAAGCATGGGGCTGGAAGGTCATTACTATCGACGGTAACGACTGCGATGCAATTCGTGCTGCACTCACAGAAGCCAAGGCTGAGAAAGAACGCCCCACCCTTATCATCGGTAACACCGTTATGGGTAAAGGCGCACGTCGTGCCGATGGCAGCAGCTATGAGTTCGACTGCGGTACACACGGTGCTCCTCTTGGTGGCGATGCATACATCAACACAATCAAGAACCTTGGCGGTGATGTAGAGAATCCATTCGTATTCTTCCCCGAGGTTAAAGAGTTGCACGACAACCGTCTTGCAGAACTCCGCAAGATTGTTGCAGAGCGCAAGGCAGCAAAAGCAGTTTGGGCTGCAGCAAACCCAGAGAAGGCAAAGAACCTGGAAGATTGGTTTGCAGGCAAACAGCCTGAAATCGACTGGAACGCTATCGAGCAGAAGGCTGATGGTCCTACACGTAACGCATCGGCAACAGTACTCGGCATTCTTGCAGAGAACTATGGCAATATGATCTGCTCATCTGCCGACTTGAGCAACAGTGACAAGACAGACGGTTTCTTGAAGAAGACACACGCATTCACACCTGGTGATTTCAGCGGAGCTTTCTTGCACGCAGGTGTTTCAGAGCTCACAATGGCTTGTCTCTGCATCGGTATGGCTCTACATGGTGGTGTAATCGCCGCTTGCGGTACATTCTTCGTATTCAGCGACTATATGAAACCTGCTATCCGTATGGCAGCTCTTATGGAACTTCCTGTGAAGTTCGTTTGGTCACACGACGCGTTCCGCGTAGGCGAGGACGGTCCTACACACGAACCTGTTGAACAGGAGGCACAGGTACGCCTTATGGAAAAGGTAAAGAACCACAGCGGCAAGAACTCAATGCTTGTCTTGCGTCCGGCAGACGTAAACGAAGCTACACAGGCTTGGAAACTCGCCATGGAGAACGACAATACACCTACTGGCCTTATCTTCTCACGCCAGAACATCAATAACCTCCCCGAAGGTACACCATACGAGGAAGCAGCAAAGGGTGCATACGTTATCGCAGGCAGCGATGAGGATTACGACGTTATTCTTCTTGCATCAGGTTCTGAAGTTTCTACACTTGTTGACGGTGCAAAGCTTCTTAAGGCAGACGGAATAAAGACACGTATCGTTTCTGTTCCATCGGAAGGTTTGTTCCGCACACAGCCTAAAGAATATCAGGAGAGCGTTCTTCCTGCAGGTGCCAAGATTTTCGGTCTGACAGCAGGCTTGCCAGTAAATCTCGAAGGTCTTGTAGGTGCAAACGGCAAGGTTTGGGGATTGGAGTCATTCGGTTTCTCTGCTCCTTACAAAGTACTTGACGAGAAATTGGGCTTTACAGCAGAAAATGTATATAACCAAGTAAAATCAATGCTATAATGAAAAAGATAGGACTTGCAAGCGATCACGCAGGCTACCCTTTGAAAGAAGAAGTGAAGGTATGGCTCACCGAAATGGGTTATGAATTTGTTGACTTCGGTACACACAGCACCGAAAGTTGTAACTACCCCGAATTCGCTCACGCACTTGCCGAGGCAATTGAAAATGGTGAGTTTGCAACAGGTATTGCAATCTGTGGTACAGGTAACGGTATCAACATGACATTGAACCACCACGATGCAATCCGTAGCGCACTATGCTGGATGCCCGAGATTGCAGCACTTGCACGCCAGCACAACGATGCCAACGTAATGGTGATGCCAGGTCGTTTCATCGCTACAGAAAGTGCAAAAGAGTGTGTAGAGACATTCCTCAACACTCCTTTTGAAGGCGGAAGACACCAGGCGCGAATCGACGCGATTCCTGTAAAGAAATAATACAAACAAAAAAAAATATCCATCGCTTGGGCGATGGATATTTTTTTAACATTCAGCTAAAGGATTTGTCATATTAGGCAGATTCACCTGTTCGAATTTATATCCCAGTCGCTTCAGTTCGATTGCCGCGCCTATCTTGTACATAACTTTCACCACACGTGAATATACATGAAATGCCATAGGCGACTGTGGTTCAATCCGCTCTCTACGTATAAGCGTCAAAGCTGTTTCGCCCAATCGGCGCATCATATCTTCGATATTCTTTGCTTCTTTCGATTCCAGATGAAAACCTATAAGGTCGCGTACAATGTGTTCATCCATATCATCGAATCCCTGTTCGCCATGATACGTTTTATACTCATCCTTGCTATGAGTGCTCCAGTCTGCGTCCCACTGATGCGCAACAGCCATACCCAAATAACCGGCCCAAGCTATTGCCACAGTAGGATAATCGGCTATATTAGGAACTGCATCTACCATGTATTCCGGAGCCAGTTCGTTCCAACGTGAATCAATATCATCCGTAGCGAGCAAAGTTCCGTCAAGGACAGAATACTGCTTGCACAGTCTAAGGAGTTCGTCTGTTATACGACTCTCAAAATTCTCAAGATATACTTTATCCAACATTTTTGCTTAAGTTTTATTTAATGACTACCGCACTCATGATGACTGCATGCCTCGCCGTTATCCTTTACTTCACCGGCGATATATGCTCGCACCAAATCATCAATATTACCACTACAACCGCGTACCACCTTTATTTCATGACTTTCCAGCACATTCTTTGCGCCCTCGCCCATGTTGCCTGCAAGCATAACCTGCACACCCTTCTGGCGTAAAACAAGCACCACTCCCGACTTGCATCCGCATCCCTGTGGCGAAGGGAGAATCTCCTTCATCTTGATTTCACCGTCAGTGACTGTAAAAATAGTGTAATGGTCGCAATGACCGAAATGGTTGTCCACCACTCCATCTCTTGTAGGAACAGCAATCTTCATATTCTCACTTCTTAATCATTCGGGCAATATATTTGCCTATAATGTCAAACTCTATATTCACCTTTGTACCAACCTCTATTGTGTGGAAATTGGTATGTTCATATGTATAAGGGATTATGGCAACCGAGAATGAGTCGTCTGTCGGTTCACACACTGTCAAGCTCACACCGTTTACTGTTACAGAGCCTTTGTCTACTGTCATATATCCCTTGGCAGCCATCTCATCATCCTTCTTATAGCGGAAAGTATAATACCAGCTGCCGTCGGCATCGCGCACCGATACACACTCGGCGGTCTCATCAACATGCCCCTGAACAATATGACCGTCGAGACGTCCGTTCATCATCATGCTGCGCTCCACGTTAACCTTATCACCCACATTCAACAGACCGATGTTTGAGCGCTCCAAAGTCTCTGTCATGGCGGTAACAGTATATTCATCACCAGTGATATCAACTACTGTAAGACAAACACCATTGTGCGAAACACTCTGATCTATTTTAAGTTCATTCACGAATGAGCATGTCAATGTCAGATGCAAATTACCCTGCTCACGTACCAAACGACGCACAGTGGCAAACTCTTCAACAATACCTGAAAACATAATATATCATTTCAAATTATTACTATTCTTAAACTATTTGCGAAGATAATCATTTATTCCCAAAATCACGCTTATAGAAAGCGTAAACCCTGCTAAAGGAAAAACTTTTTCATCAAACATGCAGTAATTTGACATCAATAAATTATCTTCGCATATACAAATGAGATAACCATGAAATTATTAGAAGGAAAGACCGCTCTTGTTACAGGAGCAACAAGAGGCATAGGACGTGCCATAGCAATCAAATTTGCTCAGGAAGGTGCAAACGTGGCATTCACATACCGACAGATAAACAATAACGCCGAAGAACTTATAAAAGAGATTGAAGCTATTGGCGTAAAGTGCAAAGGCTATGCTGCAGATGCGGCAGACTTCGCAGCCACCGATGCTGTTGTAAAGGAGGTTCTCGCCGATTTCGGACGAGTAGACATTCTTGTAAACAACGCAGGAATTACAAAGGATGGGCTTATTATGCGCATGACCGAGGAGCAATGGGATGCAGTGATTACAACAAACCTGAAATCGGCATTCAACTTCACACGTGCCGTTGTACCTGTAATGGCAAAACAACGTGGTGGAAGTATAATAAATATGTCGTCGGTTGTTGGAGAGAACGGCAATGCCGGACAATGCAACTATTCCGCATCAAAAGCCGGACTCATCGGACTTGCAAAGTCCATTGCCAAAGAGATGGGACCAAGAGGCATAAGAGCCAACTGTATTGCACCGGGATTCATCACCACGGATATGACATCGGCAATTCCCGAAGAGATGCGTGCCGAGTGGGCAAAGACAATACCTCTGCGTCGCGCAGGAACCCCCGAAGATGTAGCAAACGTAGCCCTGTTCCTTGCCAGCGACATGTCGGCATACGTCAGCGGGCAGGTAATAAACTGTTGCGGAGCAATGAGTTGTTGATACTGATACAATAAAAAATTCACTTCAATCGAAGTGAATTTTTTATTTAGTTATTTTGTAAGTTTCATTCCAAGCATCATACCGTCGTACCCCGATAAAAGAGAAGAAGCGGCATCCAATGTAGCTCCGGCAGAACTTAACTTGGATGAAGAGGAAAGCAAACCGCTTGCCGCAGATGTCTTGCTGGAAACCGAAGATGTTACATTCTTTATAAGTGTCAGCAACTTGTCGGCATCAAAAACAATCTCTATATCCGACACATTGTACGAGATATAAGATTTCATCTTCAGTTTATCATGCAAAAAACTGAAATTTATACTTTTCTCTTCGGCATTCAATTCGTATGTTCCACGCAAAGTGCGTCCATTTACGGTAAAATAGCACGAATCATTTGCCAGGAATGTGAATGTACTTGTTCCCTTGCTTACACCCACCTTTGAAAGATAAGCGTCGAATTTCTCCTCAATCTTGGCTGTAGCAGCCATGCCTCCTATTTCAGAGAGCGCATTTTCACTCTCAAGCACACAAGCAGTGCCGTCGTAATTCCATGTACCCTCAATAAGAGATTTTGAGAATGGCACTGAATTGCCGATAATGGTTCCCAGAATATTGGAAACAATTCCATCGGAACTGTTTTCTGCAACCTTTTCTGTTACCTTATTGGCAGCCTTTCCCAACATATCTTTCAAAGACTGTGCCTGAACATTTACAGTCAGGCACATCAAAAGCAAAAATAAGAAAGATATTTTTTTCATATTTAGTGCTATGTAATAAATCAAGCTTCAGTTGTCTCTGCTTCTTCTTCAACCTTGAAGTCAACCACGCCGTTGGCAACAAGGATGTTGTACCAAGAGTACATCTTCTTGATATGTGTAAGGTATACACGCTCTCTGTCGTAATCGGGCATGATACCTTCGAAGTATTCAACCAACTCTTCGGGTGTAGCCATCTTCAGATCAAAAGAGATGACACCATTCTCCTTCTCATAGATTTTTGCAAAAACCTCACGCAAAGGAACCTCCTCTGTATCGGTGTAGATAGCGATATCATCAAGCATGACAACCTTGTCGGTATTGTGGACAGGAACACGTTTCTTGCTTGCATCAACCATCTCCACGATAATCATATTACGTGCACTTGACAAAAGACGATAAAGACCGGGCTTTCCCGATATTGTAAGAATTCTTTCGAACATAAGATTAAAATATTAAGTGTTAAATAATTTTTGTCGGTTAAACTTTGCGAATATACTTCATCATTCCGGATTTGCAAAATCAGAAATGTTTTTTAACTCTTGAACAAGGCTTATTACCCGAGGCAACAAAGGTTCATCGCCATCATTATATAAAGAGTAATCCGACATGAGCAACAAGTCGTCTGCTCCCATCTGGTTGTTCAATCGGCTCTCTACCTGGGTACGGTTCATACCACTACGCCACATTGTGCGTTGTATAGCAGTTTCCCTTTCTGCCCAAACTACAAGAACTCTGTCAACCGCCTCTATAATCCCCGATTCATAAAGTATTGCAGTCTCCACTGCCACCACAGGCGCATTCTGTCTCACAGCCCACTGCTCGAAGTCGCTCTTTACGACAGGATGTACCAAAGCATTCACACGCTTTATATTCTCCTTGTCGCTGAATATACGTGAAGCTATGTATTGACGGTTCAATGTTCCGTCGTCCTCGTAACACTCCTCGCCGAACATACGTTTGAGTTCGCTTATGATAAACGGATTCTCCGTCATGAGACGTTTGGCGTTGGCATCGCAATCATACACAGGAACGCCAAGCACACTCATCATACGGGACACGACACTTTTACCGCTACCGATACTGCCCGTTATTGCTAATTTCACTACTTCTTTCATGGCAGATAGGCAACAGATACTACGGAAGGAGAGAGTACGACATTTTTCACAAATGGAGATTTTTTGAAAAGCTTAAGCGGTGCTTTTCCTCCCACATTTGAAACAAGATCATTATAATCGAGCATAACGGTAAAATCACCGGGACCCACCAGCTCATAATTCGCTTCCGATATTTCAAATGATATTTCCACCTCGTTAGGAATCCACATGGCAAAGAATGGCTTTGGAAAATTGACACGAGACAACGGAACAAGCACCTTCTTGGTCTTCAACGGCGACACAGAGACATTTACATCAACAACAGAAGGCTCTGTTGTCATGTAATCACCGGAAGCGATGTTTACCTTAAAGGTTTTGTTGCCCTTCAGATATCTCTTTGCAACATACTCCGTTTCCACTGCCTCCATATTCTCCAATATATCGGGCATGGCAGATACCATAACATCCACCGGTTCGATAGTTATTGAAGTTATCTCGTAATGCTCTGCCGCATCAATCTTGCCGTTCAGTTTCACCGGCAACAGTTTGCGGTTCTGTATTACATTGACATTCAGAGTGTCGTCGTGATACTGCACAATGGTTGTTGTGGCTTCCACCACATCGGCAATCTGCTTCTTCAACAAAGAAACCGGAATACTTAAAGTACCACCGCGGTGCTTGAATTCGGAGAAATCGACAGTTAGAGAGCGCGAACGTCCAAGTTTGTATTTTGTAAGAACAGTGCCCCTGTCGGCAAGCCTTACAATAATCTCCGCTTCATTGCCGTCTACAAGTTCAAGCCCTTCGGGAACATTGAGTATAGACACACTAAATGGAATATCGGTCTCGTAATCTTCGTTAAGCACCTGCAATAGCCAAAGACAACACGAGACCAATAAGAAGAACAGGAAATGCAATATATTGTTTTCCTTAAGCTTTTTGAAGAAATCTTTTATCAAAATTTCTATTCCTTTATTTGTTATTTACCTTGCTCTTGCATTGCTACAGGAGAAGCAAAAACTGTTGAGATATCAACGCGGATATTTACATTGTGAGCAATCTCAAGAACAACAACACCGTCGTTCACCTCCTTGATTTTGCCATAGATACCACCGCTGGTTACAACCTCCTGACCAGCCTGAAGACCACGACGGAAATTCTCGATTTCCTTCTGACGTTTACGCTGAGGACGTATCATCATGAAGTACATGATGGCAATGATAATCACAAACATGAATATGGGACTTCCCAATATAGCTGCAGCACCTGTTGCAGCAGCTGTTTCTGTCAAAAATAGCATAATTCTAAATTTATTAAAGTTAATTATTTGTCAATCTTATTCTCCTGGCGCAGTTTCTTTGTAATGGTATCAAGCATACCGTTCACAAATGAACCGCTCTTTACTGTACTGTAATGCTTTGCGATTTCAACATATTCGTTGAGTGTAACCGAAAGGGGTACATCATCGAAAGTCATAACCTCGGCAAGAGCCACCTGCATTATCACAACATCCATGAACGCCAAGCGCGACATATCCCAATTCTTTGAGCAGCTGCTCATCATTTCGCGATACTGGTCGGCATTGTTTACTGCGTTACGGAAAAGTTTACGTGCAAACTCCATGTCGTTGATATCCTTATATTCAGGAAGCAACATCTGCATGGCACCGTTCTTCTCCTCGAAGCGTTTGATTGTCTTCAACACAAACGAATCTACAATAGACTTGTCGTCGTTCCAATAAAGGCTCTGCTCTTCGAGCAAAGAATCGAGTTCTTCATTGTCAAAGATGAAAGCCTTGTAGAGTTTGCGCCACAGTTCCTTATCCTCTTCATAAGAAGATGTCTCGGAAGCCATATACTCTTTATATATATCGCTCTCCTCTATCTTATCGAGCAGACGGCGTAGCAAATCGGAATTGTCAACCCAATTGAGTTTGCTTTTTTCAGCAAATTTGGCAAGAGCCTCATTACTCTCAAGCTGTGCGGCGAAACGGTTGTTTACAAATTTAAGGTTGGGGTTTCTGTCGCTTTCAGTGGGGCGTATCTTCATGCTGAGAAACGAAATGCGGTCGGTCGCATAATGTGTTATGCCAACAATAAGCAACAACATATAGTTATAAAGGTCGTAAGCCTTGGAGAGAGAGAAGAACACCTCATCTTCGGTAGCCTTTACTGTTTTTCCACTGTTTTTGTAATATGCATAAATAATCTGCACAATCTTAAGACGGATAAGAACTCTATTAATCATAAAAACGCTTTTTCAGATAATGTGCAAAGTTCGCATTTTATCGCGAGACTGACAAGTAAAAGGTAAATTTTATTTTTCCATTTTCGGCACAGAACATAACAATTCATAATAAGAAAAGGTTTAAAATTCATATAAAAAATCTGCCCTAAGAAGACGTAATGTGTGCAAAATGAAAGAAAAAGATTATTTTTTCGAGCATTTTTGTTGTATTATAAAAAAAAATCATCATATTTGCAGTTAAACGCAAGTATTTATAAATTGTTGTCCACTAAACGCGCAACAACAAACGACAAACAATCTATTACGTTATGGAAGAGATCAGAAAAAGCGAGAATGAAAGAGACATTGTCTTTTCACAAGCAGTCAAAGCCGGCAAGAGAATCTATTATATAGATGTAAAGAAGAACAGAAAAGGGGAAATGTACCTTTCGATAACAGAAAGTAAAAAGAATGTGTCGGGAGAAGGAGAGAATGCCACAGTTACATTCGAGAAGCATAAGATTTTCCTATACCGTGAAGATTTCACCAAGTTTGCAGACAGTTTGAACGAAGCCATAAACTATGTTGTTGCAGAACAGGGCGAATACAAGCCACAATATGCAGAACAGCCAAACGAGGACAACGACAAACTGAATATCGACATAGAATTCTGATTCTACTTCCTATTTATCTCAAGGCAAATGCGTAAACATTTGCAAAATACAAAAATAAAGTGTACCTTTGCGTCCGCTTTTAAGACATCGTGTGATGGCGAATTAAGCAAAACTAACATTCTTAATTTAGAGTAACACATTAAAAAATGAAAACAATCAGCATCAGCGGTTCAGCAAGAACCGAGGTTGGTAAGAAAGCTACCAACGCACTTCGCAACGCAGGTCTTGTACCTTGCAACCTTTATGGAGTAGAGAAAGAGGCTAAGTCATTCTGCGTTCCTACAGAAGGTCTCCGTAAGCTCGTTTACACTCCAGACATTCATGTTGTTGACCTCACAATCGACGGCGTAACAGTAAAGGCTATCATGAAGGACATCCAGTTCCACCCTGTTAAGGACACTATCCTTCACGTAGATTTCTATCAGGTAACAGAGGAGAAGCCTATCGTTATGGCAGTTCCTGTTAAGCTCGAAGGACTTGCAGAAGGTGTACGCGCCGGTGGTAAGCTCGTTCAGGTTCAGCGTTACCTCAAGGTTAAGGCTCTTTACACAGCTATCCCTGAGATTTTGACAGTAGACGTTACAGCACTCGGTCTTGGTAAGTCAATCAAGGTTGGTGAACTTTCATACGAAGGTCTCGAGCTCGTATCAGCAAAAGAATCACTCGTATGTTCAGTTAAGACTACACGTGCATCTGCAGCAGCAGCGGCAGCGGCTAGAAAGTAATCAGCTGAAGCATGAAATATCTGATTGTCGGCTTGGGCAATATCGGACGCGAGTACGAAGGAACCCGCCACAACATTGGATTTACAGTATTGGACGCTTTTGCAAAAGCGTCCAATACTCTTTTTCAGGACAAACGATACGGTTTCGTCGCTGAAACTTCGGTACGCGGACGCAAACTGGTGCTCCTGAAGCCGTCGACCTATATGAACCTGAGCGGAAATGCAGTACGCTATTGGATGCAGCAAGAAAAAATCCCCTTGGAGAATGTGCTTGTAATTGTCGACGACCTTGCACTGCCGGTGGGCGCACTGCGCCTGAAAGGTCAGGGAAGCGACGGCGGACACAACGGTCTTAAGCACATTGCAGCCACATTGGGCACGACATCATACGCACGACTCCGTTTCGGTATAGGCAGCGACTTCGGAAAAGGACAGCAGGTAAACTTTGTACTGGGAGCATTCGACAGCGAAGAACAGAAAACCATAGAAGAACAGTTGGAGACAACCAATGAGATAATAAAAAGTTTCTGTTTTGCAGGTCTTGCCCGCACCATGAACCAGTTCAACAAAAAAGGAAACGGCAAACAAGAGAAATAATGAGCGATCAGGCACGCATAGACAAATGGCTCTGGGCTGTACGCATATACAAGACACGCAGTATCGCTGCAGAAGCCTGCAAGAAAGGACACGTAAGCATAGGCAACCGCACAGCCAAGCCGGCACACAACATTCGTGTCGGCGACATTGTTAATGTCAAGAAGTCGCCTATTACCTATTCGTTCCGAGTGCTCAAGTGTGCCGAGAATCGCGTAGGAGCAAAACTTGTGCCCGAACTTATGGAAAACGTAACCTCGCAAGAGCAGTACGAGATTCTTGAAATGAGCAAGATTAGCGGATTCATCGACCGCCAACGAGGCACAGGACGCCCCACCAAGAAAGAACGCCGCGACCTCGATATCTTCGTCGGTGAATCGTTTGACAACGATTTCGACGAATTCGATTTTGACGAACTATAACAGAAAAAGAATGGAAAAATATTTCGACATACGATACCAATTCGATGTTCCGACAGTACATAAAAACATCGAAGAGCATATAAGCAACGGCACACCCGGATACATCTGTGTTGCCGACGGCAATATACTCACCATGGTACACAATAACGAAGAATATCGCAACGTTATCGACGGAAGTATTTTTTCGATCTGCGACAGCAGTTGGGTTCCCAAATTCGTAAAATGGATTTACGGATACGAAAGAATGCATTACTGCGGAAGCGACATATTCATTGATATTGTACGTTCACGCAAGTACAGAATGATATTCCTCGGCACCAGGCAAACCGTACTCGACGCCCTGCAACAGAACCTTACAAAAGAGAACCCCGATGTAGCAGAAATGACATTCAAGGAACTACCCTTCTGCAACGTCGAAGAGTTCGACTACAAGAGCATTGCACAGACAATTGAGAACGACGGCGCAGATATCATTTGGGTAGCCCTTGGAGCACCCAAACAGGAGCTCTTCATGAACCATTTGGAGCCACACCTTAAAAAAGGAGTCATGATAGCCATTGGAGCCGCATTCAACTTCTACAGTGGCTTGAGTGATGCTCCACAACGCTGCCCCGCATGGATGCGCAAGATGCACCTGGAATTCTTACACCGCATATTCAAGGAGCCCAAAAAACAGATAAGACGTTGCTGGCACATTACCACTACCCTGCCCGCAATACTCAGAAAAGAGAACAGACTAAAGAAAAGCAAAGCAAGAGTTGCATAGACACATTTTATTTACTGCTATATACAAAAAGATATGCTGACCTTTGGTCAGCATATCTTTTATTCAATATCGGAATTTTCTACCGTGTCTTCACCGGAAAGTTCATCGAATACGGCCTCCAAAAAACCTTCAGCTTCCAATATAAAATCATTCACTCCCTGACGAACATTCTTCATAGAATTCTTTGTGAACAGCATTGAACATCTACCTTTTAGCTTTCCAATTGCAACACGCTCTTCATCGGTATAAACCTGCATATCCACATTTTGAACAATAGTATTGTATTCCACCTCGGCATCCTTCCAATCCTTAGGTGTAAATGTTGCACTATTGTTCTCGATATATTCTGTGAACGACTCCAAATCAGAGTAAGCCTTTTTGGCAGGGTCACAAGAAAGCAATACGAATGCGCCCAAAAGAAATAAAAAAATCTTTTTCATAATCAGTTATCTTTTTTAATAAGTTTCACGATTTGACTTTGGGATACACAATCTTGTATATCGAAAAGCCTATGAGTACCATAAGCACAATATCGATGATTGTCCATATGGTCTGCCCCAAAATAAATCCACCCAGCGGTTGGGAGAAGATGCCTGCAGCTAAATATACAGCAACCCAAAGCCATCTCTTTTCGGTAAATGGGCAATATGCCAGTATAACAAAACCAGCAAAAGCAATCAGTCTCAATACCTGAAGAAAAAAATCGGGAAGCGGAAGATTTACAAACCCTAACAAAGCCAAAGCAACGGAAACGACAAGAATAATGGTTCTTGCCATTCCGCCTTTCTTGACACTTCTGATTTTCTTTGACTTACCCATATATTTTATCTGTGAGCTTTTCTCCAAGCCTTCTTGGCGTTCTTTACATACTTTTTGCCACTATCGTATCTCGCATATTTCAAAGCCTCCTCAAAGCGTCCCTCCTTACACAACAAAGTCATCATTTTTTCTTCAACCTTGTAGTAATGCGACGCGTTGCGTGTAGGATACTTTGCAAAATATGCTTCGCAATCCTCGATTGTTGATGTTGTAGAACATGCATTAATATAATATACATATTCACAACATTCGTTCATCTTATTCCTGTCGTAATTATCGTAGATATATTTCTCTGCGACAGCATAGCATTCATAAGCCTTGATATAGTTCTTCTGAGTATAATATTCACGTGCACTCATAAGATTATACATACCACGAGCCTCTGTCAAATGCTTGCCGTTTACATTCTGCTGAGCATTGATATACTCCTCGTATGCTACTTTGGAATTTCTACGACGTACATTCGCCCACATCTCATCATCTATAATAGACAACGCCTTCTGCACTTCCTCCTCATACACCTTCAGTTCACTATTTTCCATATACTCCTTGTATGCAGCATAGGTATTTGTTTCCAAAGCCTTGTTCCAAAGTTCCTCCTCTGCCACAAATTCAGCAGCCTCATCTTTGTAACGTCCTGTAGGATAGAGTTCCAGATATTTACGTGCGGCAAGCGCTTTATCAGTAAATGCAGTATAGTCAGCGACCTTGTTCCACGCAGCCTCCTCCAGCTTATAATTGTATTCATTCTTGCGCGCATTGGCACGTGAATCATTTGGATTAAGCTTTAGAATCTGATTGTAATAGTTCATTGCCAACTTGAAGTTGTCCTGATTGTAGGCTGTATTCGCCTGTGAATGCAGTTCCTGTATCTTACGGCACTTATTGGCTGCATCATACAATTTCTGCTGTTCTGTACTGTTTCCATCCATTGTAGAAGCAAGCATCTCATACAGTTGGATAGCATCATCGTACTTGCCGGAAGCGTAAGCGCGCTCAGCCTCTTTAGCAGCAGACTGCGCAAAAGAAGCACAAGACAGTAGTACAAAAGCAAATGTGAATAATATTCTTCTAATCATAATTTTACCTTATATTTTGATAAAAGTTTGTTAAACATTTCACTGTATTTCAAATAATCAGCATCCTCGGGAGCCAAAGTTTTGAACTCTTCAAAGTAGTTCTTGAATTTATTCTTGTCAAGGACATTATACTTCAAAGCGACCTCGATATTCGACATACGTCCTTTCTCTGTCTTGAAGTTCGCATACAGGATACTGCGCAACCTGCTGATACGATTTCTCTTTTCACGGGCAGCGGTCTTATATATCTTTGTAAGTTCATCCTTCTGATCACTGTTCATCGATTTTTCAGCAACAGCAGTCTTGATTACGGACATTGTCTCATCGTAGTTCAATGGTTTTGACGAAGCCTCTTCCACAAGTGCCATCGTCTCAGCATAATTGCTGTTATTGATATTCGAAGTAATCTTTGCTGCGCCCCAAATAATCAATCCGGCAAGAATAAATGAGCCAAGAATTATAACCTTTCTCCTTCCTCTATGAAAAACATTCGGATTCTTGAGTTCAACTCTTGTGCTATTAGCAGAACGCTGCTGCATCTTTGTATTTCTTTCGGCAAGTTGTTTTGCACTAAGATTCCTGAACGAAATATCCAAGTTATCCAGAATTTCTGAAATATAATCAGATATACCGGATTTTCTTACGTCATCCGATGCGCTTATAGCATGGTATGAAACATCGAATCCCATAGTCTCCAACTTGAATATTAAGTTTTCGAGTCCCATTTCTGAAATAGCAAACTCTCTCAACAAAGCGCTGTCATTGCTTCCGTTCAAATTTCCAAGATAACCCTCATCAGTCTTCACATAGGTAATCATCAACTTTATTTTCGACAAAGATTTCTCTTTTCTATATTTACTGATAGTATTAGCCAAAGCTGTGAAAGCTTCGTTAAGGTCCACCTTTCCTTCCAATTCATTCTTATCACCGACCTTTTTCTTGTACCATGCATCAAACTCCGGAGAGAAATCCAAGTCGCTTGCCTGCATTGTAAATGGATCCAGAGCAAAAATCAGTACATTTGTATTCTTGAAGAAAGGAGCATCCTCGTACTGGTTGTTCATCGATGTGAACATCTCACCTGCAATATCGTTAATATACAAACGATATGGAAGGTCTCCCTTAGGATTCTGAGCAAGCAACTGTATGGACTTATGTCTACCCTCGGCTGTCTTTTCAGGGAAGTATCCCATTTCCTGACCATCTTTGATTGTATCAAGGAAAGATTTTGCAGAAGCCTCATTTGCACCCATATTATCGGTAAAACTGCAAATGTGCTCATTACCGACTTTCATTCTGCACAATTCAGAAATTATTCTGTATAGCAATGTAGATTTTCCCGAGTTAGGAACACCGGCTACAGCAACATGCTTTTCTGCACCTATATTTGCCGATATAAGATTATCGCAATGCGCACATCTGCGTTCCAGCCTATCCTTACCTTTTGAGAATAGTGTAGGCATTTTTTCACCTGTAGCAGGATGCACTATGCTATACATACCCCACACCCCGGGTCTCAATGGCACATTCAAAGGGATGCCATCGGACAGATAAATAGCCGGTTCGGAATGCTCGCCACAATAAGGACATGGATGACTCACGTTATAGCGTTTCATCTTGATATACTCATACAGCATAAGCGCACCGGCAAACATCATAAACAACACTGCTGCACACAAGAACAAAACCAAAGGTGTAACAGATATAACCAATGCTGTAAACCAGTATGTATTTATTATATACAGCGAGACGTCAAAGATATTGAAAGTGGTAAATACAACATTACCCCATTCCACCAAAGTCTCACCCAACCAATATACTTCGTATTCTAATTCACCAACCGGTTCAGCTATTACAAAAGGAATCCAACAGAAGATTAGAACCCAAAGTCTACCACCTGAAAAAGAATACAGAATCAATCCGGCGCCAAGAACATACAAACCGATATAGACAATCCAATACAATGCCACCAACAGTATTCTTCCGGCCCATGCTACCACCCATGTCAAGCCACCCAAAAGCAGGAATAATGCGATTGTTATAAAGAATGCCGATATAATATACAATGCAATTCTTGTAAACAATCCATACGGTGCCGGACTAAAGAACAGCACCTTTGGCATACCATAACCATCTTCATCGGTTTTGAGAATAAAGTTCTTAACTTTAATTCTAACCATTTTCTTTTGGCGTTCATCTTTACGCCATCTCAGGTCAAATCTGAAATTAACCAATCCCCAACATAGAAAAAGAGCAAGAAGCACCCACACCGACAACATGGTTATTGCCAACCATTTCGGCAAATCATAGAAACCGAATCTGAACATTGATTCCTTAGATTCCAAAAGGTTGTCGTCCTTGGTGGAGATATACATAGGGTTTTCTTCTATTGTAAGAAGATTAGAGAGGATATACTCTTCGGCTCCCGAAATCTTTACCCATGCATCCTCACCGTTGTAATAGAGCGAATCGTTATCAACATATATTTTGTCTCCACCGTTCACAGTTCTTGCAACCTTTGATTTTGCCGAATTGGAATAATGCACATCAACTGTTCCCGAAGTAACATTATACCTTATATCGCAAGCCCTTTTGTCGTATCCATACTCATTGGCAAATCCGGGAACAACTAACATTATTCCCAAAAACGCCATAAACATTTTTGTTATGAATTGTTTCATATATTACTGCTGTGTTTTATCCTTTCTTCTGTTAAACAACGATTTGATTGTTGCGAAGAATGCCTCCTTACGATGTTTCGAATAAAGTTTAGGAAATTCCTGTTTTATTATTTTCTTAACATCCTTCTTGTTTTCCTTGCATTTTGATATGAGTTCATATATACTGTCATAATCATACTCATACAACTTGGCAACTTCAATAACATATGTAAGTTTATGCCTACCGCGTTCAAAAGCCAAATCTAAAATTTGGGTATCACTCATCAATTTGTGATTCTTTACCAACTTAAGAAAATCCACAATCTGCTCATTGCCCATGAATTCAAAGCATAGAGGTGCAACCTTCTTCAATGCCTCCACATGAGCAATTTCTTTTGCAAGACTATAGAACACCTGAGCTCTCGACTTATCGTTCAAATTCAATTTAAGCACGTTGAGCAACATCAGCCACTGTCTTCCGGCTTTGCTATCCATTGGAAGAACAGAGATAATATGCTCCTCTATTATCTTTTCTACCTTTGAATAGTTATTTTTATCAAGTTGACGTTTTGTTCTACTGTAAATATCAGAATATATCTGCTCATCACCTAATACAAGTTTCTTGAACGCATCGTTTTTCTTTGTCAAATCATGTATTTTCTTTGACAACTCTATATCACCACCATTGGCAGTTTCTTTTTTGATTTGTCTGTAAAAGAATGCAGCAAACTCTCCATTCTCGTGATGTGCAACATAGAACTTGATATAGTCAATTCTTTCAGCCTGCGCTTTATCCGCTTCAAGCAATAGAGAATACTGAGCAACCTTTTCGGGAGTTTTCTCAAGCAACTTTACATAGTTCTTTACCCTTGCTTCAGCATCACCTTCGAAATACTTTGCAAATGCAATTACCTGTTGCATATCGGTTTGCTTAGCCAACACTTCGGGAACAACATTTTTGAACTCAGGATATTTCTCAACAATGCTGTATTTACGGAGCATAGCATCCTTGAACAACACAAAAGCATCAAACAAAAGGTTTGAATCGGCTGTTATGTAAGCTGTCATCTTCTCTTTAACCGCATTATGCGCCGCAGAGAAATCTAGACCTGCCTTCTCCATTTTTTCGCAATAACCAATTGCCTTTGCATAACCGTTCAAATCGGAGGCGACATCCACCAATTCTATAACCAAAGAATTCAGATGTTCGGCAGTAACCTCACCCTGTTTAGCATATTGGCTTATGAGCTCAAGGATATTGTTTACCTCATCAACTGTGTTTATTGTGAATCTTGTCGGATTCTGGCTGTAGTTAAACAGTGCCTCATTCAACTCTGCCGATGATTCTACATTATCATCAGCCATTTTGCTGAATATCCAGTTTATCAGAAGAGACGCTCTTGAAAAATCGTTCTCTTGTAGAGCCTTTTCCAAAACAGGACGCCATATCTCTTCGAGTTTATCAGCCTCTCTGCTATCGTTAAGCAGGTTAATATGTGTACAAAGAGTCGGATATACCGTATATTGGTAATACTCGTTGATAAACGTAATCTTTGCCTCCTTTAAATGTCCTTCGGTCTGATGATTGGTTACAAATGTGCTTTCTTTTGCCAAAGAACATGGAAGAAGATTCATGAATTTAGCAACAGTAGATGCAGTAATAGCCTCATTCAATGAAACTACAACGGGTTTCTGTTCCTTCAAAGCCTTACGGTATGCAAACAACAAATCAAGAGATTTGGCATCCCATGCCATTGGGGCTTCAGGAAATTCAACATCAAGCGCGGGCAAATTACCATTTGCTTTTCCAACAGAAAGTTCAACAAGTTCCTGATTTGTTTGTATAGGAGTCCAATCGCGAGGAATAAAATGTATATCCTCGTTCTTTGCCGACTCTTCCAAAAGGTTAAACGCCTTTTTACCAGGGAACTCATCAAAAAGAAAAATGTGTGCAACATAATTTCCCGGACGTGTTGCCTTTCCTGTTGCAAAGAAAGCATGGTCGAAACATACCGAAACTACTCGTCCTATTGCATACACACTCTTTTCGCCAATCTGTAAGGTTCTATAATAATATCCTACCGGGTATTCATATATTCTTTCAGGCGATGCCTGTATAAGATTCGAAGGTATATTAAATTTTCCCGAGCCATAAGTTCTCAACGATGAGGTTTGAGTAATGGCTGTTATATACTCCTGAGGAATCCCCTCTGATGCAGTTCTGACACCGAATCCACTACCGCCATTCAATGTTGAGGCAGAAGAATTGTATATAATCTGATGTATTTTCATAAATTGAAATATTTTATTTATTCAACAGGAATATCGAAACCGCCCATCTTATGCAGAATCCATACAAGCGGGTCCATCACACGATATGGATTCAGATTAGGTATGGTGTTACCATCGGGTTTGCAACCCAATGAGGAAACTGCAAACATCTTGATATTCTCATCTCTATATTTTGCACGTATACGCTCTTTCATATCACCAACATCCCAATCGTGTGATATTTCCTCCAAAGCACCGCTTATCTGGTCTATTTCAGTCAAAGACAATTTCTTTGTCTTGAGGAAAGAACTGTTTTTCCTTATATCGATATTATTCTGCAACTCCTCGGCACCCTCTTTTTCAAGACCTTCGAGTACAACATCAATTTTACTGAATACTATTGCAAAAGGTTTATTTTCAGAATCCTTTACGTTAACCTTCTGTAACAGAGAATTCAATACATTATCGTTTTCCTGAATACCACCTATAACTACATCGTCCTCTGATGCAGCCTGAATTGTTCCGACAAGCTTTTCTATATTATAAGGATCCACAAACAGCAGGATACCCGCAGAATTACTCACGTGGTCTGCCATTCTTGAAATCTGCTCACTATCCTGGAAAGCTTCACCCGGAGTATCATAAAATACAATGTATATAGTCTTTCCCGATTTACTGCCCACCTTTTTATTTGACACCTTAAATATCAAAGGAACAGGTTTCTCACCCTCATTTACAGGAGTTTTTGCAGGTAACTGATGTTCATGATACATCTGATTCACCATATCACGATAAATCATCGAAGTTTTCTTTTGTTTATCGGGTCCTTCGTCCTGCGCAGTAATTGTCAATCCAAGAAGGTAACCTTTCTTTTCCAACTGACGCATAAGGTTGAAAAAATATACAGTCTTACCACTATTGGGAGCACCTACAATAGAGATAATCTCTGAACCCTCGGCAATCATTTCTGTTGGCAACCAGTTATGGCAATGCGGACAAACAAAGCGTGTACTCGGCTTGCCACATTTGTCGCATTTCGATTCTTTTGGACCGTTACCGAAAATGCCGAATGGTTTACCTTTGAAAAAATGGCGTGATTCCTTTGGAATTCCCCAATGATCGTTAAATCTTTGGTCAACCTCCTCGGGACATTTTCTTGTACCATCAACGGTTTTCTCTATATTTTCACATTGATATTCAACATCCTTGTTACTGAATTTATTGTAACAATAAGGACAGGTTATAATCTTACTCATAATAATTTACTTAATTACTACCGAATCACATTCTATTGCCGATTTATCCAGGACATTCCTTGCGACAAAGAGATAGCAATATATTGGTTTTGTAAAATCCAACTGTTCATTAGGGCTTTCAAGAGTTGTCGAGAAAGCAGACTCGCCCTTGTCAATCTCAAGAGCAATGCAATCGGCATCACCTTCGGAAGCTCTTATCTGAACTTTGTTCGAAATGTTAAGCAAAGCATCACATGGCAATGTGTCATCGTTCTTTATATTTACAGTAATGTTCAATACATCCTTTTTCTTGAAAAAGCCAACCTTTACCCTTTCCTTGGTGTATTTGATTTCGGCAAGAACCTGACGAAGTCTCAATTCCGGCATCGGCTCATTGGTCAGTTCCGTCATTTTCTCAACCAGTTCCCTTTGTTCCTTAAGAGTTGTTGCTCTATTGAACTGTCGCTTCAAATCAAGAAATTCGTCGTAATGCGCCTCACAGAAATCGATTCTTGCGTTTTTATCGGCTATTGCCTTGTTGTGCGATTCGCTTTCTGCAATCTTATCTCTCAATTTTTCTAAATTGTCCTGTATCTTATTACAGAGTTGTCTTGCACCATCCACACGTTCCAATCTTGCAAAAATTCCTTCCATGTTTTCACGTTTTGCCAAAAGCAAACGTGTAGCCTGTATGGAATTGGAAACCAATGTAGATGGGAATACAGTTCCGTTCAAAGCCTCTCTTGCTTCGTCAAATTTACTCTTTGCAAGGCATGCATCGGTCGCCGATATAATTGCTTCAAGAGTACGAGAATCATCAGCAACACGTCTAGTCAATTCACAGAGTTCAGCATTCAAATCCTCATTGAATTCAGTAAGAACCTGCGCATTATCAATCCACTCTATACTATTTTTATAGAGTTTATCATTTTCAGCAGAGATTCTGTCAAAAATATCGAAATCATCCTCTGCTTCAAAATTCACAAGGAATTTCGCAAGAATAGAACTTAATCGGATATAAGGAACAACACTAAATTGCTCATGACAATCCAAGGCAGTCTTTACCTTGAATGTAAAATTCTCCTCCTCAAAAGCAGGTCCCACAAGTACAGCGTACTTTACGGAATTGCTGCATTTCCTTTCTCTGTATTCAACAAGTGCAGAGATTGCAGGAGCAAGAGTTCTTTCATATGAAAGTTCTATCTCTCTTTTGGGAATTCTAAGCCTGACATTGGTATCTTCGAAACTGAATTTGAAATCAACAGTCAGGTCGTCGTTTGAATCAAGTCTCTTATAATCAGCCAACCAATCATCCGCATATTGCATCTGATACTCTATCTCATATTGCCTGTTACGCTCATCTATTGCACCATATCCTCTATCTCTTTCATTGATAAGACACTCAACCAAAGAACGTTTTAGAGGAGAGCTACCAACAGCTGGAATTATGTTTTTACTTACATTCCATTGCCAAGCATTACCATCGTATATAGAACCTGTAACTCTCAACGACTCATCATTTGAATATATTACCGCAACATTTTCACCAAACGTAGCATCTCCAGACACTTGTTTGAGAGCATAATCGGTAAGTATCAACGACGGAATTATGGTAAATGATTTTGGTTTTAAGCCTTCGTCTGCAAAAGATTTAATAACTTTCTTCTTGAAAGATTCTTCTATAGACTCTGCAAATACGAAATGCGTATCTATAACATTTACCCCTATTGTTCTCTGATAGAATTCCTTTATTATTTCTATATGCGAAAACTCAGGAGTTACAGAATAGGAAACAGGTTCTGTTTCATGTGTACGCCCGTAGGCGTCACATGAAACAGGAACTATGATATTCGTATCAAAATAAAGCAATAATTTAGGATTCATCATCTTAACTGATTTGATACCTCAGGTAAAAGAACTTCATTCAAATAACACAAAGCGGCTGCAATGAAGATAGGCATTCTGTAAACAGGACGCTTGTTCTCCTCAATACCCTTTCTGAATGCCTCCATGCATTTGATAAATTCAGCATCCTTCTGTATAAAGGCTCTGATCTTAAGAGAATTCTTACCCTTATCGAGAGCTGAGACATCCTTTATTACATTTTCGTCTGTGAGGAACTTGGTGAACAAGTCAATGAACTTGGTGAAGTTCTCCAAAGTGTCAGGCATCTCAATGTTCACACCACCGTCGAACAGTTCGTTAGGTATTATATCAAGATCTTCAACAACAGAATCAGTCTTGGTACACTTGATACCTTTCTCGCCTATTACATCGTAACGTTCAATGATTCTCTGTCCATCCTCATCCTCCTTGCCGCGCTCTATATTCACCAACAATTTTGAAACAAGTCCAATTGCAACCTCTGATTTGTTTTCTGCCTTTTCCTGTGATTCAATATTCAATGAGATTTCGTTAGAACCGAAACCGGCAGCAAAACACTTCTTATAGTATCTCTCGCCATCTTCTGAATAAATGTCAAGTAGCCACTCGAACAAACGTCCACCCTTACCATAGTAACGCATGTTTATAGTCTTGAGGTTATCCAATCCGTTCTTCTTCACGGCATTCTTCACAAGCATACCCGAGTAGAACATAAGACAGCCTGTAACATAAGCAGGATAAGCAAATACCGGAGTAACCTCTCTACGTATGTAATCATAGAAATAGTTAAAATCACGGTCTGTGCTCAACTGGTCAAAGATATTGTTGAGGTAATATGGTGCTCTTCCATATATAACAGGGTCGGTATCCACAACATCCTTGATATTCTTTATATCAATATCAGTCTTATGCGATTCGTGGAAATTGAACAGGCTTCTACGGAATGTTGCAGAACCATTGATAGCATCAAAAAAGAATCCACCTGCCATTCTTATAGAGCTCTGGGTCAACAATGTATTTGAGTTATTCTTGAAACCAAGAATTAAGATGTCACTTGTTGAACCACCGACGTCGATACCCAAACTTAATCTTGAACTGTCGACATCAGTACCCTTGAACATTGAGTAAGCCGATACAGCTTCTGCCTCGGTATAATCATCAAGTTCAGGACGTACCTTACCGGAATTTGCCATAAATGGATATTCTGTTGCATTTTTATAAATAGATCTCAACACCTTGCGGTCGGCAGATGTCATTGAGCTGGGGAACGACCAATTCAATTTCTTTGGATAACATGGAGTCGGACTGTCAATCATATCTGCACAGATATGTATCCAAAGCATCTTCATATATGCAGTCTTTCTGTTCTCGCTCTCGCTGTCAGAAAGCCACTTCATATTATAGAACAACTCACCGGCATTTGTCTGAATAATCTGCTGGTTCATTGACTTAACAGAAATATTGCTCTCGTTCACCGGTACACCACCGACAATTTCCTTTGAAAGGTCAGAAATCTTATTAATATCTCCGTCGGGAGTTAAATACTGTGAATCGTGCAGATGTAACCATGACTTAACCTGTCCGTTCTCAAATGCTGTGCCTTCGTTAGAAATGAACAACAATTCATCCTTACCTGCCAAAGCTCTGCGAACTGTATCAAATCCGACAATTGCAAGACGTCTGTTGCTGAAAGGTATTGGTTTTGGATTACCACCATCAACCAATTCATAATAAGCACAAGTATTTGTACTACCAAAGTCGATACCGACCTCTGCATCTCTCAAGTTTGCCAATGTAGAGATTTCACGCAAAGTATTAGGTTTTGACTCCTTCACTCTCTTGAGCAAAAGCACACCGCCATTAACCTCTGCACCACTCTTGTTCAATTTTATGGCGATAGATTTCAACGGTTTGTCATTCTCTATAATCTCATATTTATGGCTATTTGAATCAACTCTGTCAATAGGATACTTAACCAGGAACTTGTTCTTAGTTTCGTCGTCCGAAGCAGTGCTGAAATCCAAATTATCGAAACATGGCAACAGTTTTACACCAGTTACATTTGATGGAAACTCGCTATAATAGTAATACTTGTTCCAACTTGGGGATGAGAAGTTTGGCCATACGAAAACCTTACCATCGGTCTCAGGTATTACAGACATCTGATATGTCTTTTTGCAGATAGGAATCTCCACCTCCGATTTATCCAACTTGGCTCTCAACTCCAACTCTACACGACCATCGGTGGTTGCATTGGCATACAATCTGACATAACTATTGTTACCACCGAATACAATTGACTCGATGTTGTTCTCGAACATACGCAATGCATCGTTTGTAAACGGAAGAGGCAAGGCGTATTTGTTGTCAGAAGTAATTACATAGTATGCTGCAGATTTTGCATAATCCTTTCCATTAGCAGGGTTATTGTCCCACACTGCAATGTAGTCGCTACCAACGAATATGTTAGAACTTAGGATTTCATTATCCGACTTATTGTTGATAGACAATACTCCATCTGAGAAATAGAATGTGTAATCACTTTTCAACAACAAAGCCAAAGGACCTTCGGGCTTGGTATTGAACATCAATGGAATATTTGGATTTGGTTTTTCTCCCTCAGAATTAATTTTGCTTTCCAATTCAGTTTTCCAACGTCCCAACTCCTGCAACCAGTCAGAAATATGTTTCTTGACCTCACGCTCTGTAATCTTATATCTGTCGGCATTTTCTTTAACTCGACACACAGAGCCCACCCAATCAATATAGAATCTGTTTGGATTGTTTTCGTCATTCTCGCTTGGAATGATATTCAAACTTACTATATTCAAGAAAGAATAGAGACGTTGCATCTCATCAAGGCTAAGCTTGTTAGCCTGCAGAGGGTCGGTGAATTTACCATCATTGCCAATCCAGGGAATTTCTCTCTGGGCCATCAGCAAATCGTAGTTTACCGAAGAGAACAGGAATGTATAAGGAGATGTCGCTGCCACAGGAATAAGTTTAAAGCCATTACCCTCATTCTTTTTATAGTAAAGAATCTGTATGCAAGGTGGGTTGTCTCTGTTCTCAACCTTCTCGTTCTTATATACCCATAGAGGAGTTTCATCAAAAAGCATCTGACCATAGATATATCTTACCGACATATCTCCGTCATTATCCACAACGCTCTTACCGGTAAGCTGTACGGGGTCTGAGAACACAAAACTATCGGGGTATAAAGCATAAGCGGCAATCAAGCCTCTCCATTCCGATTTCAAGAGTTTATAGCACTCATCCAAAACTGTATCGCGCAATTCCGATTTTGGCATCACAACAGCCTTACGTGTCAAAAGTACACGTGCCCAAGGCGATGGAACACCGGAAATTATTGCTCTGAACTTTTCCTGTTGCTCGCTTGCATTACCTTTTGATGTTATAATGTTCTTTATAAAATTCTCTACAGCAGCATTGTCAATACTGCACCATTTATTTGCTTCTGCAGTAACTATCGGATTGGCTGAATCCAATAGTAAAAGTTTTCTATCTGCCATAATTATCAATTAAAATAAAGTTCTATAATAGTTGAGTATGCTCTTGAAAGCAAATCATCAAAGTTTGCTCGCTTGTTTTCGTCAGTCTTAACAAATTTCTGTTTAACAGTATTGAAGATACTACTGAACACACCTACATCAAATCTGGCTGGATTGTCTCCGGCAAACAACTGCTTGTTATATTTGAACTTTTGCAGTTCTTTCAATGTGCAGCAAGCAAAGAGTGCATCATCAAAGAAAATTCCCTGACCACCTCTTCCGGCATTCATCTGAGGCAACCAACCCTTTGTAAGATTATCGTTAGAATCAAGACCTACATTGTATAGTGCAAAATATTTATGCAATGCATCCATCTGCACACCTTCCAAATCGATTGTTCCAAACTCTTTTGCCATTGCAAAGAAGAAATCGGTTCCCTTCAAATCCAAAAGCGATGCAACTGTCAAAGCAGCAATCTTCTCCTTGAATACCTGCTCATCTTCCTGTGCGAACAAACGGAAATCCAGTTTATTTGTTCCGTAATCATGTTCCAGACACAAGAATCGCTTATCCTGGTCATCCTTGAAAGGTTCTGGTTTCTGTGCCTCCTTAAAGAAATTGTATGCAGCAAAAGCAGCGAGCAACTCTATGTAATCTGCTGGGTTCTTCTGATTCTGTCCACCGGTAACACCCTTGCTACCACCATTTGCGGGGTCAAGAACATCTCTTGTTTCAGAGCTCTGGCGTCCAAGAAGATATAAACGACGATAAGTTGATGTAATTGTCGGGTCCTCGTTATAGAACATCAAAGCCGACTGCGAATTGATAGCAAAGTTTTCGCTACGTGCCACCACCTCATTCAAATTATCGTTCTTGACATCAAACTTAAAGTAGTTTGTCAATACAATAGAACCGAAATAGTTATCGGCAATTACGTCGTTGTTTCTTTCAAAAATTTTATCTGCTCTTCGGAATGCGAGAGGAATGATGGGAATTGAAGATGCACCTGTTCCACCAAATACAGAACCAAACACGAATACCGGCTGTTTGTTTCCGGCATTCAAAGCAGAAAGGAAGTCTCTTAAGTTATTTGTACCTTTACTGCGCAAATTATACTTCGCCTCATAAGCCGCCTGCTCAATAGCATAGTACATAAGCAAAGACCCCATCTGTGTCTGTGCTCTATATCCATCCTTAAGATTCATATTTCTTACATCCGGACTAAGGAACATATCCACGAGGTCTGCTGAAGGGTCATTGACACGATGTGTATCGAGATTTGCATACTTCGACAATACCGAGAAACTGTCATTATCGGTATAACCGGGGCTGAATTCATAATACTTGATTTTAGCCGAGAAGAATGTATCCTTCTTTACATTACCGCCATTTACCTTATTATAATGGTCGACAAGAGTTCTCAAACGAACAAAGTTACCATTGTCCTTATCGGTATCCAGAGCAAGCATCTCAACTTCAGTTTCGTCATACATACCCATTGCACAGGTATGTACAAAACTTTCAAGGCAGCGCATTCCGGTACCACCTATACCTATTAAAAATATTTTCTTAGCCATAATTATCTGTCTTTCTTAGGAAATATTGACTGCAATTTTGTACCAATGCGTGCAAGCTTTACAAGCAAGAAACCCAAGCCAAAGTAGAATACAGTTGAAACAATTGATGCAACAATCATTGCTACTGTATATTTAGACACCAATGCCGGCAAGTTGATATAATTGAACCAAGCAAGGAAATCGAAAGACAAGCAAGCGAACAGATTGACAGCCATAAGTACAAAGAACCATATTCTGCGTACAGAACCCGATCTGTCATTCTTACCGGGTTGCCACTTGACTAGATTTGCAACAAGTACCATGAGAAGTACAAAGACTACAGCGATAATGATATCAAAAAGATAAGTTGATGTGATTGCCTGTGATACCTCAGGCGCTGATCTTAAAGGACTAAACATAATTTTGTATTTTATTTAATTATTTTCAAATATTGTATGTACTGATATATACGGTGTAAAGAACAACTTTACGTTTCGCGGGATTATTCTTTGATGATTTGAGAATCTGTGAAATACTTTCGTACAAAGATGTGTTTTTAGCATGGCCATTAGCTGCTGAAATGGAATTCCATGTGAATGCCTCGCTCAAATCTTCATTTTTGGTAAAATTATTCTCAGCTTCTGTAATTACAAAATCAACCTTAAGCAAATTTGGATGCTCTGCAGAAAGATCACCATAACCGTCAAAATCTGGGTGAAGTTTCATAACAATCTCACCGGTTTCCTCAAAGATATCTTCATCTATCACAAAAAGTTCCTTAAGTTCCTTAAATTCCTTTGCTTTTGGCAATGCCGTTCCTAGGGTAAAACTGTCATAATATGCCTGGTATTCAGGATACAACTGATATACAACCGGGGTTATTTCCTCCATCTTGTATGAGTTTGCTTCAGAGTTATCAACAAACAAACCTCTCAGGATATATGTATCCTCAATATCACCTTCCTTAAGATAAGCTGCCATGTCATCCCATTTTAAATAATATTCCTGAACATCCACACCATTCTTTACTTGACAATTCTCTGAAGGTGATACATTTTTATTTAAAGGATACTTTTCATGCATTTTAATTCGAACCTGACCATCACACAAATGGAACATTGTTACATCATAATCCTCAGCAGATGCCGAACGGCTGAAACGATCGTTTATATTTTCATCGATGGCATCATCGGTGAAGAGTATATAGTAACGATATTTGTTGAACTTGTTTGACTCAAGATATGGCTCACAATAGAAATAGATGTCATAACCTTTGTTCAGCCATTTTCTGAATTCATCGGCAAGATATGGATTATTGAGATTATCTCTAACATTACCTTGCATGTAGTACTCGCCATCTGTGATGAGAACTGCCTGATGATTGCCTTTGACAATCTGAGCAACAGCTCCCTTGATATCGGCATGGTTCACCTCTCGGATATTGCTCAAAAGATTATAAACCTGCTGACGATCTTCTGTCTCTTTTTTGATTACAGAGCCTTTGATTGAATAGAAAATTGGAGAAGCATCCACAATTGACGGGTGTGTTGATTTAAAGAACTCTGAATTCTTAGCCTCAGCAACACAAGTTGAATAATCGACATACAGGCACACTGTATCCGATAAAGTCTGTTGTTTCTCCGGTGCATTGTGCTGTACAAAATCATGGAAATGGGACAAGTCTGCAATTTTACTACAACATGAGAAGCATGCCCCCATAAGGAACGCACATGCAATCATTAACAATGAATTAATTTTTGAACGCATAATATTTTTTATTTTTTATTATTTCTAAATTTCTGCAAAAAAAAAGAAAATAACCTAAACGGCAAAACAAATTTTAATAATTTTAAAAAAAGCACAATATTAACCTGAAAAGAGAGCAAAAAAGCTCATAATTTCACCACCTTTACCACTGTGAGAAGATTGCCCGATACGGAGAAACGGATATCGTAACCGGCAAAGGAGATACCGTATATGCGTTGCGGGTCGTTATGGTATTGCGGACGTGGATCAAGCTCAAGCAGTTTATGCAATGCGTCATAATCTTCTGCTCCGAACATTGAACGTAAATCCTCAGGGAAATCCACATCGAGTGTATTCCAGGTGTTGCTATCGACAAAGCCGCTACGCACACCAGTGTGCGAATCGGCATACTCAACATAGGGTTTTATGTCATATATAGGGGTTCCGTCGGCGAGGTCGGCTCCGGAAACGAACAGCGCGAGCCTATCGGCTCTTTTTTCCACACCCAAAAGACGCACCGACGACAATCCCAAAGGATTGGGACGGAAAGGAGAACGTGTGGCAAATACACCCATATAGCAATTTCCTCCCAAAAGCGGTGGTCGCACCAAAGGACTCCAAGTTCCATGCTCTTTGCCGTTAAGAGAGAACTCCCATATAAGCCACAGATAGTCGAAGCCTTCGATTCCACGCAGTGCATCTGCTTTGCTGTATTCAGGCTCAAAAACTATCATCCCCTGCAGTTCCGGTACTATTCCACTCTGACGAGGAAGCCCGAACTTTGAATGAAGTTTTGTATGGTAATATGCTATAGGTGTAATATTCATCAAAAATATTGGATTCTGGACACCACACGGAACATTGCACAAATATCGGCTCTGTTTATAGGGAAGGAGGGATAATTGGGCGACACACACCACAAGAGTTCAGGATTGTTCTCGTCGATATAGCAATGCTTTATCATTCGGCTTTCATTGGTAACAATCATATATATGGCTTCGGGCGATATTCGGTCGCCTGCCTCTACCCTTACGACTCCAACTATATCACCCGAAAAGACTTCGGGTTCCATGGAAGTTCCCGAGACGGGGAAATAGAAACTTGCATTATGCGAAGGCAAAGAGATGAAGCCGTTTGCCCTCTCCGACAATGGGTCGAAACTGTCTCTCAATCCAGCACTGACAGGCAAATCACTGAAGAATGGGGCTGAAACAAAATCGTTGGCAACGGAGAATTCCTTTAGCATATCGCCCTCGCCCATAATGAGCCAGAGAGGAGAAATCTCGGGAAAATAATCAAGTATGGAGTATATGAGTTCCATTGAAATCTTACCATCCTCATTTACCTGACGGTTCAATGTACGTTGAGGAATACCGAACATTTTACTTGCACGGTTGACATTAAGGCATTTAGCCTTAAGCACTGCTATCACTCTCTCTTTTATGCCATCTTTTTTCATATCATCTACCACCTGTTGTTGCCATTAATTAGACTTAATCTAAAATAGCATATTTTGACTAAAACAGCAACTCGATTATGAATTTTACAACTATATTTGTAGCCACAAATGGCTATTTTGGATAAAATCCTACTATTTTTGGCTAAAAAACGCAAAAAAGCAGAAATTCAACGCGTTGTTGGCAAATGTAGTACAATTCAGAAAAACACAAAAATTTTTAAATTTTAATTTACTATGAAAAGTAAAGTCATAAACAATTGCAGGTATGTTTACGGAATGTTTGTTGAGAAGATTATGGAGTTCGTCGAATTTATGAAGTTCGAAATCGGGCGAAAGAATGAATACAGGAGCAATCTTGTGGAAATATACAGGATAAAGGAGAGATATCTTAAAAGTGATTTTGTTCTGGAGTTCCTGAAGCAACGTCAAAAGGCTGTAGGCCCCGACAGGTACAAGATAAAGATTGAAAACGGTTATACGGGTGGAGATGAAAATGTAATAGGCGAAGTTGTGCTGATGAGAAAGAACAAGCTGATAGAAAAAGCGCAATTGCTTACAAAAGCAAATCTGCCCGATAGCGAGAAACTGGTATATTGGAGATTCTGAAATAACATAAACTATAAAAAGCGAAATACCATGAATGCAAAAATCCTGATTACTTTACAGTTGGCAAGTTTTATTGTGATGCTGGGAACAACCGAGAACCTGTTTGTAAGATTTTTTCCGACTATTTTCTTTATTGTTTCATTAATAGTATTTGCCAAGACAAGCATCTATATAAGCAAGAATGAGAAGTGGCTCAGCAACAATAAATCATCGTGAGATCACGATGATTTATTGTTTATCTGAGTCTGCCATTCCATGCCGCAGCGACTTCCAATTCCAAAGCGGTTATCATGCTTTTTGATTCAAGTTCGCCCGTCAGAGCAAACATATAGTAGCGGTATGAGCATGTCGGGAAATAAGGGAATGTAACGTCCTGCGTCTGAGTTTTTCTCTCGCAACCGGTTACGATTTTAAAATTGACTCCATCGTTGCTGCAAAGCAAGTAACACGACATAAACGCTGTTGATGCCTCCATCCCCTTGGGCTTTGAGAGATAGGCGTGCAACATAATCTGCATTATACGTTTCATCAATTTTGTACCGAACATATATGGACGCGTCAGAATCAGCACTTTGTTTTTTCCGTCAGAAACATCTCCGGGCTGATGTATGCATGTCTGTCTTCCGTCATGCGAAAACATCATGAAATTTGTTGAGTTCTTTACAAAACCTGAAATTAAGCCGCTCATTTTGCTCCAGGCATTACCCGATATTGAATATATGAAGCAGTAGCTATAACTGCTATTACAGAACACAATCTCGTTCATATCCGAAAAACGGGCAACCCTGGCTGTCTGCATGAAATCAAGAAAACCTGTTGCATCCAGTTCACTGGCAAAACCATATAAAGAGGCTATACGTCTTATTGCTCCTGATTTTGCAACGGCATCAAGAGACTTTCCGTCATCGTCTACAGCCGTTGACAAGCGCAGACTTCTGCTACCACTTATCAACATTACACCTTGCGTGCCAAGATATAGGACTCCGGAATCGGTACCATACACCATCTCGGGATTCAGACACACTTCATTCGAAACAGGATGCATATTTCTATATGCTACAGTACCCGTAACATCTACCGACAGCACCTGTATACCGGCATTGGAAAAGACATATAAAGGATGTTCACCGAACTGTCCTTGAGACATGGTTTCCCTGTTTGTTGAAAAGGCAAGAATCTTTCCCTGCGACATGGAATAGGTACATTTTGCTGGAAATATGAATGGATTTTCCATCAACGATACATTCATGACATTTTCTCTCTCTTCATAAACATTCAATTCCGCATCATCCAAAGAATTAACCTTTTGCCAAGTATCGTCTACCGGCATATCATTTATATCACTGAATGTTGCATCTGCAGTGCTTTCCGTTATAGTAAAAATCAATTTATCTCCGTTCGCCACATCTCTTGGTATCTGGAATATCCTTAAAGAGCTGTATTTTTCAGGAGGAAAAGCTACGCCATTATAGGTCCAGCATCCTTTCTCGGAGGAGTACACCACCTGATGTGTTCCAAGTTCCTCGCCAAAGAGTTCCAAAACATCTTCTTTGGAAACAGATGCGGGCTCTTTTCCGCTTGCAAACTCCGAAGTTACAACTACATCATATCCAAGATACCATTTATGAAGATATTGCGACTGATTAAGGAACTTATGCGGAGTCAACGCAAGAGTTTTCGTGTATATATCAGCACCATCTACAATAGAAATAATCATTTCGAACGCACGTGCATCGGGATACATGAGATATGGTGGAAATTGGAACTTTCCATCCTTGAAGGCAAGTTCCGGCTTGTCAAAACTGTTTACCACAACAGATACCCCATTCTGTGTCTTTATACTTGTCTTTACCAGCAGTCTGTCTGCCTGTTCAGTATCTGCGCCGACAGGCAGAAACGAATAGCGGTCGAATCCTTTGAAGAAGTATTCGCGCAAAGCACCTATATGCAATCTGTTGTTGAACATATAGCTGCAACCGGGAACCACTGACGAATATGAACTTTTCTGCTCAAACGAGCTTAAGGCATCCTGCAACACGATGTTTGCTTGGGAGACATCATCCAATGTATTCTGCAGATTACCCTCTATGTCGTATTCTGCGACCTTGTAGAACAATGATGCATTGCTGATGTCGTTCCAAAGTTCGTCGAGTTCCTTTGGCTTGTAAATCTCGTACTTTTCTGTAAGGCACTGACGGGTTTCGGTATCGAACAAAGTTGCTGTTGTGGTGTCAATCTTTTTGCCCATTATTGAGCCTGTAGTAAAGATATCGACACCCACAATAATGCCAGCCCAGTTCTCGAGTTCGAGATTATGGAATTCAAAAGTTGGCTTAAAAGCAAGTACACTCACACGGTAAGGAGTTTCCTGTTCCGATTCGTTTTGCGGTGTGGACACCAGATTGCCGGCATCACGGGTTACACCTTTCTCTTCCCCTTCGTCACTTGCGTAAATTATATGCGATGAATAGATGTATGAACCGTCGTAAAGACGCAAAGCAAATCTGAACAAGGCACGGTCGATGTAATGCCCCTCTTTGTTCGCTTTTGATATACATTCGTCAAAATATCCACGCGAATTATATGCCCATGTAGACGAGATGCTTGTATCTGTTGTACTTTTGGAGAAAGCGGTATCGGTGGTGATATTATACAATTGGGAGGAGAGCTTTACCGATAATTGCGGTATGGGCGGACGTTCGCCGAGCATGCGATATGTTCCATCGGCGAAAATGAGATAACGCATTCCGGCATCAGTAACACACACCGCCAGATATCCTACAAAATCAATGGACTTTACCATTTCCTGCATTGGAAAGCTGAGTATGTTGTCGTCTTTGTCAAAGACAGGATTCCACTCGGCATCATAGAAATCAATACCTCCATGAGATTTGCTATTGACACATATATAGTGCGAGGCTTTGTCGTGCCAATATATATCTGAATACCAGTCAGGCAACACTGCCCTTTCTACTGTTTCCGGAATTGGTTTCAACGAGCCATTGACCATTCTCAGATTCACCAATTCCAAACATTCACCTTCGTTGGCAAGAATATTGTCATTGCTCCGCACCACTCCTTTGAATGAGAAATTCTTATGCATAACTATTTTATTTTTTTCATTATAATATTTCGTAACAGATCGAACACTCCTATTTTCCATAGAACTGCAAGCAATGGAATGAGCATCCACCACAATAAACTCTGCGTATCCTTTTCCTTTACGGTTACCGTGCGTTCCGCATAAAGTGTATCACACTTGATCACGGTATCCATGCGGATACGCTCCTTATAAAGGGTGCGGTATTTCGTAAAAAAGACAGTATCACAGGTTTCCCGTATGACAATACTGTCTTTCAACACCACACTGTCCACAAGCACGCTCCCTGAATGCGTGCTTGCGGATGTACGGTCGACGGTCGTTTCATTCACCCTGCAACCGACAATAAGGAGCAGGAGCATGCTAACAACAATCTTTTTCATGTTTTTCATAGTCAAAATAATCTTTAAGGCACGTGTATCGTTCCAGAACACGGAGGCTCATTATGTAGTAGAGGAAATCGAGTATGCGATAAAGCGTGCTGCTTTCAGTTGTAATGAGGCGTGCATTGCGCAGTATATTCGTTCCATAGAAATATATGGCAACATATATCATGAATGATACACAATGTACAGCCGCCATCTCTTCGCCTTTCAGACGTCCCAACACATATATCGAAGCCACCATCACAAAATATATCGTTGCATCCCTGAAGAAACAGAAAGCCTTTCTGAAACTCCAATCCCTACGGTTGGTGACATCGGCAAGCAACCCCACAAAGAAGTTGACGCTGAAAAGCAACACCAGACCGAATATATCGTTCTTTATAGGGAACAGCAATCCTGCGATATTGGCAAGCAACGAGGTTACCAGCAGTTTGAATCCATCCATAAGCAACACATTTTATTTTACGTTCTCTCCACACAATGCAGCAGCAAACGACATGAATGATTTTGCAGCATCGTAACGCTCAAAAACATTGTAGAGCAATGCCGCGCAGACATACGAGACAGCATCTGCCATACGCGAATCGCAAAGATTAAGTCCTGTGGCAACATCATACTGCGCCTCATACACAAGATATTCAAGAACGGCAGAATCGGATACCGGAAAAAGTTTCAGCACCTTGTTGCCTTCTTCGGAATAATCCTCCGCACATACGGGTTTCGAAGCCACAGCTGAGAGATAACCTCCCAATTTATGAAGAATCTCAACAGAAGAGTGCGAGGAAAGTTGTATGCATGGTATACGCCAGGATTTCAGTTTGACAGAGAGCAAATCAGCGAAATCTTCAGGCATGTCCACTTCTCCAAAGCCGTCAGGCAGGGTTCTAAGTTGTGCTTCGGACGAAAAAAGCTTCTTCACATTCACATTTTTGCCATTGCTTTGTTTTTGAACAATGGCTACCGCTTGTGGCATCAGTTCAGAAATTGTATCATCTATACGACGCAAATCATCCGTTATTGTGGGAATGCTGTTCTCACCGTCTGCTTCGTTTATGAGAAAACGCACCTTCTTTATCAGTTCGTCATTGGTAATCATAGCCAATTGGGAAATGTAATACCCTTTTCCTGAGCCATGCTCTTTACAGAGTTCTTGTTCTGCAACTGCGCCAAAGTGCAGTTGTATGGAGCATTCATGAGTACCGTACGGGCCTGTTGCATATTTGCGACTTCGGGATATGGGTGCAGAGTACCTGCGACTTCACTATTTTCAGCCTCGTCACCTGCCTCTTTTATAATCTCTACCTTGCCTCGTCTTATTTCACCGTTGCGGAATATCTCGCTATTCTCTATAGCCTTCTGGAAAAGAGCGTTTTCGGTAACATAATATGCAGGATAGACTCCGGTGGAATTTATTGAGCCACCACTGAATTCGATACGTACCAGGGCTTTGCCGATTCGGAAATAGCAGTTTCGCTCAATCTGTCCATGAATTTCGTATGTAATTCTCTTTTTCATATTTCATCTCTTTAAAATTTAACAAAGAGCACCCGGTCCCTGCTCTTCGGTCCCGGGTACCGTTCAAACATTTATCACACAAGAATCTCACCGGTATATTCAACCCAGGTATTACCATTGAAAGTAACCACACTGCCGGCTCCATACCATTTCTTTGTAGTGCCGTTTACATCGTGATTGACATCAGCTGTAAGAATTACCACATCGTTGATATTCGGATTCTCGGGCAATGTCGCAGAACTTACCACGCGCGAAGCACCGGGGATATCGCTTTCGGCGGCTGCACCGTTCACCCAGATGTGTGAGTAGCCCTTGAGACAGAGACAGTCGATTGTCATCACAACCTCGCGTTTTGCCTCTTCACCGTCAACATTCTCGGTCTTGGCATCCTCGTTCTTCATATAATAACGTACAAGACCGTTCTCGTCGATAAGACCACCGCAATGAGCATAGCCGAGAGCATCGAGTGTAGGATCATGGATAAGGTCGATATCACCGAACACTGTATGAATCTTTGTACACTCGATACCGAATACCTTGTCGCCGCTTACAGTGATATTCTTGTGAAGAGTAAGATCGATTTTCTGAATATCGTTCAACAACTGCTTACCCAACAGCCAGATAGCCTTCTTGGTACAATTGAAGCCAGTGAACTTCACCATAGAAAGGTTTATCAAATCGGCAAAAGTGATGTTCGAAGAGAGATCGTACTGACGTTTGAACTGCCAACGGATACCCTTTGAGAAGTAATCCCATTGATAACCCATTGCATTGTCCATAGCCTGAACCTTGAATTTACCGGGCTGTCCCACCCATGCCGTACGGCAACTCTCAAGACGGAACTGACGCAATACAGCCTCAGCAATCTGTGCCTCACTGAACTGGATACGCTTCTTCTGTGCGGCAAAATAATCACTGACAATACTGTTGCAGAGCTGTTTCTGCAAGTACATTCTTTCGGGAACGGGCACGATGGTAGAAGGTGCTATGAATTTCTGTGTCTCATACGCTGCAGATGAAAGCAGAATCACCTCTGTACCCACCGGGATTGTCGGAACATAGCAATAGTCATCGGTAGAATTGACCTTAGGACCATTCACAGCCATGGCTATCGGAGCTTCCGTAGTACTGTTCTTGCCAACAAAGAAGAGCATCAGGTCCACACCATGCAACTCAATCTGACCTGTCGGGTCGTAACCGTTCACTCCCTTACAGATTGCAGTGTAATACTCCTGGAAAATCTTTCTCTCACCGGTTGTTGAGAAAGGAATCTCGGCACGTGTAGCCTTTATGCCGGTGTAGGTTTCGTTGGTATACGCCTTTGAACGCTTGTCGTCGATAAGATAGTGGTCCACCTCGAAAGAGTTGACGCGTACCTGACGACGTACCTTACGTTTGATGGTATCAATTACACTCTCATCACTTGCTATGCCGATGATCTGATCATCAACATCGGCATCAATGAGATTAGAACCGAGTTCGCTAGCATTGGAGACAGTTGTAGCCTCGCCATTGCCCTGTGTGGGCAAACCGCCTATTCCGTTCGATGCCTTGGGAGTTCCCACAGGCACCACATTAACACCTGCCATCAATGTACCCATCACCATTTCGCCAAAAAGGTAACAGAGAACAGCCACCAACAGCATAATCACAAACCAAGGATTTTCCTTCAAGAAATTAATGATTTTTTTCATAATAATAAATTAATAATTAGTTTGATTAATAAAGAATTTTCACTTTCAGGCATTGAGTGCCTTATCTATCAAAGAGTTGCGTTTAGGCTTGACATCCATATCGGGAGCAACGCTGCTTATACCCTTTGGCAAGCCGTCGCCATACTCCTCCTTCATGCGTTGGATATTGGTGTTGCGTCCTTTTATATCACCGGCGGCAAAAGCATCCTCCACATCCTTTTCATAGGTTGTTGCATGGTCAAGAGCAATACAAACCTCCTTGGTGTACTTACCCGCCAATATCGGGAATACCAAAGTCTCCCATACATTATCCATAAAATCCGAAGCATCATAGCCCTTCTCGTTACAGAACTCCTCAATTACAGGAACACTCTCCGTAAGGTTCTTCTCATATTCAAGACGGTCATTGGCAAGACGCATCATCTCCTCCTTGCGCTCTTCGTCGGCTTTCATTATCTCCTCAAATTCAGGACTGTCCTCATCTATAGTCATGAAAGAATTGCCGAAGTAACGTGCCATGGCACTGTGAGCGTTGCGTTTTCCACCAACAACATCGGTGAGCATCTGCGCCAAACGTGGGTCGCGTGCCAATGCCTCCGACAATTTGTCGTTCTGTTCCTTGTTTACCCTGAGGCTCTGCAACAACAGATCTTGTGAGAATTTGTCGGAAATATCAAACTCCTCACCGAAGAACTTCTTGAGTTCCTGCTCAAAATCCGAGTACTTGTTCTCATTTCCCATTGGCAGCAAGGCTTCACCCTGCACATCCCCAGTTACCGGCGGAACACCACCTGTAACATTGTCTACTTTTTTAAATTTCTGTTCCATAGTCTTTATTTTTTTCGACGGCAAAGAAACAATGCAAACAACGCCACGAGGTTGCTGAAATGCCAATTCACCGATGAGTAAGGCGCATATATTCCAAAATCACAGTTCGTGCATCCGTTTTCTGCCACTGTTGATAACTTAATGGCAAAACAGCAAACTTTTAGCCATTTTTGACTATATTTTTGTAGCCAAAAAAGCAGATGAACAACAGAATCAACTGTTCTGTACGCGAGATGCGCAAGCAGGACGTAATTAACAGTTTCTACGAATCGTACAAGAAACTAAAGAAAAGCAAACCGTTCACCACCCAGAACGAAGTGATAGAATATGCAGTAAAAAGCGAAGCCCCGCGCTTTTACGTAACGTTCGAGAATGCCCGACGTTTCATATCCCTGCTATCGCGAAAAAAGAAACTGCCGATAGTCAACGAGAACAAACTCGAAATGTATAAGGAGATATATCGTCGTTATACCAAGCAGGCAAAAGACTGCAACAAACGGTACAAATACCTTATTCTGGAAAAGATTATAGAAGAGCCTGCACCATCATTCTATCTTGAAGAAGAGACATTCAGAGGCATAATATACAAGACTCTGCGCAGCCGGAACAGGAATTTTGCAATAAACTGAAAGGCACAATATGGAAAACACTATATCAATAATGAGGAGCGAGCTGCAACAGCAGATTGATTCAAGGAACTTTTACATGGGAGAGGCGGCAAAAAGAAAAGACCCGGACGCCGCCACCATACAAAGCAGCAAAGACGATGAAGAACAGCTTTACATGTTCATAAGGAGAGCCTGTAACGAGCTGATAACTGCTGTTGCACTCCGCTTCCCCAGTATATCGGCAACAATTGACGAGAAAGCCATCACAATAACCTTCGAGACAGAAATCATATATCCACAGCATCTGTTGCCTTTGCTCCAACAAGCCATAACAGACTACATGGTAAATGAAGCAATAATGCAATGGTTACTGATACGCCGTCCCGAAATGGCACAAAGTTACATTTCGCTTCGCGCCCCGCTTTACACCAACGCGCAGCATCTCTTTGGAAAAATCTACAGCCGCAAGAAACTGCGACGACGTGCCACAGACCTTGCCGGTATATAAACCAGACACCACATACAACCAAATATGAACAGAGAGAAAATAATAGAGACGAACAAGGAACGGCTGAGAGCAATCTCAGCCGTTTATAATCCCATAACAGGCGAAGGCTCCACATCCGTGCCCCGTGCATGGACAAGCATAGAAGGTTTTCCATTAGAGAAGATGAATCTGCCGGCAAGCATGTATAACGAAGAGTTTGTACAACAGCTGACAGAACTTGGAGCTACAGGCTACCTGCGTCAAGTGATGAAATGCGAGACAAGCAGCAGGAACCTGATTAAACTATGGCTTAACTTTTGTCTTACGAGAATAAGACACGACTTTGAGTACTGGGCACGGAGCATGACAACAATATCAGATAAAGGCAAAGGGCGCGATACAGCCTTTACCCTCAACCGTCCCCAACGCATATACCTTAAAGCCATGGAAGAACTGCGTCTTGCCGGAAAACCAATAGACATAATTCTGTGCAAAGCACGCCAATGGGGAGGCTCCACTCTCACCCAACTTTATATGCTCTGGATTCAACTGGTACATAAACGCAACTGGAACAGCGTTATATGTGGCGATATAGAAAAACAATCGTCCATTGTCGCCGGTATGCTCGCAAAAGTCATATCACACTACCCCACATGGGCAACAGGAGGTAAGCAACTTACCACCAGCCCATATCAGGGCGCACAGAAGACACGTGTAATAAACTGGAGTAACAGCCGCTACTCACTCGGTTCAGCCCAGAAGCCCGACTCACTGCGAAGCGAAGACATAAGCATGGCACATCTCACCGAAGTTGGACTATGGAAAGCCACCCACGGGCGCAAACCCGAAGACCTTGTGCAGTCGATTTTTGGAGCAATAGCAAGCGGCCCATACACAATGAAAGTCATTGAATCCACAGCAAAAGGAGTAGGTAACTTCTTTCACAGGACATGGATTGATGCCACCGAACAGCGCAACAACTTCACCCCCGTGTTTATCCCTTGGTTCAGCATCGACCTCTATAGCAAGCCGATAGACGAAAAAGACTATGCCACCTTTGTTTCCACAATGGACGACTACGAAAAAGAGCTATTCAGGTTAGGTGCGACATTGGAAGCCATATCATGGTATCGCGACAAACGACGCGAAATGCCCGACGAATGGCGTCTGTTTTCCGAATTCCCATCCACAGCGACGGAAGCCTTCCAAAGCACCGGTCGGAGAGTCTTCCGTACATCCTATGTGAATGACATAAGAAGCAACTGCGTACCGCCCTTGTTCGTTGGCGACATTGTAGAAGACCGGGAAGGCAAGAGCAAGTTTGTGCCATGCCTGCCGGGAGAGGATAAAGGAGAAGACCTGCTCCGCGTGTGGCTTATGCCCGAGAAAGAACCTTCGTTACGCGACAGATATATTGTAACGGTGGATGTAGGTGGCACAAGCAACAAAGCCGACTACTCATGCATACTTGTAGCCGACCGCATAGCCATGCTCGATGGCGGAGTACCCGAGATTGTCGCATGCTGGCACGGACACATTGAACACGACAAGCTTGCATGGAAAGCCATGGAGATAGCCCGCGCCTACGAGAACGCCCTGCTTGTAATAGAAGCCAACACACTCGAGACCGAAGGCACCGAAGGAAACAATTTCGAGTACATACTTAATGAGATTTCAGGCAAATATAACAATCTTTACAGCCGTACATCGTTGCAGGAGATAAGACAAGGCCGTCCGCGACGTTGGGGTTTCCACACCAACAGTTCCACCAAGCCCATGGTGATAAACTTTCTTGTGAAAGCCTTGCGCGACGCACTTTACATAGAACGGTGCATCGAGACCACATACGAGCTCGACCTGTACGAATACAAGGAGAACGGTAAAGAGATGGGAGCAATCGAAGGCAACCACGACGACCGCGTAATGGCAACAGCCATTCTTGTGTGGACATGCTACAACCACCCGTTGCCGACACACATAAACAACAACGCACACAACATACGCAAAAGAAAAATCCTGAACGAAGCAAGTATGTAAAACACAAAACATATAGGCATATGGCAAGCATAAAAGTAAAGTTCCGCCCGTCGACGACCAATGCAAAAGAGGGAACAATCTATTATCAAGTAATCCACAACCGCGTAATCCGTCAACTAAAGACGGATTACCATCTTTTCTCGCGCGAATGGAGCGAAGACACCGACAGTCTGATTACCGGTGGCAACCGTAAGAACTACCTGCTCTCCATAGAAGAGCGCATCTATTGGGACACACGACGACTGCAAAGCATCATCAGACAGTGGAACAGAAACAGCAAAGAATACACAGCCGACGAACTCATTGCCACATTCCAGAAACAGAGTGCCAGACAGACACTTTTCAACTTCATGCAAGAAACAATAGCCCGTCTGCAACAAATGGGCAAACAACGCACCTCAGAGACCTATCGCGCCACCCTCAAGAGCTTCATCCATTTCAGAGAAGAGAAAGACATACTGCTCGAAGATATCGACTCCGACCTTATGCTCATGTACGAAGCCCATCTGCACAATCGTGGCATCACAAAGAACAGCACATCATTCTATATGCGGATACTGCGTGCCGTATACAACCGCGCAATAGAAAAAGAGTTCATCATAAACCGCCACCCCTTCAAACACGTTTATACCGGTGTAGAAAAGACAATCAAAAGAGCAATACCGCTAAAAATGATAAAACAGATAAAGAACCTCGACCTCACCTTCCATCCGCAACTGGAGTTCGCACGCAACATGTTCCTGTTTTCGTTCTACACCCGCGGCATGTCCTTCATCGACATGGCATACCTCAAGAAAAAAGACCTGCAGAACAATATCCTGACATACCGTCGTCGCAAGACCGGACAGCAACTGTTCGTAAAATGGGAAAAGTGCATGCAGGAAATAACAAACCGACACCAGGCAGACGACGACAGCCCATACCTGCTTCCAATTATAACCCCCAAACATAACAACGAACGCCTGCAATACAAAAACCGGATGTGCCAGATAAACCGCAAACTCAAAATCATTGGCACAATGGCAAAAATACCACATCCGCTATCCATGTACACAGCCCGACACTCATGGGCAAGCGCAGCAAAAAACAAGAACATCCCCATATCAGTCATCAGCGAAGGCATGGGGCACGACTCCGAACTCACCACCCGTATATATCTCGCCTCGCTCGATACCACAATTGTCGACAAAGCCAACAGCATCATCCTGAAAGATCTGTAATTTTCAGGAAAATATCATATTTTACAACCCGATACAACGTTTTTAAACTTTAAATACTATCTTTGAAAAATGTAAGTATATACAACATGCAAAAAAGACGAATACTTTTCATAACCCCATTGCCCCCACCCGTCCACGGCTCAGCAATGGTAAGCCAATATATCAAGGAGAACAAAGAACTTGAAAAAGACTTCATATGCGATTTTGTAAACCTTTCCACATCGCGCAAGATGGACGAGATCGGAAAGAAATCGCTAATGAAATATCTCCGTTTCATAGGAGCATATTTCCAGGTTCTCTGGAAGCTTATTACACATCGCTACGCATTATGCTATCTGGCAATAACATGCCACGGCATAGGATTCCTCAAAGACGCACCGTTTGTATTACTATGCAAACTGTTCCGTCGCAAAGTAGTGATACACCAGCACAACAAAGGCATGAGCAAATGCGTCGACCGACAGCCATACAAATGGCTCCTGCCACTCGTATACAAGAACACAAAAGTCATACTGCTCTCATGGTTCCTATACCCCGACATCCAAAGAATTGTAAAAAAAGAACAGGTAATAATCTGCCCCAACGGAATACCCCACACCCCGTACGAAGAGCCACGCCATAAGCACAATAACCAGTTCCCCTGCATGCTGTTCCTTTCAAATCTCATACCAAGCAAAGGAGTCTACGTATTGCTCGATGCCTGCAGAATTCTTAAGGAAAAAGGATACACATTTGTATGCAACTTCATTGGCGGAGAAACAAAAGAAATAACCAAGCAGATATTCCAAGATGCCGTAAAAGAGCGCGGATTGGAGCACATTGTAAAATATCATGGTCCAAAATACGGAAACGAAAAAATAGAGTTCTTCACAGTGGCAGATATCTTTTTACACCCGACATTTGGAGACTGTTTCCCTTTAACCATTCTTGAAGCAATGCAATACAGACTGCCGGTTATCTCTACTGACGAAGGTGCAATACCCGACATCATACACAACGGCATCAATGGATTCGTTTGCAAAAGGAACGATGCCACATCAACGGCAGAAGCCATAGAAACACTTCTGAACCACAAAGACAGATGCAAAGAAATGGGAGCAAACGGCTTTAAATTATTCGAGCAGGAGTTGACATTGCAAAAATTCAATCACAACATCCACACAATCCTGTACCGCATAGCCACCACAGAAATATAGCATATGATAGGATACCTGAATTTTGGTAAGTTGGAAAAATAATAACAGTAAAATAACATGAAAACAGAAATATCCCCGTTGGAAACCACACGTGCAGAAGCCTTTGACCTATGGATGACCTCACCCATGCCAATGGTGACGTTGACCAAAACGTTCAATGTCAGCAAATTGCTGAAAGCAAGCAAACGTACAGGTATCAAATTCAACACCCTGCTATGTTGGTGTATAGGAAAGGCAGCAAGCAACATAAAAGAGTTCTATCTTTTACCCGAAAAAGACAAACTCTTCCATTTCGACAGCCTAGCCATAAACGTAATTGTCAACAATAGCAAAGGAGGAATAAATTCATGTGACATCGCGTTCAGCAATGATATCCAACAGTTTGCCAAGGAATACAATATAACGACTGCGCAGGCCGCTACTCAGTGCAAGAGTTCGTTCCTTGAAGATAGCATGATTATTGGAACATCCGCAATGATAGAGACGGAGCTTGATAGTATTGTAAACCAATACACCGATAAGTTCTGTAATCCCATGCTCATGTGGGGAAAATATCGTCGCCATTGGATAAAGACAACACTTCCCATCTCCTTCCAATTTCACCATGTTCAGATGGATGGCGGTCACGCCGCTAGTTATCTGGAGCGACTCCAAAAGGTAATCAATGGATTATAACAACTCTGATTACCGGAATTTGTTATCAAATTATGGCGATTATTTAATTGTAGATATTATGCAACCACCAAAGATAGATAACTCCACCAAAGAAGAACGACGCGCTTACGTCCTCGAAGCCTGGAAATGCCTGCATTCTTGTGACGACTGTGGCAAATGCCGTATCCTACGCGGTCGCGAGCCCGAAACGCTCTATACCGATTACATCGAAGGCAAGCGGAGTTATATGGATATAACTTTGGAGATAAGGGAGCGTTCAATGAGGTAGGTGGTTTTTTCACAAAATTACAAGCACCATATTCCGGAAAAAGAGTATCTTCGCAACATGGCAGACAGGATGACTCGAGAACAACGGCATAAGTGCATGGCGCGTATCAAGGGCAAAGACACCAAGCCCGAGCTGATCGTGCGACATTATCTGCACGCCCAAGGCTACCGCTACCGCATAAACGTCAAACGCCTGCCAGGCACCCCCGACATAGTACTGCGCAAATACAAGACAGTCATCTTCATCAACGGCTGCTTCTGGCACGGTCACGAGGGCTGCAAGCACTTTGTAATGCCCAATACAAACACCGAATTCTGGCAGAAGAAGATTGACCGCAACAAACAACGAGACATCGAAAAACGCGTCCAACTGCGCCACCTCGGCTGGCACACCATTATAATATGGGAGTGCGAACTAAAACCAAAGAACCGCCACACCACCCTACAGGCTTTGGAGCAGACCTTGAACAAGATATTCCTACTGAACAATGGTGCAAAAGTAACAGCAGGCTATTCCAATGAAGAAGGATGTATCGGGATGGCGGCAGAGGAATAACCACATCCCTTCCTCGCATTTTGGAGAATAAGTTGGATGAGGTTATTAAGGTGGCAATAGTCTAATATATAGCAAATAATGATTATATAAATATATCTAAATATACAATGGATAAAGAAAAACTAATTGAAGCAATAAGGTCAAAGGGATTAAGCAATAGCTTAATTTCAATATGGTATAATATAGGAAGGGCTTTGCCATTCAGAGCACAAAGATTCCCAGATGGTAGAGTGTCTGATTGGTATAGAAATCAGTTTGTAGAAGTACATAATGTGAAACCAAGTGGAAAAGGTGGAAAGTATGGAAGTGCTTACGGTTTCTATTTCAGGAATGGAGAAAGAGCTAATGCCTATGATAATCCAGAAAGTAGTTGGAGTAAGATAGATGATACTGAACCCAAAGAAATCCCATGTGGTGCTTGTGGTTCTTGGGTACTTCTTGACATCTTAGGTGAACCAACTGCAGAACCGATCAAGATTTATGGCCTGAATGACACATTAGATTTTGGGAAACACAAGGGGAAAACGCTACAGGAAGTAATTCACAATGATTTTGGTTGGGTTGAATGGGCTATATCAAATTCAGAGCACTTCTTTTGCGATATAGAAGCCGTTACTGAAGAAAGGAAGAAAACTATTAAAAGACTTCATCCTGAAGATGTAATCACTTTTGGCAAATACAAGGGGCAAACCATCCAATACATCTATAAAAATGATGTAAATTACCTTATGTGGTTAATGGATAATACTAATGATTTTATTATTAATATATCAGAGCTGAAGGAACTTAAAGAGTAGGAGCGAAAAGAGTACATAGAAACACTTTGAAGTAGAATTTTATAGTTAAAGGCTTTTCACCATCAGAACTAGCCGACAGACGTATTTTCACCTTAATTAGTTAGCGGTACCAACCACTTCGAGGAGTACAACAAAAAACAACTCGTGAGACTTCCCACGAGTTTTGATTATAAAAAAGTCTATTAAATTCTATTTAACAACCCACTTTTCACTTTGATTTGCCTTCATCCCAAATGGCTCGCACCTCGCGGTCATTGTAAAATCGAATGGATATTTTTGACATAAAAGAATCTTGTTTATAATGCTCTGTCATTGGAGCTTGCCGGAAAACCAATTCTTCAAATTAACTCATATTGCAAAGTTAACATTTCTCCCACTGTTACCCTAACATAGTATTAGTTAAAAAATACGTTGTTTTCATTTAATACAATCTACTTTTTGCCATGTCTAATCTATAATTTAACCTACAAATAGTGGTACATTATATTGTTTCATTATCAACTTTGCATCTTCAATAGCTTTCTCTGCCTCTATTTTTTTGGGGAAATACCCTGCATGAATAACCATATTTCTAATATCAATTGTACTTTCTTTCACTCTTTTACAACAATCTACTTGAATACTTATATTTTTCATTACATTTACGATTTTATCGTAAGCATTTGCTGAGTATAATATATATTTTTTTACATTTTCAACAGTACATATTTTATCCAAATATTCAGAAATTTGTTTTTTAAGAGTTATTTCAATAATTGTAGCACAATTTAGAATAACTTCTCTATATTCATTCCTTACATAACATCTATTTACATTCGACATCAGTTCATATTGTATTGTAAGGTCTTGAGTTATATTCTTATATATATACCAAAACTCTTTATTTGATAATTCAACAGTTGGAGAATTGGCTTTTACATCTATGCTTACACAACCACACCAATCCCGTTCTAAAGATTCTTTTTTAAAATAAGATTGAATAGTTTCAATATTATTTTCTTCATTAATATAAGACCAACAAATTGCAGATGGATGGATCAAACTTATACACTTTATATAATTATTGACATAACGTTCTATTTCATTTGTTATACAATCAATCCTTCCTGTATCTTTAATATCTTCACTAAGATTTACACAAAAATACAAGGCGTTAATTTGGAGATGCCATATTTCTCTACCAGCATATATAAACTTAGTAACCATTCCACACTCAGTTTGAGGTATGAGTTTATCTATCTGTGGAGAAAGTAATTTTACTCTATCTGCAGTTTGTCCTAAAATAGGAAACAAAATTTCACCTTTATATTTACCAAGAAGTTTTATCGGAATTCTTTTACCAATAAATATTTCATTGATATATACATCATGTTTAAAGTTGCATTTACAAATAAAATTACATTTTCTCATTCTTATTCTTAATTAACTAGTTTGAATTTTTATATTTTAAATAATTTAATTTTTTCTCACAAAACTATAAAACTTTATTGAAAATAATTCACAAAGAGAAACAGAAAATATCACCATGTTAATAACTTAGTTGTAATTTCGCAAATTAAAGCACCTTTACCTTAAACCTATTTATAAAAACTGTTTTTATGCGGTATGTCTTCATGTCGGCAATATCACTCAATGCAAAAAGGTGCATCTATTGCAAGATACACTTTAAATTATCATAATCTTTTACAGCCCATCGACAGACAACTATCCCTTCTGAATGACCACAACTAGAGGACACTGATTCAGGTACTACATCTCGCCCATCCATTGATTTCCTATGCAGTATGTATTTTGATGTTAGGGTTGACATGGGAAACCTCCCACTACAATATCAATAAAATTTTGAATATAATAATCGAAATAAGAATTTTATTCTTATCTTTGCTCAGATAACCACACAATAATACACACTTACAAGCAAACTGAAGTAGTAATTGCAAAAAGGGATTGGCAAGCTACGAAATTTGTTCATAATCTAAGAACATAACAACGCGCTTCAAATGACAAAAAAGAAATATACATTCATTGACCTTTTTGCCGGTTGTGGTGGCTTGTCTGAAGGATTCCTACAAAC